>ERZ837487.1197-NODE-1197-length-32542-cov-12.711916_pt1 | contig 32542 bp, 22 predicted proteins | sample MGYA00519911_ERZ837487 | MGnify/ENA primary metagenome ERZ837487 (study PRJEB31850, sample SAMEA3708818) | human gut metagenome | biome: human gut; feature: human-associated habitat; material: faeces | place: China | collected 2014 ... | reverse complement strand
TTATGCTGCTGCAGCAGCCAGTCCTTGCAGAACAATGTCATGACAAAGGCCTGAGGAGGCGGCGCTGCCGCAGATGTTCCGCTCCCATGGAGAGGATGTGATGCGTCGCGCGATGGCCGTGGTGAACGTAGTGAACCAGACGAGCACGCTCGTTCCCGCCGTGCTCGGCGGAGTGCTGTACGCGGCGGTTCTAGGACGGGATTCCATCACCTTCGCTCTGGACAGCTGAGACATCAAAGCCCTGTGTGGATATGCAAACGGCCGCCATCAATCATGGTGATGTTGGCCGTTCACGTCCCATTAAATATACTTTCGCACCGTATCTGGCTTATATACGGCAGATTTGGGAGACTTGGATTCACAGCTGGGTCATTAGGCCAGAACGTACATCCGGCTCTCGCAGGCATTTCCTGACGAAGTCAGCTACTTGCAACACGTTATTTCCCAATCGCCACTTACCGAACCCAGTTGCCAGGCTGCGCCGCATCCACCATGACGCACCGTCACAAACGCTCCCGTCCGACGTGCTTTACTGGCCTTGGGCGCGGTAGCGGGCTTCGGTGGCGGCTTTGGCGGGCTCCCACCAGGCGCGGTTGGCAGCATACCAAGCGATGGTCGCCTGCAAACCGGCTTCGAAATCGGTGCGCACAGGCTTCCATCCAAGTTCGGCACGCAGCTTGCTGGAGTCAATCGCATAGCGTCGATCATGCCCGGGGCGGTCACGCACCCAGTCGAATGCGTCCTCCGAACACCCCATGAGCCGCAGAATCATGCGCATCACGGCGATGTTACTCATTTCACCATCCGCGCCGATCAGGTATGTTTCGCCGATCCGCCCGCGTGTAAGAATCTCCCACACCGCAGAAGAGTGGTCTTCCGTATGGATCCAGTCGCGCACGTTCTCGCCTGTGCCATATAGTTTCGGTCGCACGCCCTCCATGATGGAAGTGATCTGCCGCGGAATAAATTTTTCCACATGCTGGTACGGCCCGTAATTGTTGGAACAGTTGGAGATCGTGGCGCGAAGCCCGTACGTGCGAACCCATGCGCGCACCAGCTGGTCGGATGCCGCTTTCGACGCACTGTATGGGCTTGACGGCTTATACGGCGTGCTTTCGGTGAATTTGCATGGATCGTCGAGTGCAAGGTCGCCGTACACTTCGTCGGTGCTGATGTGGTGGAATCGCACGTCGTATTTACGCGCGGCCTCCAACAGCCGCATCGTGCCCTCCACGTTCGTGCGGATGAACGGTTCCGGGTCGAAGATGGAATTGTCGTTATGTGATTCCGCCGCGAAATGCACGATGGCGTCGCAGCCGGGCACGATGCGTTCCAGCAGCGACACATCGCAGATATCACCGATGACAAGTTCGACCTGCGATTGCGGCAGCCCGTCGATGTTCGCCGGATTGCCCGCATACGTCAGCTTGTCAAGCACGGTGATGTGCACGTCCGGATGATTGCGCGCCACGTACCGCACGAAATTCGCGCCGATGAACCCGCATCCGCCCGTCACCAAAATATTGCGCGGCTCAATCCCGCCGCCGTTCCCCGCCAAACTACACACCGCTCCAGCATACCGTTTGCATTTAGCCGGCATCTTATCTGAGTCCACACATGCATCTTCACTTGCTTTCAACATGACCCCATCTTTGACTCGGCGCGCGTTCCGGTGCCGCTTCCACGTTCTACGATTACAACGCAAAGCTGATGACAACGCAGACAAACTACCGCCCAATCATCTCCACCCTTACAATATGAATCGTGAGCAGAACTTCCAAGCCTCAGATGGACAGCAAAACCAAACGCACGGCCAAGCGTGCCTACGCCACTATGGTTACCAATTTCGATTCAACCGAGCAAAAACACACTTGGAACAAACTGCTTAACGAATGCCAACAACACGAGAATGAGCTAGCAGCAGAACAGCAGCGGCCACCACTTTCACTTCCTCAAATCTGCGATCTATGGGTCAAAAATCACAGCACACACTCTTGCGAAAACATGCTGCACGCGCACACCTCGTTCGCCACTTATTTCGCCGGCGTCATTCGTACGGCATATCTGTATTGCCCTCAAATCATGCTAACCGACGCCGAAATCTGCGATGGCCTATTCTTCCTAGCCTTAGGTCCAAAAACGGTTAATTCGCTACTCGGAAAATCATATAAGGATGGGCCTTCCATCATCATTTCCGGCAGAGCCGAGTCATTTGAAGAATGCTTATTCCGTTTCACTCTTACCACAGTCGGCGCAGTGCGAAAAGACGCGGCAAACAAGCATATCAATCTCGATGCCACTGCAAAGCAATGTCCTGCCACAGACGAACAGTTCACTATCCGACCATTGGAATATTGCACGCTTGACAGATCCGTTTCCCACGATATGGCGCTCTCGCAACCTCCACAGTTCTACGAGCATCTCACCGAACAGGTCAATGCTTGGAAAAGCAGCGACCAGCATCTACTACCAAATATCATCGAGGAAGCATTCACCGCCATTCTGCATTGCTCGGAACATCATTTCGCCTATCTCTCGCAACGCTGGCAGGAATGGCTGGACGCAATCGCCCAAGGCATGGTGATTTATGAGAATCAAAATGCATCGGATGTTCGCAATCGCATTCAGGCCAACCAAATCACTTTTAAGGGCAAAAACTTCAAAGAGATTTTTGATAAGTATTCAGCAGATAACGCAAACATCTTAAGTTCCGCTTTCAAGACAAGCACTGCGGACGATTCCACCCAAGAATTCCTTGCCGTACTAGCAAAAATCAAAAATCAAGAAAAACGGTCGGACGCTTTCGCCAGCATAGATCAAAGCAATTTACCCGAAGGAGCCCCGACACAACAGAAAGGCCCCATCGCACCCACGAAATCCCTGCTCAAGGATTGGTATCAATTCGTCTATCAGCGTACGCTTGCCACCCATTTAGGAGCATGTCTAACCGCCGTTTCCGCAAGCGAAAACTCTTACGAGCAAATTGCCGGACAACATATGGCGTCCTTAATTGAAGATCAGCCAACGGAAACACCCAATCAGACACATCCGCATAAATCATCACGGCTTCTCAACAAGGCGCCGGCTGGACTAAAACGACGTTTTGCCCCATCCCCCTCACAATCCTTGATGCTTTCCGGATCAATCACCGACATTCTCGGAGGAATGCCATACCACGTGTTCGCCTGTTTCTGCTACGAGGCCCGAACCACCATTGCACAGTGGCGCAGCTGCTCACCGGACACCTCCGCACGAGAGAAACGTCTCTGCACCAAGAACATTGCCTATCTCGTTCAGCAGGCGAGCGAAGAAATCAGCCTACTCGACGATGGTAAGACCATGCTTTTCAAGAATGCGCTCGCAGGCGCGCTGGCTCTTATTTCAGCTTTGTGCGATCAGATTTGGTTCAACGGCAACAGTGTTCCGCTTTGGCTGATGGTCGTTGTTGCCTGGTTCATTTCCATGGTTCCCGACATTTGGGATATGGTACTTTGGCTGAAAGGAACGCATTCGACGTTCAAAACCATTGTTTTTATGGAAGAGTAGCGGAAGATCAGGCTCATGAACGCTAACGGCAATATGACGGAACGCCATTCAACAAAACCGAACGAACCCATCGTCGACGATGTTCCGCCTCTGATTATCCAATCTGAACGAGAGGTTTTTCGGGAGAAAGGCGGCGCCGATTTTACCGTGACCGAGGCCATTGCAACCGTCCGACACACTGGTGCACAGTTGCAATTCCATGTTGCGTCAGTGCGTAACGGCAAAACCGGAGCGGTGTGCGTTGTACAGAAAAACGGCAAAGATGAGCCGCCCGCGTTCCTTATTGCCCGTCATTGGCGTGTCAGTACGAAACAGTGGGCATGGGAGTTTCCTCGTGGCATGGAGCTGAAAGATGAAGACACTTTGGGCACAGCCATCCGCGAATTAAGAGAAGAGACCGGAATACAGGTCTCGCGCAATCAGGTAACGATTTTGCAGCATATACATGCGGATACGGGAGTGTTACGAGACGATATTGCCGTTGCAAGAATCCTAGTTCCCGATTCCATCGGCACTCCACAGTATGGCGATTGGGAACTCACCAACGCCCGCTGGGTAGCGGAAAACACGTTGCGATGCATGATTGCTTCCGGAGAAATTACCGATGGCATCACGCTTGCTGCGTGGGCTATCGTTCAATCCCACAACCTGCATCAGCATCAATAGATTCGTTGCACCCGTTTACCGTCCAGACATCTCACAGCTACCTTCAAGACACTCAATCGTCCATACGCGGGAGCTAGTATGTGCGTTGGTTTTATGTGCCCGCAATCCCCCGTTTTCAGGGGCTTTCAAAGGAAGCAACGATGCAACACGTGCAGTCCGCAGCCCACGATTCTGCGCCTTCATACGTTAGGCATGAAAGGCAGCCTCTTGCCACAGGCACGTACCATCCCCTAGCTAAAAGCAACGAAACGCTCTCCCCCGTCGACTTCAGGGCACGCCGTCGCGCGGCACTATATACGCACAAGACTCCGCTTTGCGCAGCACCATCCCGTAAGAGCATTTTCACGCCGACCGCTCCAGCTTCGGCACCGCATATTTCTACGGATGTTCTTACAACTGCACACACAGGGCAATATCACCCCGCCGATTCCGTGTCACCCAGCAACGAGCCCGTGCCGCAAGCACATACCCCCAAAACGCCCGCCACAGCATTGGCGCCCATAGGGCATGGTTTTGTACGGGCAGGACAGGCCACCGCCAAAGCAGCCAAAACCACCGCACGTACCATCCGCACCGCCGCCACCAAAGTACGCGCCGCTTGGCGCACGTTCATCAACTTCAAAGCCGTCCAACTCATCATCAAATTCTTCAAGAGCGCGCACGCCCTGTGGAAGAAGCGTATGAAATTCTCCTACACTCTTTATACCGTTGTGCTCCTGTTACTGACTACGGCAGAAACACTCTTCATGGAATGGACAGTAATCGTTGAGCCAACATACTCTTCTGGTACCAAAGTATCTCACCACAGAAAACTTGTTGAAGGTGCAGTCGGTCAGTTAACAACATATGTAACAAACATGTGGCTCACTGACCATAATCATCTCTTTATTGTCAATTTCGTCGGGCTTACTCTCATCTATCTCGTTCTCATCTTTGTTCTTAATAGGTTCTGGCTTGCCACACTTATTTTCGGTGTAGCAATAACTGCATTTGGTGTAGCCAACAAAATCAAAATGACCGTACGCTCAGAGCCCATCATTCCCGCAGATTTCAGCTTTATTTCAGGAGGAAATGCAAATAATATTTTGTCCTTTGTACCAACAGACAGCCAAGCGTTCGTCGACGGGGCTATTCTTGTCGTTAAGTGGTTTACCATTATTTGCATTGCACTTTTCATCTTTGATCGCCGCAGAAAACTAATTTACTGCTCAGTATTGCACCCAATTTCATGCTTCAAGAATATAGTTGGAAATCTTTCCCGAATAGCAGCGGCTATAATCAGCATCATTCTCCTATTATCCTTTACATGGAATCTGACAATCCCTACTTCTTCTGTATACCTTTGGGCGAAAGATCAAGGATATAAACCACAACTTTTTAGTCCAATTCTTGACGCTCAAACTAATGGTCCAGCAACAACTTTCCTTAGTTTAACCAATGTAAAGGTAATGAATGAACCTGATAATTACAACAAACAAACAATGAAGAAGATAGCCGATAAGTATAAAAAAGAAGCTATTTCCATTAATCAAAATCGACAAAATCGCCTTACTGACAGCACCGTTATTATGGTTCTGTCTGAATCCTTCTCTGATCCGTTACGTGCGCCTCGTGTCTCATACAGCATCGACCCAATGCCCCAGATTCGAGCAATCAAAGAACAAACGACCTCCGGTTTGATGCTGTCTCCCGGTTACGGAGGAGGAACCGCAAACATAGAATATCAGGAAATCACAGGACTAAGTCTCTCAAATTTCAGTGATTCTATGTCTGTGCCCTACCAGCAACTCGTCCCCAATCAAAAAAATCCTTATGCATTCAATCAGCTCTGGACGCAAAGATATGGAATCAAATCCGCAGAAGCCGTTCATCCATACGCTCAAAATATGTATTTAAGACACGTTAATTATGAAAAATTTGGATTCAATTATCTGTACACCGACGACAGTAAGGTTCAGGCGCCTTACAGAGAAAGAATTGACAATAGTCCATATATTGATGACGACTCCGCATACAAGGACATCATCGATCTCATCAAAAAAAATAGCTCACATACCCCACAGTTCTTGCAGCTAATTACCATGCAAAACCATACGCCTTACGATAATTGGTATTCAAATAATGAATTCCAAGAAGCAAATAATTCAAACGAACTTTCAGGATGGGAAAAAGACAATACTGATACATATGCGAAAGGCATTAGTTACACTGATTCGGCTACAGCCGAATTCCTTAACAACCTCAACAGCATCAACCGTCCAATAACAGTGGTTTTCTATGGCGATCATTTACCAGGGATCTATCCAAATTCACTAAATAATAAAAATAACGATTTACCACTTCACGAGACAGATTACTTTATTTGGTCCAATGCTGCATCTCCTTCTGCAGGAACGAAGCTTGACCCCTCTATTTCTTCATTCACTTCGCCCAATTATTTCATGGCACTTGCAGCAACTCACATGAATGCAAAAGTAACTCCTTATCTCGCTTTATTAACTAAATTATCAGCAGAAGTTCCAGCAATGGGAAGAATTTCTTTTACAAAAAAATGGGATCAAAAAGGCACAACAACATATCTTGATTCCACTGGTAACATCATTAATTCAAGTTCTCTCTCAAAAAAACAACAAGAATTGCTACACGATTACAAACTTGTACAATATGATATGACCGCAGGTAAGAACTATCTTTCTGCCGAAAAATTTAACAAAGAATAGACAAACTAGCATTTGAACTATTTGTCGCTTAGTATAAATTGATGTCTAGTGCCAGCGACAGCATCCTTTTCTGACGGCACGCATAGTCACATTATTTATTACATTGTTGTTTTGCCGTCGACCACAGTACATCATAAGCATGGAGCTTCCGCACTATGGCCGACAGCATAACACAATTAATAACACCCAAAGGAATCAGTGCTTTTAACCTCAAAATAGACAGATAGTCAAATTATCTAACAACTAAACGATATCCCTGAACATGACACTTGTAATTATCTTGTAAATGGACTACACCACTATGAGATAGTTTAGTTACACCCAAAGAACGACGACCATTGTCAAGAGTCGCGCCAACATCGTCAGATTGTTTGTCTCCCTTAATTGAAACAAATCCTGCATCATTGCCATCAAATTGCAGCCCGACATAATCCGCATCACCCTTAACCTGTATTTGTTTCTCAGACATAGACACAGAAATAGGGGAAATCTCCACTATTTCATCAAATCCAGGTACAGCACTTGTACTGCCCCACAACAAACCACTGAAATAATACAAGTGTAACGAATCTTGAAACTTTAATCCCTCTTTAAACGAATCAAATACATATAAAGTATCTTTGTCAAAAATACCCGAAGACAATTTTTTTCGTTCTTGAACCTTATATTTTTTAATCGCAATAGCATCTCTTCTCGAATAATAAAAATCATTAAGTGTGACAGAACGCGGAATTGCCTCTTCTGCGACATCATAATATAGCTGGAATTTTAGTTGTTTATCACCCATAAATAACACATGTTTTTTACCAGTTAGCAACGGGTCTAAATTCTTCGGTTTAATTAAAGCTGTATATGTTTGCTGCTTATGTTTATACAGTTGGCTCCTGTCTTGCAGCATAGGTGAGAGATCCTCGACTTGCAGAAGCAAACATGCAATCAAAAGAATGGCCGCAACTTTATTAGAAAATGTTTTATAAACCACAGTAAAAGCCAAAATAGCAAGAATATCCCACACACCCCACATGAACCGGCCAGTGGAGCGGAAAATACCATATATTTTCAAGAAAAAATCTGGGTATGGAATATGAAAAAGAGTACGTCCATTCAATGTGACCTCAGTACCGAAAGAGGCCACCATCAGTAAAGCAATTGCACAAAATACATATACTATTTTAACATGAGCAGTTGCCCATACATTTTTAATCCATCGCATCCCCTTTGCCATAACACCAACAGCTGCGATAGAAAGCAAGGCAATTAATCCAAGGCCTAGGTACGAATAACCTTCGTATTGCCCTAGGACTGCGACGGGCTTACTTTTTATAAATTTTGACCAACCAGTAAGGTACAATCCAGTTTCCATAGGGTTGAGCAGGGCATTCAAATTTGCACCAAGCCGACCCAATCCACCGCCATTAACACTGGTGCCACTAATGTGATAAAAGCCGCCATAAAGATAAAATGCAAGAACAGCTCCAATCATTGAGGCACACAGTTCAGAGAATCCCAGTACCGTACATTTCTGGGAAAAAACCAGATAAATAACTTCTAACACCATCAAAATGCCAATGATTGGCACATAGTACATGTTTACCGATATGGCAAGAAAGAACAATCCACACCAAAGGAGCACATGTTTTATAATCGATCTCCCCTCATTATTGGTTATAATAAGAAGAATTCCAAGCAAAATGACCCAGTTTGCCGCAAGTGCCGTATGTGTATATAAACGCTGAATGGAAAAAGTAGTTAGAGTGAAAAATACTGATGCAAAAGTAGAATAAATGACATTATTTGTCAATTGAAATACAATTCGAGCACCTATGGCTCCGTCCAACACAAAACAGCATAATCCCCAAATACCAAAAAATTGAAAGGTGCCTGGGAGAATCGGACTCAATATTTTAAAAAACACATCAAACAACGGAACCGAGTCAATATACATAATCGGGGTAAGACTTGGATCGGCAACGCCATCCATCAATCCAATAGGCCAATGCCAATCAGAAGCACGATAGAACTTCCATCCATAATAGGACTGCGCAAAATCACCAGTAGCGTTCCTAATCCAGTCGTCATATGTGACATCGAGTACTACAAAGCCATAAATACAAAAGAAGAAAAAGGCTCCAACAACCGCCCCAAGTAAAGTAGATTGAACTGATGAGGACAGACAAATCTTCCTTTGTGTTTTCACTACCTCGTGCTTTGGATTCATCACAGCTCCTAGGACCATACCTGCGTTTCCCATCATTCGCATTCAACTTGTTCTAACTACAGACTTGTTTCGACATAATATCTTGGACGTTGTTTTGTCTCAAGATATATTTTCCCGACATACTCACCAACTATGCCTAAAGAGAGCATAAGAAATCCTCCTATCAGCCATAGGGAACACATCATGGACCCCCACCCAATCACCGCATGATTGGTAAACACAGATACAATGACATAAATCAACATACCCAAGCCCACCAAAATCGATAGCACGCCAATTGATGTCACAAACTTTAGAGGCTTTGTCGAAAAAGATGTTATGCCTTCAATCGCAAAAGCAATCATCTTCTTCAAAGGGTATTTCGATTCCCCGGCTTCGCGAATGCCCCGCTTATAATATACTTTCCCTGTTTTAAACCCCAATGTAGGAACAATCCCTCTTAAGAATAAATTAACTTCTCGATATTGAGAAAGAGCCTCCAAAGAAGCTTTTCCCATAAGCCGATAGTCAGCATGATTAGAGATAGTCTCAGCACCCATCCATGCAAAAACCGAATAAAACAGATTCGCAGTATTTCTTTTGAACCAAGTATCTTTCTCTCGAGATGATCTAACACCATAAACAATCTCGCAATGTTGTTCTGAGAACTGTTTAATCATTTCATCTGAAGCATCCACGTCATCCTGAAGATCTGCATCCATGGAAATAGCAGCATCACATCCAGCCGAGTAAGCTGCCATAAGCCCTGCATAAAGAGCATTCTGATGTCCTCTATTATGGGCAAGTTTCACGCCACCAAATAAATTTGCATCCGACGCATGAATCTTCTCAATAAGCTCCCATGTGCCATCATGCGAACCATCATCAACAAAAAGAACTCTGCTGCGCGAGTCAATCAATGATTCGTTAATCAGCTGTGTCATTTTTTGCCGAAGCACATCGGCAGTGTGATTCAATCCCTCAACCTCGTTGTAGCAGGGAAGCACAAAATACACAATCGGCGTTTTTTTATCACCAGAAATCAAAGTTTCTTTACTTTCATTTGCCATATTCAAACACTCTAATAGACACCAAGGTCATGACTCATATTCAGGTATCCCGTCTAATATAGCAACCACGCAATAAGCTCGCCTATTCGAGAAGGGACTTTTAATGAAGATTGCGGTTGCGGGAACCGGCTATGTTGGATTGTCCGTCGCGTTGTTGCTTTCCCAGCATAATGAAGTCCATGCGCTCGACATCGTTCCAGAGAAGGTCGAGCTACTGAATAAGGGGAAAAGTCCAATCGTCGATTCGGTGATTACCGATTTTTTGGAGAAGAACACGTCCGGAAAGCGTCCGCTTGATTTTCATGCCACGATCGACGCGCAGGAAGCATATGCAAATGCCGATTTTGCAGTAATCGCCACACCAACCAATTACGACGAGAAGAAAAATTACTTCGATACGTCCAGCGTCGAAAAGGCAATCGCGGCGGTTCGTAAGTATTCTCCGGGAGCTTGGATCGTCATCAAATCGACAATTCCCGTCGGCTACACGCAGCAATTGCGCGAGAGCCTCAACGATGACCACATTCTCTTCTCCCCTGAATTCCTGCGTGAAGGGCATGCACTGTACGACAATCTGCATCCAAGCCGTATCGTGGTGGGCGCCCCGCAGGACGATGCTGCATCCGTCAAGGCCGCGTGTCAGTTTGCACACCTGCTTGCCGAAGGTGCAGACCCGGTTGAAGCCACCCGCGCCAATCATGATGGCAGTACCGGCATTCCCACACTGGTGGTCGGCACCACCGAGGCCGAAGCCATCAAGTTGTTCGCCAACACGTATCTGGCGCTTCGTGTGGCATATTTCAACGAATTGGACACCTATGCGGAAAGCCGCGGATTGAATACCCGTGAAATCATCGACGGCGTATGTCTTGACCCACGCATCGGCGATGGCTACAACAATCCCAGTTTCGGCTATGGCGGCTATTGCCTGCCGAAGGACACCAAGCAGCTGCTTGCCAACTACAATCAGGTGCCGCAAAACCTTATCGAAGCCATTGTGGACGCGAACCGCACACGCAAGGAATTCGTGGCTTCCGAAGTGATGGAACACATCAAGGACGTTCAGGACCCTGTTGTCGGCATCTACCGGCTGACCATGAAGTCCGGTTCCGACAATTTCCGTCAGTCCGCCATTCAGGACGTGATGAAGCAGTTCAAGGCCAATGGCATTCCCGTGCTCATCTACGAGCCCACGTTGGACAAGCCCGACTTCCAAGGCAGCGAAGTCACCCATGACCTTGCCGGTTTCAAGGCCCGCGCATCCGTGATCGTCGCCAACCGTTGGAACAGCGACCTTGCCGACGCGGACGCCAAGGTCTACACCCGCGACCTATTCCGCAGGGACTGATTTCCCACTATAACGATTATGGGGTTTGTCCGAATGGATTTCATCCGGACAAACCCCATGTTTTTACCGCTTGCCCTGCACCTTGCGCGCCATCACCTTCATTAGTTCGCGCTGCTTGGAACCGGTCGGGGCCAGCACGTCCACATACTTGCGGATGGGACTGTCCTCGGCGATCGCGCGCTCATGATGTTCCGGCGGAGCGGGACGCTCCACACCGCTCATCGCGGCGACCATCTGCGCCACGAACGGCGTCTCCTGCGCATAGCTCCAGTACAGCGAAGCGAAATCGCACCACGGATTCTTCCACGGCTTGTCAAAGCCGGCATAATGCACGATCTTCGGCGCCTTGCGTGATGCCATGTATGCCTGATACACGTTCGCCGGAGCGAAATCGAACACGCCATTGACACGACCGGCGCAATTGTGCATCACATTCCACGAGTAGTCCAGATACGTGACCTGTCCTTCACATTCCACGTTGAGAATGTCCTGGTCGTTGTAGATATATCCCGGCTTGGAGGCGATTCCCAACCATTCGTGCACCGTATGGATCTCGCGCATGCGCTCGAGGTTCATCACCAGCACGCCAGCCTGGAAGTAGCCGTATGCGTCGCGCATATGCAGCTGCTTACGCACGTATTGCGCGCGCTCGCCGTTCTTCATATTGAGATTGCCGATGAAATCGATATCCGGTACTGCGCCAATCGCATGGTCGCCGAGTTCGGTGTCGAACAATTCGGCGATGTCACCGTTGACCACCAGATCGCAATCCATATACAGCAGCTTCGAATAGAACGGCAGCGCTTCCTGGATGATGAAGCGGTAGTAGGTTTCGATGCTGATATGCGCGTTGCTGGTGGTGAGGTTGAAACCGGCCAGATAACGGCTCACGTCGAAGAAACGCAGCACGGCATTCGGGAACTTCGCAAAGAACTGCCGCATGTAGCGTTTGCTCTCGTCGGTGATGTCTCGTTCCAACACGATCACGTCATACGTGCGATTCGTGGAAGCGTTCTTCAGCATCGAATAAATGGTGGTGGTGAGCATCGGCACATAGTTGTTATCCGCGGCGAACACCACCGGCACCACGTTCGTGTACTTGCCATCAAGCGGTTCGAGCGTGGTAACCGGCTCCGGATGCAGGAAGTGGACGCACTGCAATCGCTTGATCTTCCAATGCGCGCCGGTGCGCTGCTTGTGCGCGATGAAAATATTGAGCAGTCGTTCCGAAAGATGCCCCACCGTACGGGTGGTCTGCACATCCATTTTGCTGAAATCAGTGGCGGCTGCGAATTCGTCGAGCAGCGGGAACAGCCATTCGTTGTATTCGAAGAAGATTTCCTTCTTCATGATGAACATATTGCAGAACGCCGCGGTGCGTCCATCGAGCACGGCGTCGGCATCCACTTTGTAACCGGGATGGCGCGCGCACAGAATGTCATACATGTGGCGCAGATCCTTCAATCGCAGATGCTCATCGGCGTCCCAATGCTGCTTGAGATTCGAGAATCCGCCGATTCGTCGAACGTCGTTCAAAGGTGTGGTGATGACGTCCCAGCCGTCCACTGTGCGCGCGATTGCATCGTCATTGATACCGTATTCGGCGAGCGCGTGGCCGTCGATATACGAGTCGATGATTTCGCCGTAATCGTTTTCCTTATGTGGGGTGTCGGTGAAATCGAAATACCGGCGGTAATGGCAGAAGCCATAATAGTCGGCGTCTGCGTTCTTCCAAGCCCAGTATTGCGCGGTCAGCTCGCAATAACGCGGGTTTTCCACGGAGATGTTCTCGCCTTCGTCATCATGCAGCGTGTTCGTGAAACGGGTCGTGGCCTGCGCCGCACCCACCTGCACCGGAAGAATGCTTTCCCCTTCGGGGAATGTGGCCTGCTTGTGTGCCGACACGAAGATCTTGATGTTCGGATGATGCTGTTCCGCTGTGAGAACCATGTGAGATATTCCGCCTTACTAAGACAAACGTCCTTTCCTCAATAGAATATATGAGAGTACTGCCGAAGAAGGGCGCGGCATCTGCATCGTCATATGCGTTTTGCGCTTGAACGCTTCGCACGAGTAAGATTGGACGTTTGTGAAAAACTTTTTCGAAAGCCTCAAGAAGAGGTACCACTATGCGATGGTGGTGTTCAAGGAACTGGTAAAGACCGATTTCCAGCTACGCTACCAAGGATCGTTCCTGGGCATGGTGTGGTCCGTGCTGAAACCGTTGATGCTGTTCGCCGTAATGTACGTGGTGTTCGTGAAGTTCCTGAAGTTCTCGGATGGCACTCCGACTTTCCCGATTTCGTTGCTGTGCGGCACCTGCCTGTGGAGCTTCTTCTCCGAGTCGACCAGCATGGGCATGCGCGCCATCGTTGATCGTGGCGATCTGCTGCGCAAGATCCATTTCCCGAATTACATCATTGTGGCGTCCACCACGATGGGTTCCATGATTTCCCTGGGCATCAACCTTGTGGTGGTCATCCTCTTCGGTTTCTTCGCCCACGCGCATTACACCTGGCGCATCCTGCTGGTTCCGCTCAGCATCATCCAGCTGTATTGCCTTGGTCTCGGCGTTGCCCTGCTTCTGGGCTCGCTGTATGTGTATTTCCGTGATGTGGCCCATATCTGGGAAGTGGTGCTGCAGGCCATGTTCTATGCCACGCCTATCATCTACCCGATTTCCATGGTGGCGCAGAACAAGGAGTTCTCCTGGGCTGCCGACATTCTGATGCTTAACCCGACCACGCAGACCATCATGGATATCCGCCATAACCTACTGTCTCCGGAATACGTGCCAACCGTGTGGACCATGGTGGATAACAAGCTGCTGTGCCTGCTGCCGTACGTGCTGTCCGCTTTGATTCTATGGCTGGGCATCCATGTGTTCCGCAAGTACAGCGCCAAGTTCGCGGAGGTGCTCTAAAGCCATGAGCGAGGTTTCGATGACTGATAACAACACTGTTGATGAGCGTCCGGTCGTACTCAAGGTCGACCATGTGGCCAAGTCCTTCCGTCTGCCCACCGAACAGGCCACCGGCCTGAAGATGGCTTTCCTGAACTGGACAAAGGGCATCAAGGGCTACACCGAGCAGCATGTGCTGCGCGACATCAATTTCGAAGTGCATCAGGGCGATTTCTTCGGTATCGTCGGCCGTAACGGTTCCGGCAAATCCACGTTGCTGAAGATCATTTCGCAGATTTACGTGCCGGAACAAGGTTCTGTGATGGTGAAGGGCAAGCTGGTGCCGTTCATCGAGCTGGGCGTCGGATTCAATCCGGAGTTGACCGGACGTGAGAACGTGTATCTGAACGGCGCATTGTTGGGGTTCACACACGAGGAAATCGACGCGATGTATGACGACATCGTGGAGTTCGCCGAGCTTGAGGACTTCATGGACCAGAAGCTCAAGAACTATTCCTCCGGCATGCAGGTGCGTCTCGCCTTCTCCGTGGCCATCAAGGCGCAGGGCGACATTCTGGTGCTCGACGAAGTGCTCGCCGTCGGCGACGAGGCGTTCCAGCGCAAGTGCGACAATTTCTTCGCCGAAATCAAGAAAGATCCGACCAAGACGGTCATTCTCGTCACCCACTCCATGGACGCGGTGAAGAAGTACTGCAATAACGCCATCCTCATCAAAGATGGCGAAATTATTGCAAGCGGAGATAAGAATGATGTTGCCGATCGGTATACAGAAGAGAATCTGACAGCAAAGAAACAGAAAAAGCAGGTGGACGGAGCCTATGAACAAGGTTTGAATGAGGCATGCCCCCTCCTGAAAATCAAACCTGTGTCTAAAGTTGTTGTAAACGGAGGTTCTCCTTTCGATTTCGATTTGGAATACGAGTCCAGAGACTCCGGAGATTTATTTATCACGTTCACATTATTTGACGTCAAACGAGGTGGAATCATTTATGATTCTGCCGACTCACTGAGAATAGTAAAACAGGGACATCACACAGCCCACCTACAATTGCCTCTCAATTTATTTACTAACGGCGATTTCAGACTGCAAGCTGCCATGATGACTCCAGATCCAGAACGTCCAGGTCATCCTAAGCAAATTGCATACACCAATGAAGATAACTCTTGTTTCTTCGCAATCCGTGAATCCGGACACCGTAATGGCTACGGACTTATCAACAGCAAATCGCTCTCAATCATACCAAGGACAGCTATCTAGGCACATTAGAATAAATAAGGGTGTATAAGAACGCCTTATACACCCTTATTTTATTTAGTTATTTGATGTTTAGCCCATCTGGGCAGTGCAGTAATTACAAGCCCTATTTTGTAAGTCCATGAATCTTTAATCCGCTGCGTTTCTTTTTCAAGAAAACTATTATTTTGTTTAAGACTCATATTTTCCGCATGTAGTTCTTCACTTTTGACATGCATATTCGCCAACTGAGTTTTATAAAAAACCTGATACTGCACCAATGAATCTCGGCAGAGTTCATATTGATTCAAATTAAGCAAATCAATTTGATTCCGCTGAAGCAGTTTACAATAATCATCCATTGAGAGAGCCACGAACCGAGAATATATAGATTCTAATGCTTCGTAAACATGATTAGAACAATCACCGAGCATTTTTCGCAGTTCTTCAGAAATAACAAAATGACTAGCAAAACGGCGTATGTAATCATGAGCATCATTGTGCATAATCGAACCCGAACGAATACGACGTTTATATAATTTCTCATTAATTATGCCGACTCTCCTTGCCTTAAGAAGAATCTGTGTCATAAAAAGATTGTCTTCGAACAAAATTCCCTTGTAAAACGGAGTTTTCTCCACGAGCGTCTTCCGGTAAAATGACAAAGGCGCAGACGGAACAAAATGATTACTATTAACCATTGAAATAAAAGCATCTTCGCCCGAAGAAACACAAATCTGATTATTTATGCGATCATAATACTCATCATATTCCTCAATACGGCGTTTCGTCGATTCCTCATCCCCCATAGCGTAAGAATCATCCGCAAAGTTCACCGCAGAAAATGAAAGAACGTCCAAAGCATTTTGATACGACAACTCAACAAAACGGAGCAAGGCGTTTTGCGGCAGGAGATCATCAGAGTCAAGAAAATAAACATATTCACCAGTTGCTAATTTAACACCGCTATTTCTTGCCGCGCTAAGACCACCATTTTCCTGATGATGAACAACAACATGCTGCCGAATCTGTTTCACTGACTCAGCAATTACTTCAAGGGTCCTATCTGTCGATCCATCATCCACGACAATCAGTTCCCAATTTTTATAAGATTGTTCTCGCACACTTGCGATTGTCTGATTAATATATTCCGCCACATTATAGGCAGGAATGACTACAGACACCAAAGGTCCGTTATTGTCTAATTTCATATTCCGGTACCTCATTCATTACCTTGATTGTTCGGACGATGTAGCGTCAAATACTTATAATACTGAACATGTCAAATGCCAAAGAACACTTGGTACAAGACGCAATCGACAAGAAAGGGACCCCAATGCCACTCTTCTCGGTGATTATTCCTGCATATAACAATGCAGAATATCTCGGCAAGTGTCTTCAAAGTCTTCAAAACCAGACTTTTCATGACTGGGAGGCACTCATTGTAGTGGATGGCAGCCCTGACAATGCAGCAGACATTGCTACTTCAGTCGCTTCTCAAGATCAGCGTTTCATCCCTTTGATAAAAAAAAATAATGAGGGCACCCATCTTGCACGTAAAACAGGTGTTAAGCATGCATCAGGCAATTACGCGCTTTTCCTTGATGCTGATGACGAGCTCAAAAAAAATGCACTTCAGGAACTCAAAATAGCTATTCAAGCTAGCGCTCCAGACATAGATGTTATTCATTTCGGAATGGAATTGTTCGGAATCGATATGCCGAAAGACGTGTGTAATGGCATGTTGGAACAAAGCAATGCGCAACTTCCCGATGCCCACAACGAAGAGATTATTCAATCCACTTTCGCAGAGAGGAAACAAGACTGGAGAGTATTGCAACGCCTCTACTCATCAGATTTGCTTAAAAATGCTTTTGCAAATATGACCGATAGTCGATTAGGACGCGGACAGGATGCCTATGAATGGTTAGTTATATCAAGCTCAGCTAAACATGAAACCTTCCGCAATGACCTGATTCTTTACCGCTACTATCTTGGACGGGGAATTACGAATGTCCAACCAATCTCTGGCGAAAAATGGTTAAAGAACGCAAAGGCCTTCAACGATGGAATCCAAGCCGGATATCAGTATGCAAATTCTTTTAAATCCTTCGATATGAAAATCTACGTCGATGACTTAAAAAACCATCAACTCGAATTGCTCATGAACGATTGGCATATTCGCGTTAACAATGCTGAAAAAATATCTGTTGCGCTGAAGTCAGCCGAACTCTTCGGAGAAGATGCAATAGCAGCCGAACTCATGCGCTTAGCACGCGATGACGCATACTATCTTTGGGATCATCAACTTCCTTTCTCTGAACATGAGCCTTTTATTCAATGGATTCGTTGTGCCCAACAATTAGTAAACAATGAAAATCCTCCTGAGAGGTATCGTTCATTTTCAGAAGCAACTCTCAATCATCTCAACGATCTCAGAAATCGAGAAAAGCAATCTCCTCATATTAATACGCTGCTTCAGAAAGTAAAACAGATTTTCATTCGGTAAATATCGAAAATATCTTAAGGAAAATTTATGCCTAAAATTTCTATTATCGTTGCCGCATACAATGTTGAAGAATATCTTCAGCAATGTCTTAACAGTCTCAGTAACCAAACATTTTCGGATTTCGAGGCAATTATTGTCAATGACGCCAGTACGGATGCCACCGCCGAAATTCTTAGACGCTCCGCAGAAAAAGATCCACGCATCATTCCTGTTACGCATCCACGCAACCAAGGACTTCATCTCACTCGCAAAACCGGTGTCGAGCACGCCAGCGGCGAATATGCTTTCTTCCTCGACGGAGATGACGATCTCGCTCCGGAAACATGTGCGCAACTTGCAGAAGAGATAAACCAGCATCCCGTTGACATCCTGCATTTTGGAATTTCCGTCATAGGTGAAAACGGCATCCTTGACGATGAATGTAAAGCCTTTGAAGCATTCAATAACACTCAAACCAAGAACTGCACTGGCTCCGATATCGTTCGAAACATCTATGCCGAAGCTAATGGCCAGCAGGTAGATTGGCGAGTAACCCAAAGACTTTTCAAGACTTCCTTGCTTAAAAAGGCATTTAATAATATGACCAGCAAGCGTCTTGAACGAGCTGAGGACGGTTATGAATGTCTCGTCATTTCGGCGCTGGCGCACACTTACCGGTCTTACAAGGAATGCCGTGGATATCAATACCACTACGGCCGAGGTGTCACCGGAACGAATCAGGTCACAGCCAGTAAATATGCCGATTTTTGTCAGCAATTTAGCCAATGCTTTAACGCGGCACAATTGTTTGCGAATCAGAATCCAAGTCTTGACTTGCAAGATTGCGTAAATGGATACCGTTGGAAGGCGACCGAATTACTTGCCAATGACCTTAATGTCCGTATAGCTGATGAGGACAAGGCCGAGGCGATTCAAGCCATGTTCGAAACGTTCGGCCCAGCAATCACCGCCCGCGAAATCTGGCGCTTTACCCGCGACAACGCATGGGCGGCCATTACATCTAAAGACAATAACGATTCTCTGAATCGTGCCAACATGTGGAAAAGACTTGCGGACGCCATCGATGTTCCGGCAACCGGCAACATTGAAAACAACCGTTATCTGACCGTCCGTCACCGTGCCGAGGAATTGCTTGCAGATTTGGACACAGTGCGCAATAGGCAAAAATATGCCAATCAGCGTATCCGTATTTTCGTCACTACACACAAGAACGTCAGCACCTTCAACAGTGCCATCATGCAGCCGGTGCAGGTTGGTCTGCACAATGGCAGCTATCGTTTCCCGTGGGCGTTCCATGATGACGAAGGAGAGAATATTTCAAATCGCAATCCACGTTACTGCGAACTGACCACCCAATACTGGGCGTGGAAGAACATTGACGCGGATTATTACGGATTCTGCCATTATCGCCGCTATTTCGATTTTTCCGAAACCGTGCATGAGGAAAACGCGTTCGGAGAAATCATGGATGACTATATCAGTGTCAAGACTGCGAAGGAATACGGTTTGGACGATGATAATATCGCCCGCGTAGTCAGACAATACGATGTCATCACAACTCCATTTGGCGATCTGGATGAAATCATCAACAAGTATGGAAGTCCTCGTGCTTTGTGGGAGGCCGCTCCCCTGCTGCATGATGACGATTTGAAGCGCTGCTATCAGATTCTGTGCAATATGTATCCCGACTATAAGAAGGACGCACAGAATTTCTTCAACGGCAATAAGGCGTGCTTCTGCAATATGTTCATTATGAAGAAGGAGATCTTCTTCGATTATTGTGAATGGATGTTCCCGATTCTCGAGGAATTCGACAAAAACACCGATTACAGCACGTACAGCAAGGAGGCGCTGCGCACGCCAGGTCACCTTTCCGAACGCCTGCTGAACATCTATCTCATGCATCACAAGCGGATCGGCTCCAACTGGAAATTCAAGGAGCTGCAGTGCGTGCACTTCACCAATCCGGAACCGGCTGAGCAGCTCAAGCCGCTTGATGTCACCGATAAGCCGATCATTCCAGTGGTGTTCGCGGCGGATGACAATTACGTACCGCAGTTGACTACCACGGTGTATTCGGCCATGAAGAACGCCGATCCACGCTACTTCTATGACATCACGGTGCTGCAGCGCAACATCGCTTGGGACAAGCAGGAACGTCTGCGCGGCTTCTTCAAGCAGTTCCCGAACATGAATCTGCGATTCACCAATGTGGACCGTGAGCTTGCCGGATATGAGCTTTCCACCAACAACGCCCATATCAGCGTGGAAACGTACTATCGTTTCCTGATTCAAAAGCTTCTGCCTTTCTATGACAAGGTGCTGTACCTCGATTCCGACATCATCATCAACGGTGATATCGCAAAGCTGTACAACATCGATTTGCAGGACAAGCTGCTCGGTGCGGTGCGTGATATCGATTTCCTTGGCAATTTGAACGTGAAGCATGGCAAGCGTATGAATTACGCGAAAACCGTGCTGAAGATGAAGAATCCATACGATTACTTCCAGGCCGGCGTGCTGGTGCTCAACACCAAGGCGATGCGTGAGCATTACACCATCAAGCAGTGGCTCACCTATGCTTCGAACGACGCCTTTATCTACAATGATCAGGACGTGCTCAACGCGCACTGCGAAGGCAATGTGCTGTACCTGCCGTGGGAATGGAACGTGGTGCATGACTGCGGCGGTCGTGTCGGCAACCTCTTCGTGCAGGCGCCGAACGACATTTACGACGCGTATATGAAGTCGCGCAACGATCCACAGATTGTCCACTATGCCGGCTTCCAGAAGCCATGGACCGACCCGGATTGCGATTTCGCTTCCATGTACTGGAAGTACGCACGCGAGACCCCGTTCTATGAGCGTCTGCTTAAGCGTGTACTAAAGGCAAATGAACCGAAGATTCCAGTCAGTATTCTTCGTCCACAGCATGAACGCGCAGTCGGAGAAGACAACCCGATTCGCAGAATCATTGACCCACTGATGCCGATTGGTTCTCGTCGCCGTGATGCGGCGAAAGCCGTCGGCCGCATAATCCGTGGCCGACGATGATATTCCGGGGTGGCTTTAGAATTTTTCTAAAGCCACCTTATAAGATTTTCAGCTGTTTAAATCAAAATCAATTTTCTGCAGCAGCTCTTGCTGCAGCTGAGTTGCATGCTAACAGACCCCACATTAACGGAGCTAGAATAACCATAGGCATGGCATATCGGATGCCTTCAATTGTCACTGTTGCTGGAGAAATCCACAAAAACAGAAATGTCGCTGCATACGATGCAACGCATGCAATGTCTCGCATACGTCTAGAACGGCACCACTCATATATGACGAAGCAGAACATCCATGTTGTCCAAATTGTTTTCGAAAATAGTAAATTAATGACCGGAAGCTGTTCAAATTGATTTATTCGCCTTTCAATCGGCTGTACATAATTGTATCTCCCAGGCATTTTCAAACCCATTTGAGCAGCATTATCAACAATCGCATGGTCGCTACCAGTCAAAAAAACCGTTAAAACCAAGTTCGCCAAATCGGTATTTCCCATTCCAACATACGATGGGATGCCCAGCCACCCCTCCTGTAATGCAAGATATGTTTCTACATATGTTTGCGGATATTGAATTGCACCGTGTGCCCAAATTCGGGCATATTCACCAAGAAGAGGATCTTTTGATTGATCCCATGTATACCCTTTCACATTATCCGCAGCCCACCATTGATATCTATCTGCAACATCTTTTCCAAGAATCGAATAAATCACCTTTAAATCATGTGAATCCATATTTTTCTCATGTCGTTTTACTTCTAAGGCAGACTGCTGGAAAGGAATGGCCAACATTTCCTGTTTGCCACCTTCCTGAATATTCATAGCAGGAAAAACAACTTTTGGAACGAACAATGTCAAAGTTGACAGTCCGACTAGAAAAACGACTACAAGACGCAAGCGATATCTGCTAACCATAAACAACAGCACAAGGCAACATATCAGTGCAATATATATGCCAGTTTTTTTCGTCAATCCGACTAGCAAGAAAAGGACAATGAACAAAATTGCCATAGAGACTTTGCTCAAACAGGCCCCTCGGCTCCTAACGATTTCAATACAGAAGATTGCAAACCAAATGAAGAACGGCATGAAAACGGAGTCTTTGACAAGGCTCATCGAGAAAACCGGAATCACAGGGAACAATACGAAAAATAGCATCTGCACAACGGATAAGCGCCATTTTGCGCCTAAACAGCTGCAGTAAAGAACAATGGTCGCAAATGATGCCGCTGATAGAATTGAAAGAAAAGCAGAGCAAATGAACAAACCAATATCAACAGAGCCAAGCATTTTGCCCAGCTCTGCAAACAACCCAAAAACTAACGTGTCGAATACAGGATGATGATCAGACCAGTAACTGCCATCAGTAAACACATTTGGCAAATGGAACCACTGCATAAGTTGCTGACCTGTGTCATACCATAATACCCCCGGATATAACAGCCACAGGTAAGGTAACCAACAAAGCAAAATAACTGACATTACTAGCAGAAACTGTTTCCAATTACAGTCGAACGAAAAGAATAAACGTATTTTTGAGTACGCGGTTTTTTAGGTTCAGTTGCAAACCACGCAATCAGACGCTCGCCCAAAAACGTAAATACTAAGAAAAGGCAAGCAGTCATGAGCGTATACCACAGACAACGCCATGAAATAAGAAGACACTGGTGAATACGAATAGCATCCACCAAAGAAGCCATAAAACCAAGGAACAGTGACAGTATGATGAGAACGATACGGTTTACAAGCGGGTTTCTCTCGTTTTCAAGATTTTTCTTAATGCTATACATAAATCCTCACGCCCTCATCGGCCAATTAATAAATATAGATACTTCTGATAAGTGAAAAATTCATCGCATTACAATCGTTTATTTAAAAAGCAGTGCAAAAACATTGCAAGTTGCTATTTGAAATTACATCCGACCTCTTGCATATTCTGACATTTCGAATAACGTTATCTAATCCTTCAAACAGCATGTTCGCACTCCGTTGCAACCGCATTCAATAGAAAGCAATTTGACACTAATGATATCTAATTAGGCTTCATAGCAGTCTCACGCATTTTAGATATGGACTCGTATATAACCGTTCTCGCAACGCTGGCGCCAATACCCATTGCCCATGTCCTCCTCATCCGCGACGGGTCCCCCAAGCGCATGATATCCACCATTCTTATTGAACGAATCGCGAAGACTACGGACAACCGCATACTTGGACCAAGCACCGCTACGCGTCCATACGTCGCCGTTCTCGCAACGCTGGCGCCAATACCCATTGCCCATGTCCTCCTCATTGGCCACGGGAGCACCCAACCGAGAGAGCCCTCCATGAGAATCCCAAGAATCACGAAGGGAGCGCTTAATCACAAAACTCCGATCAGAACCCCTGGCCCACCATACGTCGCCGTTCTCGCAACGCTGGCGCCAATACCCATTGCCCATGTCCTCCTCATCCGCGACGGGTCCCCCAAGCGCATGATATCCACCATTCTTATTGAACGAATCGCGAAGACTACGGACAACCGCATACTTGGACCAAGCACCGCTACGCGTCCATACGTCGCCGTTCTCGCAACGCTGGCGCCAATACCCATTGCCCATGTCCTCCTCATTGGCCACGGGAGCACCCAACCGAGAGAGCCCTCCATGAGAATCCCAAGAATCACGAAGGGAGCGCTTAATCACAAAACTCCGATCAGAACCCCTGGCCCATATATCACCATTCTGGAAACGTTGGCTTTTCCATCCATCTGGGAAACTTGTTTCAGCCTCAACCGGATATCCAAGAGCGCCTTTCTCAGCACCAGTTGAGCGCCATTCTTTTTCTATTTCCCCCTTGACCTCAAGATTTACCATCTTGCTGCCAAAAGCATTCATGTCTACAGAACCGCTGATACCGTTAATCTGACCGGAACTGGTGTATTGCCAACCGCGGTCGTTAGTGCCGAATGCGGTGAATCCCATTCGAGCACCATACTGAGCTACCCAACGGGTTTTCGCATAGATATTCGCGTTGTTCAACGGCCCCTGCAAATAACTTGTGTACGAATACACACCAAGATTCTTATATCCACCGGATTGCAGTGCGCTGTACCATGCATTGGCAATGTCGCTATACACGGTCGGATTGGTCGGTGTGGCATGCCCCAACCACGTCCACTGTTCGAGATCGTAGTACACAGGGTATTTCAAATCGTTTGGGCTCACACCCATCTGGCGGAGCTTAGCAACCACATCGCCACCTTCCGATCGTGCACAGTTTGCATCGTATGCGTATGAATACCAATAGATACCGAAAGGAATGCCCAATCGCTTACATTCATTGATATTGCGCTGTGCTTTGGCATCGGCATTATTGCCCCAGCCATAGCCCAAACGGATAATCGCACCTTCCACACCATCGGCCTTCGCCCTAGCCCAATCAATGTCATGTTGCCATTCAGAAACATCGATCACGCCCCTGGCCTGTTGTGCGAAAAGGTTGTTTTTATAGTCGAAAAATGCCTTCGTCCCATTGTAAGTCCCCCAATGGGCTCCATACTCATTACTATCGAATTTAGCAAGCCGTACCGTCGCGGCATTTTCCAAAGAAGACTGTTCCACAGCGCTCTTCACATCCGAGACACTCACCGGAATGAACGATTCACCATTGGTTTTGGTCAATGGATCAGGCTGCCGATATTGGGTACCGACAAGTTGGGAATCCGTTACAGATTTACCGGTCTCGATATCTTGTACGTCACCTTCGGGAGTGACAACGAGCTTTTCCGAAACCATAGTGGAAGTATCCGAAATATTCCGGCTCATCGTGCCCGGCAAAATCGCATTCGGATTATCTGGCATGCTGTCAGATGAAGCCTGAGCATCTGACACCGGAACATAGGAAGAACGCGGCGAGTTTTCAATCACGATATCCTGCATTGCATAAGCCGAACCCATCACACTGCCTGACAGCGCAATTGTCACCGACAATGCAATCATGCCTAGGACAATCCTCACATGGTTTTTATTCAAGAGCACACTCCCAACCGATGAGAACACTTCAATTCATCGAACTATAATCATTCAAACATAAGATGCCCATATTCCTTAAAAAATGCTCTAATGCACACCATCACATCGCATTACCATTAGAGCCTTTCCCATTATCTGGAGCTTGGAAGTAAGTCTTCATCGCTTTGGTACCTTTCATCCAAAGCTTATCAAAACATGCCCCCCGATGGCGATCTATGGTAAACGAGAAAAGAGTATTCCGAATCATATCCAAAGCTGATGCAATCGCATACGTGGCAGAAGCAACCGCAAGTAAATGAAGAATCGCATATCGGCTATTGTAAAAATACTCGGTATTGAATAGCTGCGTCCAAAGAATATTCCGAACGTACTGATGATCCGTAATCAGATATACCCCAAAAGCCGCGGAAGCCACAGCATTGATAGCTCGATTATGAAAAGTAATCTCACTGCACAACGAGAAGAGGCCAAAGCTAATCATCAGCACAGGCAAAGACCAGATTCTACCCACGGGTTCTGAAAACATACTTTGGAGTCCCCCATCTCCCCTCCAAAAGAACGCCATTAATGTATTCCAAAACAGCACAACAACAAGTCCTGTAACTGCTATAATGCCAGCCGCCTTAACTGTTACCCTCTCCATATACCAGCGATAATATGAAAAGAGAATCCATACATACATAAAGCCAAGAACGTTGTTTCCTATATTCAAACTAGATCCAGGAATAAAATTAAGCAAGCCTCCGATAACAAACATCACAATGCAACATTGTGCATGAAGCTTCTGTCCTAACTTCCTTAATCCTTCTGATAGAAAAGGTAAAATAGCAAGAAAAAGAGCATAACTTGTTGCATACCACCATACGTTACGGGATATCGGGAAAAAAGCATTAAGCACCGAGTTATAATCCACTTGAACTGGATTCCAAATAATTTGAGCAATCAAAATCGCGATAGACCAAAAAAGCAACTCTCTTTCAAGAATCCATATTTTTTTACAAGCATCACGGACCATAATCCTCCGATCAGCTAAAAACCATACAGAAATCAGCAGAAATAACGCATTACCGACTTCGCCAGAAATAGAGTTGCATAATTGGAAAAAAAGACGTTTTAAGCAAAAAGGTTGACTCCATACATCCAAAGTTGAGTGGACAGAAGCATGATGAAGAACGATCATCAGAATAGCAATAATACGAAGTAACTCAATGCTTGAATTTCGTTGAATTCGCCCTAAAGATGGTTCACTCATGCTTATTCCTTCTTCTTCCTTATTAACTTCCACTAACTCTAGGGGAGATGGTTCTGTATCAGAACTGACCCTAGCACCCATTAAAAACTACAATATGATTGAAGATATTCAAATCAACCTGAGTAACATACAATACGATATGTATTGTCATTAGACGTAGCGGTCTCACAGATTCGCCACCAACAGCTGATGCAGAAACAGGCATCGTGATTTCTGGAGGAAAACATGGCACGGCATGGCAAACAGCCAAACGAAAATAGCAGCCACGAAAACGATGTCTACAAACCTCGCACATTCAGAAGCAACGTAGCAGCTGAAACTGTCAATCACAGTGAATCGAGCCTTGGCAACAATGAAAGGCACTCACGTAATTCGTTCTATCAGGCAGATTCCAATGATCCGTTCCAAATCGCTGTGAAGCAAGGCGTGCAAGATGGCGACACTTGGGTGCATAACCATGTCAAGAACTTGATTCGCCGTTCCATCATCGTAGCCGTTATCGTCGTTGCGGTATGCATTGTGGTCTTCGGCGTCATGGGCGTGAGAACATCGCAGAAAATGCGCGAACTGAATGCCATTAACGACTGCAGAGACGCGGTTGCCGCCATGAACGCTTCATATTCCAAGGATTTCCAGCTCAAGGGAAAGATTGTCGACGCATTTTCCAGCATGGATTCCTCATATGATCTGGAAAAGCTCAGCACCTTGTATCAGGAAGAAGTCAAATCGCCGAAGGCGCTTGACTGCAAAGCCGACCCGTCCGGGACCACCAGCAAAGCCAACACCGAACGAGCCGCATATGACAAACAGGCCAGAACCTTCGAGCGGGCGTTGACAAAGAACGAGGCAAATCAGAATTGAGCGCAAAACGATTGGCAAGAACGGCGCTTGCCGTTATCGTAACCGTAGGAATAGTCGTTGCCATCATCGTCGGGTGCGGCCCCAAATGGGGCAACGGAACGGCAACCGGTAAAACCGGATCGCAATCCACCGCCACCGCCCATACTGCGGCCACTGTTGATGTGCAGCTGCCCTCGTACTACATGGACAATATGGTGTTCCAGCGCGATCAGCCAATCGTAGTCAAAGGCAACGTCAGCTCCACGGAAAGCAACCCCATCGACGTTTCGAAACTGTCAGCGACACTTACGCAAGGCAAAACCTCCGAGAGCGTCAAGGCAAAGGTAGCGAAAAACGGCAGTTTCACCTGCACGCTGAGCGCGCAAAAGGCAAGTCTCAATCCGTATTCGCTGCAAGTACAGTACGCCGGCAAAACCGTGCTGAAACTGGCCAAAGTGTATGTGGGAGACGTCTTCGTAGCCGCTGGCCAGTCGAATATGGAACTCAACTATGTGCAGTATTACGAAAACGCTACTTACAATTTTGGCAATGGACTAATCACGACAGGCGATTTGCCGAAACCGCTCGTAGATGACAACGTGAAATTTGTCATCGCAAATCATGATGTTGAAGACACTGATTTTCCACTGTCCGCTGTTAATCAGAGCGCCGATGCATGGCTGACTGCAGATTCCACGAATTCACTGCACCTCAGCTATCTGGCTCAGCAATTCGCCATGCAGTTGCGCGCCAAGCACCCCAATGTGCCGATTGGCATCATCCAGACCGCGTGGGGTGGCACGCCTATTCGCCGGCATGTACAAGGCGGCGATATTTATGCGAACCATATCGCGCCGTTGAAGGGATTCCATGTGACGGGCGTGCTGTGGTATCAAGGTTGCGATGACGCCAATAATTACGGAACTGCCTTGCAATACGAATCGCAAATGACCACGCTCATCAACCAGTACCGTAACGTGTTCGGACGCAAGGACCTGCCGTTCCTGTACGTACAGCTCGCGCGCTGGCCAAACTACCAGTACACGCAAAACGTGCGAGAAGCGCAACGGACTACGCTTGGCAACACCAACCTGCACGATTCGTCAAACGTGGCGATGACGGTTTCCCTTGACACAGATAAGGGCACATCCGCGCTAATCCATCCGCTCGGCAAGGATATTCTCGGGGCACGCATGGCCGCGCAATATCTCGCCATGGAAGACGGCACCACCGTACCCAACGGACCGCTTATCGAACGTGCCCGGCACACTGCGAACGGCGCAATCGCCTTGTCTTTCCGGAACGGCACCGCAAGCAGGCTGAAAGCCATGCAGCCGAACTATTCGAAAACCGCGAGCGCAATCGCACCAAACTATAAGAGCGCTCCGAAAGCGACCCCGTTAAGCGGTATCAGCAATATCGCCGCTCCCACCACTACGGCATTGCAGGGGTTTGAGGTCGCCAATTATTCCGGTCAATGGCAGGCGGTCAATGCCACTATCAGGGGCAATCAGGTGTTGCTCACCGCAGCCGATGGTTCAACACTGAACGATCTCAACGCCATGAGCCAGGTACGTTACCTGTTCAGCGGCAATCCGAAGTGCGCGAGCATCCTGTACAACAGCCTTAATCTGCCTGCTAGCCCATTCATCACTATTGTCGAGTGATCTTTGTTGGGGGCCGCCGCGAGATAAACCAATACGGGCGGGATAAGTACGGGCGGTCTGAGCCGTTGCTTGGCCTGCTTGGTCATGTTTTGAGCAGGCTGTTCCGGATTCTGGTTTGGTTTCTGGTTTCCTGCTTAAACTATGAAGACTGCTGCAGCATCGCAGAAACTAGACAAATGTCATTTTTCCACCGGTTTATTTAGGCACATTCCCCTCCTACTATGGCATACGGAATGAACGCGAGCGCACAATCACAGATCGAATGCAAACGTGCGCAGGAGAGGAATCACCATGAGGAATCGTATTGCAGCAGCTGCAGCGGCGGGAATATTAACCATCGGCATGGCCGCCTTGCCTTCCGCGGCTTCGGCCAGTGAAGTCGCACCGTCTACGGACGGATTGGCCGGCAGCACCACCATCAGCGGGCAGATCGACCAGGATATGGCCGTGTGCACCGACAAAGCGTGCGATGCCGTACAGCATGTGCGCAAAACCAACCAGCAGATCAAGTCGGACATCGATACCGCCAAGCAGCACGCCGAGCAGCTGCATCAGAACGCGCACGAGGACGCCGACGCGCTTCGCCAGTACGGCGAGCAGGCCTGGAAGAACTACCAGGAGGACCGCGAGGATATAAAGAATGCGATTGACGGCGCGGTCAAGCGCGGTCAGGAGCGCCACGACGCTCTGCATCAGGATATGCAGGACACGCAGGCCCACCTCAACCAGATGCATGCCGATATGAAGGAGACCCACGACGAACTCAAGACGAGGCATGACGCGTTTGCGGCGAGCAGCCACCAGTGGCATCAGTCGTTCATCGCGGCGTTGAAGGACGCGAACTCCAAGACGGGTCAGCAGGGCGGCTCATCCGTTGCTACCGGCACGCATGGCATCACGGCTGGAACGAATGCCGGTACGACCGTTACTGGAGTCAACGGCACCACTGGCACTGTGCGCACGGCTGCCGACACTGGCACGAATGGTGCCGCAACTGGATCCGTCACAGCTTCCGGCGATCAAACCGCCGCATCCACCGGCGCGCTGACCAAGTCGGAATATGGACAGCTTGCACAAACCGGCATCGGCATTTCCCTTGCCTGCGCAGCCATTCTGCTGCTTGCCGGCCTTGCCTACGCCATGAAGACGTTCGTGCAGTATAAGCGCGAAACCAGCGAAGACTGAGCCGGCTCGCTGCCGGACAGCGTTTGCTTCATCGACTCATGAAAAACGGTCTCGAATATATCGGGACCGTTTTTTCATGCGCGTTTTTCGTATGTGCTTTTCATCTGCTATACGCATTGTTGCGATTCAATTGGAATGACGTAGTACAGCGACGTACAATGCAGCGCGAAGCGCGCGTACCGTGCGTGAACCGCGTGTATGTCCAGTATTCCCACTGATTTGTTACGTTGGCCGTTCTGATCAGTCCACTGGTCAATTCGCATAATGGGGAGCACTGCTGGCGATTCGCGGCGACGGCGTATCGCCATTCCCCGCCGTCCGTCCGGTACTACCCGCGCTCCCCGCATCGCCGGCCTTTTCAGCATTGCCGATGTTGGTTCTACGCAACGACCCCGCGGCCAACGAGCGGATGGATCGCCTGCGCTGCGCCTGTTCCGTCTGCGAAGCGGACTGAACTGCGGGAAAAGCGCCCGTTACGGGACGAATACGACCGGTTGCGGTCGGAATAAAGCTTGGTGGCAAAACCTGCGTTGTGATGGCGCTTATGGATGCCATTTGCGGCTGCTGCGTATTATCAGGACCATCCGCAGCGTCTTTTTCTTTCACGGTTTGCGATTCTTCCGCACGATTCGCGTCATCATTCGCATCCTCGCCCGTTTGCAAGGCAGACCCAGCTTCGCTCTGCTTTTCTTGTTTTTCCTGCTTTTCCTGCGGAGCGGCCTGCACATCACTCTGCAATACGATTGGCGATGAATTCGAACGGCGTCGGGCAAGCGCCGCCAGAGAGTCACGAGTATCAGCATCGCGTTGGTCAGTCTGCTGGCTGCCGGCAGCCGTCTTGTCAACCATCGTCGTGCTTCTTTCTCTCAACGTCACGATTTCGAGCGTAACGTAGCGCAGCGCAAAAGTGCGCGTAAAACGACGATGTACGCAACTCCCCCACCGAATCGCAATCAAATATCGACATATGAGGGCAAACAATCCCATTATTGAGACCACAGACTGGCACCAATAAGCCGCAGCATGGCAATCAGAGACTTTCCTGGATGCCGGCCCGTACACGCGAGACTTGCGATACGGGACGATTCAAAAAACCGAGGCCAACGAAAGAAGCATTCGGAGGGAATCTGGAAGGAACCGGAAAACGGAGTGGAAAAAAGAAGGAACCCCAGAAACCGAATGATTCCAACGGTTTTCGGGGTTCCAATCCGGGCGGAGAATACGAGATTCGAACTCGTGAGGCTGTTACACCAACACGCTTTCCAAGCGTGCGCCATAGACCACTAGGCGAATTCTCCAATTATGCAACGCTTTCCGGTGTCTATCCGTTAAGCGCAACTTGACTAGAATACAACAGGACTGGCAGAAGACCAAATCGGCGTGTCGCCCTACCAAATCTGCAAAACATATAGAGCTCCAATATCGGTTCAAGGTTAGTGACGTTTTGCAAGACTCTCCAATAATCCGGCCCAACATGTACATCTCGTATTCACGCAACATAGAATGACGGATAACCACGGATGGCGTTTAATGACCGACTGTCGTCCACGTAAGCGTAAAAGGAGCGGATGATGATCAGCCAAGAGAGCTACGACATACTGTGAAGGAAAAATACGGAGATGCGTCCAGCTGGGCCGTCTGGAACACGGATTACGCGGATTCCAAGCCCAGCCGCAATATAAACGATCTGAGCGTATTCGACTCCCCGAATCTGTCCGAATTGAACACCGGCTTCGTGTTCGTGGGGCTGAACCGCTCCGGTAAACCCAAGGACGGCAACGCGGAGAAAAAGCCGGACAAGCCGAAGGATCCGTGGTTCAATTTCCATGCGGGAAGGAACGATTTCAAACTGCGATATGCGCTGCAGGGCACACGGTATTGGGGAAGCTACATAACCGACGCAATCAAGGATTACCAAGAAACCGATTCCGGTGAAGTGGAAAAGACACTCAAAAGTAACCCGGAACGCGTTGATGAGAACCTCAAGGGATTGAGGGAGGAGCTCGAGCTACTCGGTGGCAAGCCTGTATTGGTGGCTCTCGGATACGCCGCCGAGAAAAATCTGAAATGCATGAAGTCGGAAGGGTATGAAGTGGTCAGAATATTGCACCCCGCAGCCTTCATCGGCAAAAAGAAGTATCGTGATAAAGTGCTGAAAGTCTTGGACAACATTCAAAAATAACGAGACATTCAGCTCCGAACCACATCTAACCATCTAATCCGGATGGGCATGAGAGAAAAACGGTGGTTCCCGGAGCGAAAGCTCGACGGGAAGCCCGGAAAGAGAGTATAAAAAGGGGCCTCCCGGGAGCCAAAGGCTCGA
>ERZ837487.1196-NODE-1196-length-32545-cov-7.660696_pt1 | contig 32545 bp, 32 predicted proteins | sample MGYA00519911_ERZ837487 | MGnify/ENA primary metagenome ERZ837487 (study PRJEB31850, sample SAMEA3708818) | human gut metagenome | biome: human gut; feature: human-associated habitat; material: faeces | place: China | collected 2014 ... | reverse complement strand
GCAGAAGCTGACCCAAAAGCACCGGTCCTGCAAATGATAATAAAATCCTTGTTATTGGTCCATTAGTCATCTTTGCATTGTCAAGCGTCTCTGTACTGCTCATAAGCTTCTTCGTCTCCTGTAAATAATTAAGCTATATTCCAGACTTCTTATTGTGTCTCATTCTGGCAATAACTCTTGAAATTCCCATAATAATAAGAGTTCCAATAACAGCCCCGCAACCATCGATAAGCACATCTGTTACTCTTCCACTTCTTCCCGGCACAAAGAGCTGATGTAATTCATCTGTCGCCGCATACAATATTGCTATAAATGTTGATATAGCAACATATCTTATATTAATTACTACTGCTGTAACCGCACCTAATACCAATCCTGCAAGCAGTGCATACTCCATTGCATGTGCGGTCTTTCTTACCGGATGGTCAATTGTCTGTGCCATATGAATCTGCTGTTCCTCACTCATATTATCAAATCCCGGAACAAATATATGACACACAGCCATTCCAGCCTTAATACTCTGGTTTTCTGATTCTTCTCCCGGTCTTGCAGAAAAAGAAAATATAACAACCATCCATGTAACCACAAGTATTGCAAATATAATTCTACGGATATTATAATCTGCTAATCTATCCATATATGATTAATCTCTGTATCCATGAGGATTATGACTCTGCCAGTTCCATGCATCCCTGCACATATCCTCTAATGATTTCTTAGCAGTCCATCCTAATATATCATGTGCCTTAGATGCATCTGCCCATGAGTCTGGAATATCTCCAGGACGTCTGTCTCCAATCTTATAATTAACCTTAACCCCTGTAGCATTCTGGAATGCATTAACGATTTCAAGAACACTGTATGGAGTTCCTGTTCCAAGATTAAATATCTCAACACCCTTGTGAGTATCCGCATATTCAACAGCCTTAAGATGACCACATGCAAGGTCAACAACATGGATGTAGTCTCTTCTGCATGTTCCATCAGGAGTTGGATAATCTCCCCCGAATATAGTAAGCTGCTCTCTTACACCTGCAGCAACCTGTGATACATATGGCATAAGATTGTTAGGAATTCCCTGTGGATCTTCACCAATCTTTCCAGATTCATGTGCTCCGATAGGATTGAAATATCTGAGTAATATAACCGTAAGCTCAGGATCAGCCTGTGCACAGTCTGTAAGAATCTGCTCCATCATTGACTTAGTCCATCCGTATGGATTAGTACAGTCACCCTTATGCATTGTCTCATTATATGGTGGCTTCTGGTCTCCATATACAGTTGCTGAAGATGAGAATACAATCTTAGTAACTCCTGCTTCCTTCATACACTCAATAAGAGTAAGTGTTGTATCAATATTATTGCGGTAATACTTAGCTGGCAATCTTGTTGACTCACCTACAGCCTTAAGTCCTGCAAAATGTATAACGCAGTCTATATGATTCTCTGCAAAAATCTTCTGCATAGCTTCTTTATCTTTAACATCTGCTTCATAAGAAACTACCTTCTTGCCAGTAATCTCTTCAACTCTCTTTATCGATTCCGGACAACTGTTACTATAATCATCAACAATAACAACTTCATGTCCTGCATTAAGTAATTCAACTGCTGTATGTGAGCCAATATATCCTGCTCCACCTGCTAATAAAACAACCATTACATCCTCCTTGGTCTGAATACATAATCGAATTTCATTCCACATACTACCACAGTATTAGTCATATATCAACCATTATCAATCTTTTCTGCCGATAAACGACTCATATAATCTGTAGTCACTATTCACAATCAGTTCATCTGGAAATGCTGTATCTTCAATAACTTTATAAGCCCTGTCAAAATCACATATGCTCTCTTTAATATGTGCATCACTTCCTATAGAAATACTGACGCCTAACTCCTTGCACAGATTAAGCATATGCACATCATTATCGTAAGCTCCCTGTCTTGGTCCTGAAGGATTAAGAGAAGTATTATTAAGTTCAAGAAGCACATGCTTCTCCTTAGCTGCTCTCACAAGACGCTCATAATCTACAGGGTATCTTGAATCATCAGGATGCCCTATAATATTGACATATGGATTGTCCATCGCCTTAATTAAAGCATTGGTATTCTGTTCAATACTTCCCGGCTTGATACATGGAATATGAAGACTTGCTATAACAACATCACAGCCTTTGAGCCCGTATTCCTTAAGATCAATATTACCATCATAATCCATGATATTGACCTCACAGCCCATATATATCTTCACTCCACATTTCTGTCTTGGAATAATTCCCATGTTAGAAAAATATAATATGCCTGCACTTCCCGGCATCTTAGGTGCATGGTCTGTTATTGCAAGATGAGTAACTCCGATGCCTGCCGCATACGCCGCCATCTCATCTATAGTATTATACGCATGTCCGCTTACCAGTGTATGAGTATGTGTATCAATTGAATATTTCATAAATTCATCTTCCTTATATTACTGGTATTATCCATACTGACTAAAATTCAATATCAACTGTACCATTAGCGTGCTTCATATAATCAAAAAGCTTAGGTGCTGTAAGAAGTGTAAGTGGATCTTTCTCTGTATCATCCTCTTCAAATATCTTAACAACCTCATCGATTTCTGAATTAGAAAGAGAATTAATATACTCTCTCATCTCAACTATTGTCATATTAAATAATTCTTCTTTACTCTTCATAACCTGATGTCTCCTTAATTAACTCTTCTAATCAATTCTTTTTCTAACTTATTACTCGGTGCGTCCTGTATAGATTACCTTACCCGTGTTCCATAACTCTGCTGTTCTTCTTGCAGCTTCAAGTCTTTCGTCATCATTCTTAAACTCAAATGTTGCTGACTGACATCCGCAATCCAGACATGTTACATAATAACCATGGTCCTCTTCTTCAAGTATAGATGGGCCGAAGCATCTCGGACAATCCTGTAAATCAATCATCTCATATATCTCCATGTTATAAGTCCTCTTTTCTATTGTTTAACGTATTGATTATTATATCTTTAATCATTCACCGACAATGCATTGATTTTAACATTTAACATATGAAATAACAAGCCTCTGGATAAAGTATGGCACATTTCATTATTATGTATTATACACCTTTAAAAGATTCATCAGATCATTAATCTCCTCAGCAATCTGCTTACCATTATCAGTGTCCTTTACGAACACGCGCTGCTTTTCCACATAGACAACCTGCGATTCAGATTCAATGTCTCTGTTACTGTTAATCGCCATATTAATGCTCATAAATGGATGATGCTCTTTAATCTTCATTCCATGAGAATTATAGATAAGTGTATATCCAGCTATTCCTGTAGCGTCATGATATCCTTCGCAGAAACCGCCGTCTATAACAATCAGCCTTCCATTAGCCCTAACTGGATGCTGCCCTTCCTTCGTTCTAACAGGAGTATGACCATTAATAATATGTGCATTCTCGTTGTAGAGATTAAACTCCCTTAAAATCATCTTGCAGACTCTTTCATTCTCATAATGGATATAATATGGATTTTTGTCTTCTTTAATCGCATCGTTATAGTCAGCATTTTTCTCCTTGTCAAGGAATGTCCTTTCAAATGTTTTAATACACCTTCCCGTTACCGGCGATAATATATTGCTCCATAAAAACCACATAAAATCCACTGCGTCCGAATCACCAGTTCTTGCCTGTCTCACCATCGACTCGCAATAGTCAAGATACTCACGACCTGTGTACGACTTGCCATCCACAACAATTCCGTCAAACACCCCTTGTTCATCAAGTGGCACACAGCCATGGAACAGAAGATTTCCATTATGAATCTTATAAATGTTTCCTTTGTCATATAGAAAATTAATATGCCTCTCAAGCACTGTGCTGTTGATGAAATCTGCTCTGAATCTTCCCATCAGGAACATTTCTTCCATCGTCAGCTCATAAGGATTATTCATATCAATTGTTGGGAACTCAGTGGTGTTAAGAAAATATTCACTGTCACCAATTCTCACAACGCCCTTATCCAGATCCATCTTGTCTAACAGAAGTCTTCCTTCCATTCTATATTCTGGATGTCTTTTAATAAGCTGCCCCTCAAGCTTGAATAATATTACGGAAATAGCCTTATATACTGCATCATCAACATTTTTATCTGAATACGTCTTAACTGCAAACTGCAGAAGAAATCTAAGACTTATTCCATAGCCATTCTCAAGTATTGACATAGTCTTGTATTTAATATTATTTCTAACGACAAGTGCCATGCACACCGGATTGCCGCAAAATGCTCCCATCCACAGTATGTCATGGTTTCCCCACTGGATATCAACACTGTGATGTTCCATCAGCAGGTCTAAAATCTTATCTGCATGTGAACCTCTGTCATATATATCACCCAATATATGAAGATGGTCCACAGCCAGTCTCTTAATCAGGTCAGTAAGCGCAATAAGAAACTCGTCTCCATTGTGAAGACTGAGAATAGTCTCCATAATCTGTCTATGGTACACACTTCTGTTATCATCCTCATCCTTCTGCGCATGTATAAGCTCATCAATAACATATGCAAAATCCACTGGCATTGCCTTTCTCACCTTGGATCTTGTGTATTTAGACGACAGCAGCTTTGCAATCTGAATCAGCTGACCAAGTACATTTCTGTACCATTCATCAGTCACCTTATTTTCCTCCATAAGAATCGAAAGCTTCTCCCTTGGATAATATATCAGTGTACACAACTCCTGCTGTTCAAATACAGTAAGCTCATCTCCATACAGCATAGCTACCTTCTCTTTAATTACCCCTGAACAATTATTAATTATATGGTAAAATGCATCATATTCCCCATGGAGGTCACTCATAAAATGCTCTGTGCCCTTTGGCAGATTCATAATTGCATTCAGATTAATAAGCTCGCGGTAAACTGACTGCTTTGTGGGATATTTTTCCTTTAAAAGCTTCAAGTATTTATCGTATTCTTTCATGGGATCTCCTTCTTCATCTGGTTCTCATTGCTTACTATCTATTGTATTATCTAATACAAAAAAGTCCGTGATAAAATTTCACGGACTCTCTTTACATTAACTATATATCAAAAAAGTTCTGTTCCTCCAGCATTCATAATAGTATCTCCTTTCTCCATTCAATATTAGTATATTCTTTTATACCCAAAATTCAATTTATTGTTTCATGTTTTAACTATGAAAATAATTAATTATTCATTTTCCATTTCTTCTTCAAAAGGTGGCAAATCCAATACTGTCATTCCATATGCTTCAGTTACTTTTTTTACCGTCTTTCTAAGTTCTGACAAAGCAATCGGAAAACAATTACGTTTTACTTCCCCTTCACTAATTTCATCACTATTTTTCTCAACTTCAAATTTAGATTCTGTTTCTAATGTTAAATATAAACGCTCATCTGATTTTCCCAAATCAAACTTTAATTGAACAATCAAATACTTCGTTTCACTCAAATTCTTTGAAATTAAAATTCCGCCTTCAACGCTAACATCTATGTTTTCTTTCTTTTCTTTTTCCCTATTTTCAAAAAAAGACGCTGCTTTTACATGATGTTGTATTAATTTAAAATCATTCATCAATCCACCTCTCTATGCCCAATTTACTTTTTTATTGTAAATTATTTCTATTGGATAACGCCATACGTCTTTTGTACTAAATTCATTTTCTACATCTTTTTCCAACTTCAAGACTCGCTCAGATTTATATCTTAGCAATAAAAATTTGCTAATTTGTGGTTGAATAAAATAATCAACATTTTTATTTCTTTTTTTGAACTCAATGATTTCCTCTCTGAATTCACCTCCCTCTGCATCCATATACTCTCCTATAGTTGGCAATATATTATCAGAAATTTCGTTCGATTTTTTCCATTCATATTTAACTTTCTCGCCATCATATTCAATCAAAATTTTATTGTCTGTTACATTTAAAAATGCTTCTCTAATAGTAATTCTATTTTCCAAAAGATTAATTAAATTATCATACGTTGTTCTTGTTCCTATCCATTCAATCTTCTCAGAATTTACAAAATGACAAATAAACAAATATATATCGTCATCATTTTTACATGTAAATAATACTGGATATTTACTTTCAAAAAGAATTGTATCTAAAATAATTCTTTCAAAACTTGGTATTTTTGTAAATATCTTTTCAATCTCCATTCTCAAACACCTCAAATTCTTTATATGGCTCTGCATCTGTATATAGCCACCAATCCACATGTGAACCTTTATATCTCAATCCTAAATTTTGTTTCCACTCTTTAGTCTCTAAACATATTCCATGTATAGGCTTTGTAACTCCTTTCGCAATTACAAATGGGACTCCATAACGACTATCCATTGTCATAAATCTTTTCACATCTCTAAATTTAGTATAAGTTGATAATGAATATTCTTGCGGATCATGTTCATCACCATCTTTGCTTATTTTATTCCCATTTTCCTCAAAACTATTTACAAATGATTCTCTATCAACTTTTCCTGTCGAGCAAGCTCTGAACACCTCCAGTTCCTGTTCTCTCGCCCATTCAGGCATTTCAAAATTCTTGAAATATGACGGAAACTTTTTTTCTGCTTGTTTGTTATTCATCTGACCCCTCAATACATCATATACTCTTTAAATTGTATCATATTCAAATATCTTTTTCTAGCATCTGTATTTAAAAGATATTTACGCAATGTAAGTGCCTTTTATCCCTTTATAGCATCCAAATAGCCCATCAGCCTTTTCTGCTGTTCTGTGCTTAACTGCTGATAAGACTCTACCAATACACCTATATCCGTTCCTTTACTTATTACATATGTATCATTAGTACGACTTCTATTTCCTGTATGTTCAGCCCCAGACAACAAATCATAAGGTGTTACTTCAAGAACCTCACATATAATGAGAATCTTATCACTGACCGGATTAGTTCTTTTCTTTTTCCAGTCGCTAATTGAACTTTCTGCTATACCTGTTCTTGCAGAAAACTCTTTCTGACTCATTCCTTTTTCTTTTAGTAATTCAAAAATTCTATCACTGATTGTCTTCATCTATTCCCCTTGCTAATATGCTTCCATAACCTTATATATCATTTTATTTTACAAGTATAGCAAAAGCGAGTTTATTTGTAAATACGTATTTATTCTGATATCTATATCAATTCCTTTACAAGCTGTAATATCACAATTATTAGCGAAATAAATTCAGTTATAGCTACAACAATCTTCATAATTTCTATTTTAACATTATTACTCTTTCTTCTTTGAAGCTTTAATGAATAGAGAATTTCTAATATTCCTCTAATCATTCCATACGAGCCTAGTAACAGCACTATAAATAAGCCAATATTTAATGCAACATTCCGAAACTTTAAAATAACGACAACAGAAAATACTGTTAATAATAATCCTACAATTAAATCATCACCCCCTTTTATATCTTCTTTCTTTATCCGCCCTATTTCAGTTAGTGTTCCAGCTATTCCAAATGCTAAAAGAATAACCGCTATAACCTTTTCTACTATTGTATTATTAAATATCTTAAAATAAACAACAAATATAGATAGCATAACAAATGCTGTTCCCAGTGCAATGCCATTAATGCTACTATCTATTTCTTCCGAAAAAACTATCTTTTTATCTTTTTGTTTAGACATATCCGTCATTTCTTCTCCCCTGCCCTTTATCTGCATACAATCTTAAATATTTGCATAACACATTCTAATCCTGCTTTGTCTAATTTCACTCATGTCACCACTTTCACTAATATAGTGAAACTAATTATGTCAGTGAAATTCATCTAAGTCAACTCAAAGAATTATACATCTTCTGCAACCAGAGTCATTCTGTCATGTTATATAATCCTTCACACTTTATATACCCTTATTCAACAATTATTTTTATGATAAACTAAGTTCACAGAATAACTTACCAAGTTCATTTACTTGAATATAACGTTGAGTTTGACTTCCATTAGAACTACTAACAATCACAGATTTTGTAGCAGAATCAAGTAATCCTAATGCAATAAGACGATCTGCTTTATAAATAGGACATTGAGTGGTATCCGTTATTTGTAAATGATAAATATCATATAAAAGTTGTAAATCTGCTATAAATAATCGAGAAGTTATATCTGACATCTCGCAAAAAGTATCCCAGTTTATAATTTCTTCTACATACGCATGATAGAATTTCCCTAAAAGTTCCGATTTTTTCAAGTCAACAGTAGAATTTAAACAAATAATAACTCTACCAAGTTCTTCTTCTGCATATTTAGGTTGAGACTCTAATTTATTACGATACTTATTTATCTTTTCTTGTGAAATCGACCTTTGATTAAATGTATTTATAAACTTTATAGTTTGTTTTAACAAATTCCTATCATGTACGTTCTGAGCTGTTTTTCCAACACCTACGAGAAGGCTAACCACAGGTATACTTTTAAAAAGCCCCTCATCCAGTAATGAATCTATTCCTAATTCAGCAATATCTAAACATGCATCACTTAATGTTGGGTCAAATAATGTTGTTTCAAATGCTGGGATAAGTTTATCCATATATAATCTCCTTATTCTATTATTTTTTAATATGTTTCATGTTCCATATATAGCACTTATTCTATGACGATAAATATTCATTAACAATATGATACAAATAATCTAAAACTTCATAAATATAGTTTATGCTATCTCTTAATATAACGTAATCAATAAAATGTCCATTTGAAAAAAACAGTTTTTCATCCTTACCAATCAAATAACGCCATACTTCAGCATTTTGATCTATCTGCTTATTACTAGTATCAATCTCTTCAATCCTTTGGTTACATTCTTGTATTTCTTTTAACATTGCTCTTATTTCAGTCAATTTTATTCCTTCAAGTGAATACTTGATATAACTACTTTGTTTATATTCTTTTACATGTTTTAAAAATTCTTCTGAACATATCATCTGATCAATAACTTCATTTTTAACTTCTTGCCATAAATTTAATAAATTATGCCCTCCTGACGGCATTTTCCCAAACGCTCGGTTATAAATATTCTTTAATGATATTTCAATACAATGTCTATAAGAAAATAAAATTGGAAATATATACGTATCTAATATTTTAGGGTTATCTCCATGTTCTAATACATATTCAACTAAAGTATCTGCACTATTTTTATAACCTTCTCTTAACCCATACAATGCCACATCTTTATTCTGCCATCCAAAATATGCAGATTGCTCTATATTTTTAGTTTGTTTAAAAACTTTCATAATTGTTTACCCCATTTTTTATATTATACTTTTATTAATTTTCATTACAAATCTATCCCTATTTTATAAGTTTCCCTTTATAATTCAACTTACTATTATTCTTCTGATAATAATTTTCCAACTGACTTTCTATAGAGCTTCCATCATATACGTATTTAAAATCTGATGGAACAATCATTATATTCAAACCATTTTCATCCAAATAAGTATAATAAGTCTCTATATTATTATCATGACACACTTCCATCAATCTGTCTTTAACTATCTGCTGTGTATTATGACCTATTATTAATGCTAATATATCACAATTAATGAAATTATCATTTAAATCATTATTATCATATTCTATTCGAATTTCTTTTTCATGATTCCATTCATGTTTCTTATAATAAATATTTATATTATTTAATTCATTTATAAACTCATCAAATTTTCTATCAGAAATTATACCTACATTTCTACGTTTTTTGTAATAATTAACACACCTAGCATTTCTAAATATATCTGCATTTTTTATTACAATACAAACTCCTTCATAATTATTACAATAATACGCCCATAGCTGTTCTACTAATGGGCTTGAACTCAAACTCAAAACATGTCTCTCCTTAATAGGTACAGGGTTAACAAGCACTTCCTTTTTAGCTGCTTTATGCATTGTTTTTCCCGCCCAGCCAGGTACATCATATTCTATGTATCTTCCTTCAAATGGGTCATTAACACTCTTCAATTTAGGAACGTATATTTTGTTTGACTTAAGTATCTCTATAACACGTTCCAAATTATCAGTTGTCTTATATTCTGTTGAATTAATCCAATTCCTATTTAAATCTAAAGATCTATATTTATATAATAAATCTCCTGTATAATTTTTTATATCTGTTGATATGTTCTTTCTTATCTTATCCCAATCTTCAACACCACAACTGTAATTTTCCTGCATAATCAAACCTCCATAAAACTTCTACATATTATCTTATTCCTCATCCATCAACTCACGATACAGTCTTTTTCCTTCTTCTATATCAGCCGTTTTCTTATTTTTCTCAATAATAACAGTTGTAAGATATCGCCGCGCTATGGAAACAAAATATTTATCAGGTGAACAATTATTTAATTCACATAGTTCTGTCTCATACTCTTGCACATTTGTAGATACTTTTTTATCTGTATCACCAGTTTTTCCACTTAATACTGCCTCTGTAAATTCTAATGCGTCTAACAATTCTTCCAATCTCATTGTTGCAACTATTCTCATACAATTTGCAAGTATTCTTACTGCAGATTTTTTTTCATCAATTTGCCTCTCTTCTTGTTTAGCTGTAGCTGCATTTAAATTTGACCCTAACATATTTACTCACCAGCTTTCTTATCAACGATTTTTACAACGCTCTTTAAAACATCTTTGAACAAAATTATCTCAAATTCATTACCATTCAAGTCTTTAATCAAATATTCTATTGAATTATCGCTTGCACAATCCTTAACTTCAACTTTGCTGCATTTGTGTTGTATCTTTTCACTGTCTATAATATATAATACTGGAAAAAATGCTTCATAATCCGCTGCTGCTACAATATTTCTTATCTTATTAAATTCTCTTTTCCCAATGACGCCACTATCAAGTTTAGCCTTTGCCCCTTTCAAAATCCCTGCTATATTATTCTTAATTTGTACACTATGACGATCTCCTGTAGTAATTTGTTCTAAATATCTTTTACATATTGTTGCCGGATTTGAGGTTGGTGGCTGCTGCAACATATTAAATTTCGTTGAACACCATACAAAATGTGTATTATTATAATATCTTTTTGCTATTTTGTACGCTAATTGTGTCCCAGCTGAATATAAAAAAGGATTTTTCTTTACATCTAATTCCATGTCTTATACACTCCCTCATCTTTAGAATTATTTTCTAATCTATCCAATATCAATATAAAACTAAACAGCACTTTAAGAGAGGCCTCATCAACCTCTCTACTAATCAAATATTCCAGCCCACATTGAGCATCTTTTTAAAATCTGAATTAATCCAACTTTATCCATAGCATATTACTCCTTACTCTATGTATTCTTGAATTAATCCAAACAATTATTTTCACAATCCGACTAACTAAATTGTAACAAATAACAAACCATTTATCAACTTAATGCATTCATATTATCTCATTATAGATATATTAAAAATACCACTAACGATTCTTTGCATTAATAAAATATTTCTGCTTCATATTTTCTAATATTTTTACACATTATACTAAAATTCGTCTTTCTTTCTGCATCATTTATTTCTTCTGTATTCAATTCAATAGACCTTGACTTAATGCATGGATAATATCTGTTATTATAAAATTCATTCCAATCATCCATATATACATCCTTAATATTCATTTCAAAATAACCAACCGGTAAAATGTTCTTTTTTGATATAATTGCATTATAAGACACACAACGTTCAATATAATCTTGTAAACCTTTGTCCATTGTTACAAATACATGCTTCATAGGCATTTTTATTTGCACGGATTTATCAGCCATAAAGCAAACCATTCTATATTGGAATATATCAATTACAGCATTTAATACATGAGCCAATGTAGGATTCTGAGTTGGTTTAAAAATCTTTTCAGCTATATTACGCTCATCTGATTGTCCTAAAAACAATAAAACTGCTAAATAAAACTCATATCCCAAAAAGATATTTACTTCATCTATCATAAAATCAAATAATTTTTCCACCTTTTTTATAGACGAAATCCGTTCAAAATATAAGCTCTGAATTTTTAGGAAATATAGATATATCACATAAAAGCCTTGCAGCATTTCACCATTACCGTCCAAAAGGTATTTGGGCAATCTACAATCAAATATACTTTTAAATGTACAATTTCTTGGCAAATTTTTTTTAGCTTCAGGTGCCGGTGCCCCTTTATGTGTAATTATTTCATTATCAGACATCTCCATAATCAAATTATCATATGCAATCATAATTTTGTTCATTTGTTCTGAATTCAAGGTATTACATGTATAATCATAACAAATTTCTGTAATTGAAAAACTATTTAACACTCCATAATTTCTTGCTTTTAAAATAAACCTTTTTAACTCTTCTGTGACTTCATTTCCTCTATCGCATTTCCCCTTATAATAAAATTGACACATTGCCAATAAGATATTACTGTCAATACAATATAATTTGTCTTGTGAATTAATTCCAACTTCATATTTTTTTATTTGATTCATATTTAACCTCTTTCACATAATCATCTTCTTCCAATACCTCAGCAACATAACCACATACTTCACTGCTGAACATGTCATCTTACAATATTTTCCCAACACCGAAAGCATCATTCTATAAGACTCACGTTCAGCATTATTAAATCCTATGTAATTTTCCATCTACTCATTTGCCAATGGGCTAATGTATTGTTCTGGTTTATATACATATCTTCTGCAAATGCAATTAACAGCTATTATTTAATTCTAATTAATTAGCAGTGGTGTTCTATTTTACTTTATGTATCTTATTTATGAAATTTTAACGGTGCCTGTCACCTTATATACATTTTTCAGTTTTAAATCACTTCATAATTATATTAGGCATTATTTTTAGCCAAAGCCTCATAATCATTACTTGTTAAAGCTGATGTTAACAAATCATCATTCAATAATTTAATAAATGTATTCTTTGATTTTTTAGTATCTAACAAAAACTTGTCTTTATTTTCATTTAACTTCAATGGATTATTACGAAAATATGAATGTTGCTGTGAAAATGCAATAATTTGGGCATAGATAATAACATATTATAATCTTCTTATCAATCAGTATTACAATTCACAGCCCCCATTTCAGAGCAAACAAAAAATCTCCGCCAGCAAAGCAAATGCCTTGCCAACGGAGATATATAATATGCTACTCTTTTCTCACACATTAGTAACAATCGCCACGCCATCGCCCTCTATATCCACAGTCTTATTGCCTGCAGTTATGAAGAAGCTGTCACCGGCTTTGTAATTCTTAATGTTGTCGTCAACCCTGATAGTTCCCTTTCCTTCTGTAAAGATTACAGAACGGAAAGATGCTGTGTCGACATTAATTGTTACATGGTCAGATATGTCGTATTTGTAACATTCAAAATACTTGCAGCTGACTAATAGCTGTCCAGCTGTTGAATCCTCTTCAAGAGTTATAGCTGCCTCTTCCAACGCCTTATCATCTGTGTCTTCGCAGCTTTCATATGATACATACTTTTTAGTGTCAACAACATCGAGTGCTTTATCAACATGCAGTTCGCGCTTATTTCCGAACTTGTCCCTGCGGTCATAATCGTACATACGATAAGTACAATTAGAATTCTGCTGTATTTCACATATAAGGATTCCGGCTCCAATAGCATGAATTGTGCCGGCTTTAACCATAACGCAGTCACCTTTGCTGACTTCTACCTTATTAAGAATATCTGTTATTGTGTTATTCTCAATACGTTCTCTTATCTCTTCTTTGCTGACATCCTTAGAAAGACCGCAATACAGATAAGCGCCGGGTTCACAGTCAACAACATACCACATTTCATTCTTGCCAAATTCATTCTCATTTCCTAATGCATACTCATCATCCGGATGAATCTGGATAGATAAAGGCTTCATAGCATCTATGAACTTTATAAGAATTGGGAAACGGTCAAGTGACCCACTCTTCCAGCCAACTGTATCTGCTCCAAATTTTTCAATAAATTCACCGAAATACATTCCCTTATATGGACCATCCGCAATAATTGACTGTCCATCTGGATGTGCAGACAATTCCCAGCTTTCCGCAATAATATCATAATCACATTTCTTGCCAAATACAGTTCTTAGCTTGGTTCCACCCCACAGATAATCCTTGAATGCTGGTTCAAGTCTGATAATATCAGGAATTTTATGAGACTCCTGAACGGGTTCTATTCGTAAGAAATCAGATTCAGACATAATCTCGCCTATACCAGTCTCAATAATAACAACATTGTCTGTTCCATGATTAGAAACCTTATGTGGCATGCCAACAGGTATGCTTACAGTTGCTCCCCTGCCATACTCTGCAACATTATCACCTATCTGAATAGTTGCAATACCATCAACAACCATCCAGTTTTCAGAGCGGTGTTCATGGCAATGCATTTTCATACTCATGCCAGGGTACAAAGTTACTTTCTTAACCTTATAATTCTTGGTCATACACAATATCTGATGCATTCCCCATTCACGAAATGAAACCTTAGAACTGTCAAAATAAGGCTTATACTCTTCCACATGAGATTTAACAATATCCTTGATTAAAGAAATGTGTTCTCTGTCTGATATATATGTTGCATCCTCCGTATTAACAATAGATATATTGTTGATATGATTAGCAACAATAAGATGCTTATCAGCAGTATTAATCATTACCACATCTTCACAAGCATTATCGATAATATTTCTATGTCCGTAATCGCTTTGATTATCCTCATCGTTAATGTCTGCTATACAATCAATATCCCTATATTCAAAATCTGCAGTCAGCTCTGTTATATTGTCTATCTTAGTAAATAAATCTGCCTGCATACGCATTTTAGGGAAACGGTTCATAATAGAATCCGGAACATTAATAATATGACTTACAGTCTTAAGTTTTCTCCTGATTGCCTTCTTAGTCTGGGCAATATCCGGATATATCCCACGTAATGCTTTGTTAAATGCACCAACCATGCATACATATATTCCAGCATGCTCACCATTAACAGATGAAACAATATTAGCTATCGTTCCTGTTTGGGCTGCTTCTTTCGCTCTTATGATAGAATCTTTGTAACTGCCTGATTCTATTACCAGATCAGAAACAGTAACCATCATAAGATCTGATGGGTTAAGAAAAATGCTTGCTAAAGAAACTGCGGCAAATGTACCGCAGTTCTTACTCTCGTATATTATCCTGTATCTTACATCCTGAAATACCTTAAGCTGTGTCTCCATAATATCTGCATAGCTTTCATTAGTAACAATGATAAATTCATCTGCAAATGGCATATTTCTTACAATAGTATCCTGTAAAAGAGATCTGCCCTCACATATATTAAGGAACTGCTTAGGATAGTTCTTTCTTGAGAGTGGCCATAATGTATTGCCTAATCCTCCCGCCAATATAACGCACTTCATAATAATTATCTCTCAGCTCTAATTTAATTATTAATATCACTATACATTTTCATTTTCAAATGTAAATTTTGTCAAAAATATATACAACTTCAATTTTTATAAAAATCAAATCAATTTATATATTTCATCCACATTTTTTCTATAACTACATGGACATAATGTTTCATCAGCATAATATCCTGCTGCTAAAACAACTACAATTCTTTCCCCATTTGGAATATTTAATTTTTTTCTAACCATCTCATCTTCTTTTGCTGTATTAGCCCACTGAAGAAAACACGAACCAATTCCCTTAAAATGTAATGCATTAACAAAATTCATTGCAAATAATCCAGTATTAAAATATCCTTGATTTCTCTCCCCGTAAAAGGAAAAAGCTGCAATATCATATGTAAATACAAAGTAATTAATTCCTTTTTTTTCAAATCCGCCTAATCCCATAATAACATTTGATAGCAACTCTATATTTTCATGACTTGAAACCTGATATACTTTACACATCTGTCTATTACACGCAGATGGCGAAGCAATCGCTGCTTCAACACAATATTTTATATCATCCTTTGAGATTTTCTTGTCTGAAAATTCTCTCACTGAATGTCTTGATTTAATAGCATTTAAATAGTCAATATTATTATATTTTAAAGCTTCTTTCAATGTGTATCTGAAACTTCCTACTGGATACATATCATATGATTCTAAATGTTTTAAAAATTTTTTAACATTTTTATAGCTTTCGTTCTCTTCCCATCTATTTTCATCAAATACTTGTTTCCATTTTTTTAAAATACTCACTCCCATAATAAATGGTGTATTGGGATTTTCTATATAGTTAATAGGGAATTTATTCATTACTTGAATTAATTCCTTAACCTTCTCATTTCCAAATGGTCTTAATTTTTTACTACTAAGTCCTTTTTCTAAACTATGTACAATTAAAAGAATACTATATTCTAATTGAGGGATTTCTGATTTTGCTTCCATATAATTACCACAAAAATCTTTTGCATCTCTCTTAAAATCTTTTTTTATTTTTACACATTTCACGAATCTTCTCAATCTATCATTCTTCTTTAATATTTCTTTTAAATTCATACAATTACCCCTTTCTAATTTTAAGTGTTGACATAATAAAGTGTAATAACTCTTTATCACATTTATATATATATATAACCGAACATGTCACAAAAATAATACCACCCAAAACAGTTTGTACAATTAATGTTATAATTGATATTCCCATTAATTGCTCCACAAATTTTAATATCAAAACCATACCTATACCAATCAAAACATATGGTATAACAGCCACCAAATGTTTACGATAATTAATTTCTTTTCTTAAACGTAAATACTGGTAAAATGGAACAAAAAACTCAGCTATAAGTGTTCCTATAACAGCACCTACAGATAAAAACCTATTAATTAACATAATATTAATAAGCATATTTATAATAGCGCTAAAAAGTGTAGACTTAATATAAATATCATCTTTTTTATGAGGAATAATATACTGTGTTCTTATAACATTACTCCAACCCATAAATATCAATGTTGGAGCTGACAAAAATAAAACTATTGCACTTTTCTGAAATGCAATGCCAAACATAACATAAACCAAACTGTTTGAAATTGCCATCAGTCCAAATGCCATAGCACTTGTCATAATTACTATAAATTTTATTGATAATGAAATGTATTTATGAATTTGTTGTACATCATTTTTCTCTACTAAATATGACATTTTGGGAAGCATAACAGTTCCTAAAGAAGTAATCAATCCAGACAAACAATATATAAATTTTTCTCCATTATCAAATATTCCGGTTTCTGCCATGCCAACCATCGAGCCTAACATTACCTTATTCATCGATCTATATATATTTAATGCTAAAACAGGAATCAACATTACTATACATGGTACTAAATGTTTTCTTACTTCACTTAACTGTATTTTAGAAAAATAGATTTTCCTTTTTATTCCAATCCAAATTGCAATATATCCTATAACATATCCCATTACCATTATAAATGAATAAATAGGCACATCATTTTTTTCTTTAACAAATAAAAATATACAAATCACTGTTAGTAACTTTACTACAACATTTCTAATTGTTACTTTTTTAAATTCTTCTAATCCAAACCAAAACCAATCAATATCAAGAAACGAACCAACAACCCAAATAGTAAAAATTAATGCTATTGATTTATATGTTCCTGAAAACAATTCAACATAAAACAAATATATTACGGTAACTATTATAGTTGCAATACATTGCATAGTGAATAAATTAATAAATATACATGACAATTTCTTTTTATTAGTTCTAATTTTTGCACACTCTCTTGTTCCATAATTAACCAAACCTAATTTAGCAAACAAAACACAATATTGAGCAATAGAAAAAGAATATGCGTATAATCCTACACCAGTTGTACCAATTACCCTTGATAAATATGGTGCAGTTATAAGGGGTAATAACATATTTAATATTGTATATAAAGAATTATATATATAATTTTTCTTTACACTATTAGACAATAGTATCACCTCCCACAAAACTTTCTAGAAATTCTTCTGCATTTTTTCTATATTTATTTAAATTACTATTTACCTTAGTATAATCTATTTTCTCATACAATAAATCACTTTCCACATTTGTTGAAAGATGATTATTTAATGATATTTGCTCCAAAAATTCATTAATCTTAACTTTATTGTAATCAAGTGTAATAAATTTCTTATTAAAAATAACAGAAAAAACAGTTCCATGAAAGGTATTAGTTATGACGCATTCCGCCTGATTAAAATATGACAGGAAGTTTTCTATTGTAGATTCAATACATTTATCAGCAAAAGCTATTCTTTTTCCTAAACATACCATTGCTATTATTTTCAACTTTTTATTTTTTGCTATTTCCTTTATCTGATTAATAATGCATTCATTTGGGTTATTAAACAAATATAAAAGCATATATTTCTCTTCATCCAATTTTTTGCACTTTGATATATAATGTGTTTTATCATGTAAAAGTGTCGGATCACAAACCATTATAGGGTCCTTTTCTGTATATTTCTGAACATAATCATATGTATACATATCTCTAACACTAACAGCTCTATATGAATCAATGGCAGTTCTCACATATGGCAAAGAATTTAATTGATCATAACCAGAATTTGCAATTGAAGCAGCATATGTAATAATTGGTATTTGAGGAGTTGCTGTCATCCAAAATATTTTTTTTGATTTATTAAAATACTTAGATGTAATATCCCATACAGTATCACTTCCAATAATAATGTAATCTAACTGTGAAATATCTTTTAAATTAATAGAATTAAACTGTGAATGAATATAATAATCATAATCTTTGTATTTCTTTATAACCGGTTTTATATCTCTAAATTTAATAAGATTTTTCAAGCAACTTTTTATCAATCTTTGTTTAGAATGACCTGAATATTTATTTCTAGTTGAAATAAAATATACTTCATGTCCCATTTTTTTTAGCTTATCTGATAATTCAGTTGCCTGCAATACACTACCACAATTTTCTGTGTAATACACAGTTACGATTCCTATTTTCATTTATCTACCTTTCCATTTTATTCTCTAATTCCTTATTTTCATCACCCTCTTTTTGCGTACACATTATAATCATATAAAAAGTAACCCATACGCTAAAATAATTCAGAATATGTGATGTAATTCCTACAAATATCAAATATGCGACTATGATAAAATTCCAATAGTTTTTCTTAGATAATTCGACTAAATTATTTGCCAAAACTACTACTCCCACTATTGTTGTTTCATAATAAATTCTTATAAAATCATTATGTAAAGTTGCATTCCAATATGTTCCAAAAACACTATATACAAACTTTGACAAAAATGCATTTATAGAACCATATCCATTAAAATATGGAATATTATTAACAACGGTATCGTAAATTGCAATTCGACCTCCCATTTTTAAATTCAAATCCATATTAAATACATTTTGAAAGAAATTCTGTGATGCCTTTGAATATAAAGCAAACATAAAGAAAGGACTTAAAATAGCAACAATCTTCAAACTCCTTAATAGAGATTTTTTCACAGGTTTATTTATTTCTGGCAATTTCTTTGCTAAAACAAAAAGAATTGGTGCAAGTATAAAGCTTAATCTTTTCATTGAAAGCATACACAAAAGCATACTAACAAATGCTTTCTTATTATCTTTTCTAGATAAAAAATATACTTCCATAACTATAAAATCATGTGCCATTGATGATTCCATGCTTGAACTTGATTCAGACCATGAAATAGACAATAATCCCGCAAAATTAAAATCTTTATAAAATTCCCATACAAAATTCAATGCAAATCTTGCCAATAATACGTTAAAAAAATATTTATAATCTTTTGAATCTACAGAATTAACAAATAAAAATGCATTTAAAATCGGCAAAGAAATTCTTAAAAGCCCAGAATATAAATAACTTTGAAAATCCATATTATAAATTTGAATTACAATAGATATAATAAAAAAGACTAATACATACCCCATTCCTAATTTAAATTCTCTAATTGCTTTTTTTAATATTCCACCTTTTTTTACAATCATGAATAAATTCATTAAGCAAAATAAAATAAGTGTTCCTAAATAATAAGTTTGCGAAGTATATCCAAGCATATATGTAACATATAAAAAATTATATAAGATAAAAACAAAATATCTTATTTTGCATTGAGGTAAATCTAGCTTCAACTTATTCTTCTCCAATCCGATTATAAAATATAAATATTATTCGTAAAATATCACTTAAATTCTTCAAGATGTTTATTGATTAATTCATTTTTTTCATACCTTAGTTCTGATAATTTAGGTATAACTTTACTATACAATGCTTGAAAATCATTATCACTCCATTTTTCTAAATCATGAATGATTAATTCTCTTGCATCTAATTGATCCAACAAGGTTGTTATTCTATTTCCAAATCTTTTTGGCATTGTAACCCCTAACTTCTTACTATATAAAATTGAAAATACAGTACCATGAAATGAATCAGTTAAAATAATCTCTGCATTTTTAAACAATGAAACAAACTGATGTATATCTGGTGTAACAATATTAATACATCCCTTGCTTTTTTGATGAGGCATCGTAATAATCCTTACAATTTTAAAATTTAATTGTTGAGATATTTTCTTAGCCTGTTCATAAGTATCACTGTCTCCATGTAATTGATATACAAGTATATATTTGTCATCAATCGTATCCTTTGACGCAAAATCATTCCAAATTTCAGGTTCAACCATAAGAGTTGGATCAAGCATTAGATCACAATCATCTCTTCCAACTTTTTTTGCAATATCTACCCCTGTTTTCTCTCTAACTGATATATAATCATATTTACTTAATTTTTCTCTCAAATAAGAATTTTCTTCTTCAGTAAATTTTGATTTTCCAAAACTTGCAGCAAAAGCTATTTTTGCTTTATCATCTAAGACAAAATCTAAGAAATATGCCCCATCAAAATTATGTGTATAATAATTATTCCATACTTGATCACTTCCTGTACAGTAAATATCAAAATCAATCAAATTATTTTTTAACTCTTCCAAACTATAAAAAGAATCTGTAAGCGGCAATTCTTTATCTATAAAATAATCGAAAGCTTTTTTTAGTTTTTTATATCCTGGTGTTTTAACCAATGTCAAAATACACCTAACTAAAAAATTACGATTTGCATTTGAAACATCATTAAAAGAATTTTTATATGTACCAAATCCCCTTAAATTCTGAGGATAATAATCTATTATTTTAACATCAAATCCTTGGTTTTCAAAAAATTTGACTGTAGCATATGCTTGTAAAACAGCACCATAATTATATGATCTATGATACGTAATTACAGCAATCTTCTTCATTATTTTTCCTCCTTATTTAACATAGTCTTATATATCTCTATCAATTTTTTTGTATGTATTTCAAAAGAAAATTCATTTTTAGCCATTTCATAAGCTTCATAACTCATTTTCCCCCTAATATCTTTATAGCATACTATTTCTTTTATTTTAGCTGCCAACTTATCAATGTCTCCAGGTTTAATCAAAAATCCATTTATTCCATCTACAATTGCCTCTGGAATTGCAGCAATAGAAGTAGAAATATTGGGTATGCCATACCCCATACTTTCTAAAATAGTCATTGGAAGTCCTTCATTATATGAAGGAAGGACATTGACAATTGTGTTTCTAAAAACATCTGCCCTATTATCTTTTGTTAACCATCCCATATAATGTACTCGTTCCTGTAATTTATACCGATTTATTTTATCTTGAATTTTTTCTTCTGAATCATGATCATCACCATACAATGTAAGCATGATATCTTCTGGTATTTCATTCACTATAGACGCAAATGCCTGTAACAAATCATCAATGCCTTTTCTTTGTATTAGCATCCCATAAAACAATATATTTTTCGAATCAAAATTATATTTATTACAATCAGGTACGCTAACTGCATTATGTAAAACGACAACTTTATTTTTGTTTTTTTCTCCCATAACTGAAATTATAAAAGGTTTCCAGTTCTCTCCAAGTACAACCATTCTATCCGCCAAGCAAAATATTCTTTCAGTTAATTTCTTTATCAGAAAATTTTGTTTTTTATACCATTCTTCAATAGTAGCTCCATGCATATGTATCAATGTTTTACATCCCAATATTTTTGCTAATAAAATAACAAATCCTTCACGAAATACGCTTCCCCTCTCTGCCATATGCACATGAACAATATCAATTTTCTTCTTTCTTATTATATAAATAATTCGAGGTATTTTTCTAATAAATGTTGTGATTTTTTTTATTTTATTTGATCTAATTACAGTTGCAATATAATTTAAGTTTGTTTGATTACAAAATTCTTTATCATTCAAATAATTTTCTACAACGGTCAGCATTCCTCCAACTGATGTTTTATCAACGCCTATCATTAATACATTCATTTCAATTCATATCTCCTCTATATTTAATAACCTTAGCTGGAATTCCACCAACAATTGCATTTTGAGGTACATCTTTCGTTACAACAGCTCCAGCCCCTATAACTGCTCCTGATTTAATATGAACCCCAGCCATAATTTTACAATCATATCCTACCCAAACATTATCTTCAATTATTATAGGCTCATCTGTACCACTTTGTAAATTCATTGGTATATCAAGGCGATTTATATTATGATTAGATGCAATAAACGCACATCTTGCAGCCATCATTACATCTTCTCCGATTACTAATTTTCCCAAAATATATGATTCATCTCCTATTGATGAATTATTTCCTAAAGATACTTGCGACGAAAAAGATATTTTCCTTCCTATATCAACTTTTTCTCCACAATAATCAAACATCATTTTAGCTGCCAATCTACGAATATTTGTTGTAATTGGCCACGAATAATGTAATTGATAATGTGGAAGCCAAGAAGTTAAAACATACAATATGTATCCAATAGCCTTCTTTATTTTTTTCATTATTTATCACCTAATACATATTTAAGAAATGTATTTTCTTTTTCATATGTTTCCTTTTTCAACTTATATGTTAACTTTTGAATTGGTGCCAAGTAATTTATATATTTCATCTTTGTTTCATCATATCTTTCATCTATACAATCTAAAAGTAAATGAGAATAATCACTATTAGCATACGGATAATTTCCAACTGAATCTTCATTTTCTTGTAATGAAATATTAAGAAGAATATATGTAAACAAATAATCTATTACATACTTCTCATTTAACCAATATGCAAAAGACATATTACGCGCTGCCCTCATTACAGTATTATGCTTTTTACAATGTAATAGCCAATTACTGATTAATGCAGGATTCTTTATAAGTCCAAACGTATCTTTAAAAGCAAAAAAATCCGATTCTATAATATATTGTGGTAAATCACTTGTCATATATACAGTTGCATCAACCCATGTTCCTCCAAAATGTTCTAATAATGAAAACCTAATCAGATCTGATAATGCAGCATCTGATATATTCCCAGAATTATATTTTTTCAATATATCATCAGGTAACGTAACATATTGTTTTACAGATTCGTCATCCAAAACAATAACATGTCCACTTGTATTATTTTGAACAGATTCAACACATTTCTGTACTAATATTGGAGCATTGTTTATTCCTTGTTTCCAATAAATCCATATAGGATTATCTAATTCTTGATCTCCAAAAACAATCCCATAAGGATCAACATTTGCATATTTTGCATATTTTCTAAATAGATATTTTTGGGCTTTATGATAATAAAGAATTTTCTTGTTTTCATAATCCTTTACAATATGAATATCATTTATCATAAATAACGCTCTTTTTATTCCATATTTAAAACCATAACGCTTAAAGTATCCATCAATTCCTATATTTTGAAATGCTGCCATTATCTCTCCTCCAGTATTTGAACATCAATGCAAAGATTTTCATATCATTCAGTAAATATCTCTTTGCCATTCTTTTAGGATCTTGAGTAATTCTAAACAACCACTCTAATCCATGATTTGCCATCCACTTAGGAGCTCTTTTTACATTTCCCGCTTCAAAGTCTAAACTTGCTCCTAAACCAAAAGAAATTGGAACACCTAAGTTTTGACAATTATAATACATAAACTTTTCTTGTTTAGGACATCCGAGCCCAACAATCAAAATATCAGGTGCTGATTTTTTAACCATTTCTTTAATTTTATCCATTTCGATTTGGTTCTTTTCAAATCCATATGGCGGAGAGTATGTTCCAACAACCTGAAGGCCTTTGTATCGTTCACTAAGATTTTCTGCTGCTTTTGCTGCTACTCCTTCTGCTGCCCCCAAAAAAAACATCTTATACCCCTTTTCTGCAGACATTTTGCATAAAAGAGGAAACAAATCTGAACCCGATATTTTTTCTTTAATAGGTGTGCCATACCATTTTGCAATCCACATAAGTGGTTTCCCATCCGTTAAAATTAAAGATGCATTTTCGTAGACTGCTTGTAATTCTTTATTTGTTTCAAGCTGAACAATATGATCCACATTTGGTGTTACAACATATGCATTTTTATTTTTTTGAATTAATTCTTCAATAACTTTCAATGTCTCTTGCATTGTTAAATTATCAATTTCAGTATTCATAAATTTTATTCTTGACATTCATTCACCCTAATTACAAGATAGACATAACTATTCTTTAAATATTTTCACAAAAATCATAGTTATACTTGTATTCCTTCTTTAACACTAAACACTTATCGGCATCACCTAAAACTCAAATAATTATAATGAATATATTTTATACTATATTTCTATCTAAGCTTTCCCTTTCTACGTCAAACACTAGTATTTATAATAATCACTTAATTTTTACTATAGTCATTTATATATTAAATTTTATAAAAATTTAATATTTTTCATACAAAATTCACCGCCTAGTATTTTACCATTTCTGACTATATTCGTCAATGTTTTACAAGACAATGCTGTGTATTATATAGCATACACAAAATGCACCGAAGGTACTATATTTTTAGTAACTCCGATACATTTTCTCATAACACTTTAATACAAACCGCTTTCAGCTCTCTCTCGCTCATGCTTTGCCTGATTTCTGTATATATCGTAGAGTTCGTAGTATATTGCTGCCGTTTTAGGATAAAAGGTACTCAGATAATCTGCATTTTCTTTATATCTTCTGGCTATATTCTTTTCTTCTATTCCTTCTGACGGGCTGAATATTCCTCTGTCGTAATGCACACAAGCCACATACCGTTCTGTGAGAATTTTGTCAGCATATTCCTCTATAGCATCCCTTACCGCTTCGCATGGATAATATCCATCCACGCCAGCGGGTGAAGCAGACAACAGTCTGCCAAGCTGATATCCCAGAAGACTTGCCTGATTGTTCTTTTCTAACAATTTTTTAAAATCTTCTATCCATATTCTCAGTTCCCCGGCATCAACTTTTCCATTCTTCTCAGCCGGACAGAATCTAATTTTATGATATAGTCTGGCTACAATATCTATATATTTCTTTTCTTCCTCCGTAAGCGTTTTTTGCTGATTATCGCCATCTTTCCTAAATACCACAGCTACAAACTCTGCATAGTTTTCTGGTGATGCCTTGAGAATTTTCTGAAAGCATTTCATATCTGTCCATTGAAGTATATCAAAGAAATGTATCTCTACAGATGCTATTGTTTCGCACCGCTCATCATCATCAATATATTCTTTTTGCAGAACCGCCAATACCTCTTTCAGATAATACGATATATCAGTTATATTCATTCCCACATCCATATCTTTCACCGGCACCAGATAATCATATATCTGCTGTGCAGTGTAATGTTGCTCTGTCATTGCCATATACAAGAGTCTCACATATACTTCCACACTTCCGTATTTCCCACATTCTTCCAACGCCCAGTCATATTGTTTGGGTGCATAATAGTCTGCATTTTCCCAAAATAATCTCTTTATACGTTCTGGGGCATTAGTAATCTGCGGTGTACTCTCACCAGCACACACAGCTTGAAGCCTATATATTCTAGCCATGAACTCATCATCAAGTTCCCGTTTCTCCTGCAAATGCATTATATATCCATACACATCAACACCACTGTAAGCAAGCACCATGCAATAATCAAGTGCCATTTGTCGATGTGTTGGCTGAGCATCATACAGAGTAAGCAATACATTTTCATCGTAACCCTCACCCCAGTACCTCGCAAGACTGTCTCCAAGTGATGAATGTTTTTCTTTTGCACATGTAGCAGCAAGCTTTGAAAGGCTCAAATTTTTCTGCTTGAACTCACTCATATTTTCCTGAATGATTATCTCTGTCTTTTTCTCATTCTGCTCACGTTCATCGCCTTCTTTGTATGCCACTGGATTAAGCAGAACCCCGTCATTCTGTTGCACAAACAGGTATTCATACTCATATTCCGGCTCTTCTGTGTGTATCTCATCAAGAAGCTTTTCGTATTGTTTTACCACATTTTCAGGCTGTGCCCAGTCTGCTGTCCTGAAGAATCTGTGGTTGTATATTTTCTTTCTGATAAAGTTTTTTACATGTATTTTCTCTTCATCCGACATCTGCTCTGTTTCATATAGCATATTGTCAATCAGCATTTCTTTAACTTCAGGCGGATTTTCCTCTGCTATATCAAATAGTTTTTCCCAGCGTTCCGGCTTGAAATTAGCCTGACGTATCAGAAGTATCACGTATCGTGTCATAGTAACTGTAATATCTTCTGGACTCATCATTTCAGGGGTAACACATTCCCTGTAACAAGGTTTTATAATATCACCAATGAGATTACTGTTATATGTTGGAAGTGACTTATACACATGTTCCCATCCGTTTCTGTCATGTTCAAGAGTCATTTTTGCAGCATTTACTTTCTCATCTGTTGTTCTAAATGCCGACAGGTTAATCCAGCTGCATATTACTTTATGTATAGTGTCTACTGGTGTGTTGGATGTATATTTATATGACATGTCATCTATACGAAGCAGCCATCCAAACGCTCTTGCAGCGTACGGTCTCTGTACAAGCATGGTGTCTACACCCCAGAGGATATTTATATATTCATTTTTATCAAACATATGATTATCGCTCTGCTTCTCGAAAAGCTGCAACAGACCTGTAGACTTATCCCACTCATTTTCTAATCTGTCAAGCACTTTGGATGGCGATAATTCGCACAGTTCCCTGAAATATGTTGATATGTATTTCCATTGCTGCTCTGTCTTAACATAACCAAGTATTTCCTCAACCATGTTGTCAAGAATCGCCTGCGAACTCCCGTGATCTTTATGGCACACTTTGATTAGAAGCGTCCGAAGCATTCCCTGTCGTATATTTCCCGACCAGAACAGATGCTCTCCGTTATATGTCGCAGCCAGCCTCTCCACAAATGTATATGTAAATAACGCTTCCGATTCATTTAACACATCTATGCATGCCCTCATGAATTTCTTCCAGATTTCACTGTCTGTAGACACGTCCAGATATTCCCATGTATTCTGCACGCTTGCCAGATAGTATTGGCTGGCTCTGCTTCTTTTAACTATATATACAAATGGTTCTTCTCCGTCTGCATATTTTCTGACCTGTTCTGTGAAATCATCATACTTAAGACCGCTAAGCTCCTCTATTACTGCTTTATCCCCATCCGCATCTGTCCATTGTCCAACAAGCAGACATGTTATCTTGACGTTATCAGCCAGACCGGCAATCCATTCCGGCTTCTTTAAATATGCACCGTTGAATATTCTTCTTTTCATCGGAATATATAATCCATGCGTCTCACTGACAAGCTCATTAGCCTGGTTAACATCTATTCCTACCCTTCCCAGTGCTCTTCGTATTGTTTCGAGCGTTCTTGGTCTTAATTCTATCTCTTTGTCTGAGAATGATGGCAGCCCGTCTGCGAAGATGAATATGTTAGTGTTATTCTCTATTGACACTATCTCATCTGCATAGAACCACGGTATATATATATTGCCTGTTCCACCGACTTCTGCCAATCTGTCCCAGTCTTTTTTGTTCTTCACAACAAATATCGGTCTTTTCTCCCCAGATTTCCACAGTTCATTGATAATGCAGTATATTGTCTCTTCCCTGCATCTAGCTCTTACACAGACTTTCTCATCATTCTTAACTTCGTTAAATACATTTATGAATTCGTCATCATCTATATCAAAGAAATCTATTCCTATCTTAGGATTGACTGTCTGACGCTTAAGCTGCAGGTCAAGGTCATCTGTCGAGCATATATCCATATGTTTTTCTGCATACACTGCCATCTGGCTGCTGATTTTCTCTAGTTTGCTGATAATCTCCTGTGCTTCCTGCTGCTGTTCTTCGCGCCACTCGCTCTGATAATATCTGTCGTATTTGTCTGGTGCAACCTGTGGCAGCTCATAAAGAACGGCACCTAGTATCCTGTTAGCATACAGACGCTCTTCTTCATGCGGAATCTCATATTCGCTCATAAGGTCTGTAAGCCACTTTTCCAGTCTCGCTTTAAATGTATATCCTGAATCCCTGCTAAGATCTGCCGCAAGCTGGCTAAGGTTCTCTTCTGATAATACATTTGCAATATCAGCTGCTATCTTATCTGCATTAGCCTCGTATCCTGCAAAAAACCTGCTATTATCCACCAGAAGCTTCTTAATTTCATTCTTTTCTTTCATTCTGGCAACGAATCTTTTGCTGGCATCGGTCAGACGACCGGTTGTATTGCTTTCTACCATGTCTTTTATTATGTTTTCTATCATGATATTTCCCTCTCTTCTTTATCTTCCCTCTCTTTTAAAGCAGAAAGAACCCTCCCGGTGAAGTGTACACCGAGAGAGTCCCTTTATTGTTTTCTTATCAGTCTGATTATCCAGAACATCACTCCACCAATCATTCCGCCAAGTGTATTGTAGCATATATCTGACAACTGGAATGTACCGAGCCTTAGTATAAGCTGTAACATTTCTATTGAAATTGAGAAAAGAAATCCTGATTTTACTGCATACATTACAGGTCTTCTCACTGCATTTTTCTTATTCTTCACTGCAATCAACAGCCATGTCCACGGTATAAGCATTATTATATTCTCAATTGAATCAACTACAACATTGCCTTTATCATCTATAAATTGCCAGCCTCCCATCACATTTGATAATGGATTTGCCCACAATTTTCTATTAAGCAGCGTTCGAAACAGAATAATTACTGTCAGGAAGAACCAGAAGAACAATTCCCGAAAATGTGCATCCTTCTTAAACTTTTTTGCCCATGCAAGCATCATTTTCTTGAATCCGCCGCCTGCGTTGTCTGGTTCATAGCTGTACATATATGCAATTGTAAGCAACAATGCTGACAGCAGTGCAAACCAGAATGGTTCGTATAATGTTGTCAGAATGTCGGTTATTACTTTTTTTAACATTTCCTGCATTGTATATCACTCCCAATTATCTATTCCAGAAGAACTTATATTCACCTAAAAACATTATGCATGTACACAGTACCCATATATACCCATTTTCTTCGTTCCTGCTTGATTCATTTTGTTCTTCAAGAATTTTTACTAAATCTAATTCATTACTTTGCAATTGATTTATATTTATTCCTTTTAAGCACTCATCAATATACATATCTACATTCATCATATTATCATAATTTAACACATCCACAACAACTTTATCAAGTTCTGCCGTTTCAATTGTGTCAGCATTATCATTCATATTTTTCAAATTCCCCACCAATATATAGCGTTTCCAAATTATGTCCTTCTCTTAATTCTCTATAATTAATTTCTCTATGCACAATTCATTTCGATTATTTCTGTTATAAGTATATATCACATTCTTGCATTGATACACTCAGAATTGAATTTATATCCACCAATTAAATAACTCCCATAGGTAAAAATATACCCATGGGAGCTGTTTGTTCTTTAAATAATAAAATGAGCAGCGCTATAAGCCGGGTTATGTCAGCATAGCTGTGACGATCATCTATCTAGTCCTGCTGTTACCAGCAGGCTCAAGCGACCTACCTAAAGCTTGGCGGGCAGCCTTTGTAACGCTTTTGTTTGGTCTTGCTTCGGATGGGGTTTACATGTGCCACTGCTGTTACCAGCAATGCGGTAGTCTCTTACTCTGCCTTTCCACCCTTACCACAACTTTCGCCATGGCGGTATATTTCTGTTGCACTGGCCTTGGAGTCGCCTCCACCGGACGTTATCCGGCATCCTGCCCTATGAAGCCCGGACTTTCCTCACCTGCACGAATGCAGCCGCGATCATCTGCGCTACTCATGATATTTAATTGTGATTGCTTTCATATACAAGCTGGTACACTTCTATTCTGAACTGATCTTCCTCACTAATCCCCACAAATCGGCATCCGTAGGTAGTCTCAGCCTCTCCAAGATTCTCCATTCTGATTATCTCAACAACAGCCTCTATACGTTCTTTATTATCAAGAGTGATTACTGTCGAATAATAAGTATTCAGCTCAAACTTACGGTCTGATTTGAATGCTATGCCACCCTTGGATATGTTAATAACATTAACATCCACTGTCTCCCCGGAACATGCAGAAATACGACTTTCATCAAGCTTTTTCAAAGAAATAATAACATCAACATCAGTTCTTCTTGATTGTCTTCTCTCAACTTTGACCATGATTATCCTCTATTCCGAGCAGCCTCTTATCTGTTCATGTTTACTTAATCTATCTAATGATATCATTAACCTTTAAGAAGTTCAAATATATTTTTTGAATTATTTAATAAACATAGCATCTCCAAAACTGAAGAATCTGTATTTTTCCTGTACAGCAACCTCATAAGCATGAAGCACATGCTCTCTTCCAGCAAGTGCTGATACCAGCATAACAAGTGTTGATTCCGGAAGATGGAAGTTAGTTATAAGACAGTCTATTGCCTTAAACTTATATCCCGGATATATAAAGATTTCTGTCCATCCGCTCTTAGCTGGAATTGTTCCATCTTCAAGTGCGACTGACTCAAGAGTTCTTGTACTTGTTGTTCCTACAGCAATTACTCTTCCACCATTCTTTCTTGTGTTGTTAATCATGTCGGCTGCTTCCTGTGTGACAACATAGAATTCTGAATGCATATGATGATCAAGAATATTCTCAACTTTAACTGGTCTGAATGTTCCAAGTCCTACATGAAGTGTAACTCTTGCAATATTCACTCCCATGGCTTTAATCTTCTCAAGCAGCTCTGTTGTGAAATGTAATCCGGCAGTAGGCGCTGCTGCAGAACCCTCATGCTTTGCATATACTGTCTGGTATCTGTTCTTATCCTCAAGCTTATGTGTTATATATGGAGGAAGCGGCATCTGTCCAAGTTCATCAAGAATCTCTTCAAATATCCCATCATATATGAACTGGATAAGTCTGTTTCCCTCCTCAACAATATCTATAACCTCGCCCACAAGTTTTCCTTCACCAAAACTTATCTTAGCACCAACCTTTGCTTTCTTTCCCGGCTTGACAAGTACTTCCCATGTATCCTGTCTATCCTCAAGTCTCTTAAGAAGCAATACTTCAATAGCAGCTCCTGTATCAACCTTAGTTCCTATAAGTCTCGCAGGAATTACCTTCGTATCATTAACAACAAGACAATCTCCCGGCTTAAGATAATCTACGATATCTCTGAATATTCTATGCTCAATCTCTCCTGTCTCCTTATCAAGCACCATAAGTCTTGAACTTGATCTGTCTGACAATGGATCCTGTGCAATAAGTTCCTCTGGCAAATCATAATAAAAATCATGTAAATCCATGTACTACTCCTTTCCATTTTGGACTTCCTTCGTGCCTCACACTACTTTAAAGTCCAATCCGCTCCTTCGGCTTCCCGGTTTTGGACTTTCTTCGTGCCTCACACTACTTTAAAGTCCAATCCGCTCCTACGGCTTCCCGGTTTTGGACTTCTTCCGTGACTCACACTACTCTAACGTCCAATTCACTGCTCTGGCTTCCCGGTTTTGGACTTCCTCCGTGTCTCACACTACTTTAAAGTCCAATCCGCGCCTGCGGCTTCCCGGTTTTGGACTTCCTCCGTGTCTCACTCTACTTTAAAGTCCAATCCGCTCCTACGGCTTCCCGGTTTTGGACTTCCTCCGTGTCTCACACTACTTTAACGTCCAATCCGCGCCTACGGCTTCCCGGTTTTGGACTTCTTCCGTGTCTCACACTACTTTAAAGTCCAATCCTCGCCTACGGCTTCCCGATTTTGGACTTCCTCCGTGCCTCACACTACTTTAAAGTCCAATCCACAGCTCCAGCTTCCCGGAACGCTACAGCAAAGGGGCGGCGCCACACGCCGCCCCTTCATCAACCGCCACAACATCGCGGTCTATATCTGCACTACTTTCTAAGCTCGATTCCGTCAGCCTCAAGGTCCTTGAATATCTTCTCCATTACTGGTGTGATGTCCTTGTCCTCAAGTGTTCTGTCCTTAGCTCTGAATGCGATTGAGTAAGCAACTGACTTGAAGCCTTCTTTAA
>ERZ837487.1184-NODE-1184-length-32828-cov-4.869527_pt1 | contig 32828 bp, 28 predicted proteins | sample MGYA00519911_ERZ837487 | MGnify/ENA primary metagenome ERZ837487 (study PRJEB31850, sample SAMEA3708818) | human gut metagenome | biome: human gut; feature: human-associated habitat; material: faeces | place: China | collected 2014 ... | reverse complement strand
AATAGAAGTGCAACGTGTCCGGCTATGTGGCGACTGACGTTTTCGGGAGGCGGACATCTTGTCCGACTATCCGCAAACGGCTGTCAGCCACATCGTCCGAACACGGCACTTATATTTTGCGCAGCGGGATACCACCCCGGCCTGCTTCGGACCTTTTGTGACTATTCTTAAATTTTTATTGTGTGTCTGCTGCATCTTCTGGCATTGCGCGGAAGAATTTTACTACCATAGGAATTGTGATGGCGGCAGCAACTGCGTCGGCGATGGTCTGTGACATCTGAATGCCAAGGAGGCCGATTGTCTGGCTCAGGATCCACAGAACCGGGATAAAGACCAGTCCGCTGCGGATCATGGAGAGAAACGTAGCTTTTCCGCTCTGTCCGATACTCTGGAACATCATATTTCCGCACAGGGAGAAGGGCATGCAGAAGAGGGCGAAGCACTGGATACGCAGGGCAGTGACACCGATGCTGATAACAGCCGGGTCATCCCGGAACATACGCACGATGGGAGCGGAGAATACGATACCGATCAGGGCTGAAATGCTCATGACGATCAGGCTGCTCTGGATGCTGAACCAGAAGGCCTCCCGCACGCGGCTATATTTTTTTGCACCGTAGTTGAAGGCGCTGACCGGCTGGAAGCCCTGTCCGATACCGAGCGCAATGCAGAACAGGAACATGATGATGCGGGTTACGATGCTCATGGCCGCGATGGCTGCATCGCCATACGGAGCGGAGCACAGGTTTAAGATCATCACGGAAATGCTGTTAAGTCCCTGACGCATGAGGCTTGGAAAACCGGTGGCAATAATGTTTTTGATATCGGCAAAGCTGCGGGTCACATAGCGGATGTGGATGCGGCTTTGCACTTTCCTTCTGAGAAACGGACTGATGAGGATGGCCATGCTGATATATTGGGAGACTGCGGTGGAGATACCTGCGCCCCGCACGCCCAGATCCAGCCCGAAGATCAGAAGCATATCTCCGAATATATTGAGGATGCCGCCGGAAGCAAGTCCCAGCATGGCAAAGAAGGCTTTGCCCTCATAGCGGAGAATGTTATTCATCACGCAGCTGGAGGCCATGGCGGGAGCTGCGATAAGAATCCAGGTGCTGTATTCGATGGCATAGGGCAGAATGGAGTCCGTACTGCCTAAAAGCCGCATGAAGGGTGCATGGAATAAAAATCCAAACACGCCGATGGCCGATCCGGCCAGCAGTGACAGAAAAAAGCTGGTAGACGCAAACACGCGGGCACTTTCCACATCATGAGCGCCAAGCTTCCGGCTGATATTGCTTCCTGCGCCATGTCCGAACATGAATCCGAAGGCGTTGATGATGGCCATCAGCGCAAATACCACGCCGGTCGCGCCGCTGACGCTGGTTCCGAGCTGGCTGACAAAAAAGGTGTCTGCCATGTTGTAGATGCTGGTCACCAGCATGCTGACGGTGGTGGGAAGCCCCAGCCGCAGAACCAGCTGGTGAACCGGTGTTTTTGTCATTTTGTCATATTGTTCCTGTGCACTGTCCCGTTGCATATGTGTTCCCCCTGTTTTGATTTAAAACGATGCGGCTGACTGGTCAAAAAAATGTCTGCCGCATTTTGTATGATCGGATATTCTATCGTGTCTTTTATCTGAATTTAAAATTCTTCAGAATATTATCCATACTTCGTTCAATGTGCTGTTCCATTTCTTTTTTGGCTTTTTTGGCATCATGATTTTTGATACAGGTCAGAATATCAATATGTTCCTGGGTGGATTTGATGTAGTGATCTAGCTTCGGAGAAGTGAAACCGATGCTGGGGCCGTTCCACAGGTTGGAGAGCATCTTGTAAAGCCGCATGTTGTCAGCCGCGGTCCAGATGCCGGTGTGAACTTCAAAGTTCAGATCCTCATATTCGCTGGTGGAGAGTGATTCCATGCGCTTCTGGGTGTCCATGAGCTTTTCAATCAGTTTGTCTGCCTCCGGCATGCCGTTTTTTGCAGCCCGGGCCGCAGCTTCGGACTCCAGAAGAATACGCATCTCATAATGATCGGTGATGTATTTTTCATCGATCGGTTTTACGATTGCTCCCTTGTTCATGCGAAGCTCAATCAGCCCTTCAGCTTCCAGGGCCTGGAATGCCTCGCGGACCGGGGTACGGCTGACGCCAAGCTTTGCCGCAATGTCAGTGAGACTTAATTCATCACCACTTTTATATTCTCCTGAAAATAATGCTTTTTTTAAAATTGCTGTGATTCGGACACGTGCCGGCAGCAGTTCCATACTTTCCATAAATCTTTTATCCTTTCCATGCGAAAATTCTCCGCAAATTCCTCTTTTCTTATACTTTGATGATACCATTTCACAAAAACAGTGTCAAACAGATCGTATACGATATTCAGTTGTTTTTCATAAAAAATGAGATTCGAAAATGTGAATAACTGCCAAAGATCCGATAATTGACAAAAAAGGCTTGAAAACTGTCCTGGAAAGTGATAGTCTTTGAATCACGAAACGTATATCGTATACGATATTCAAAATACGAAATACGAAAATGAATAATCAGGAGGAGTTAAGATGCACGCAATTGAGAAGATTCTTGCAAAAAACAGCGGGCGCGAACAGGTAAGCACAGGGGAAATCGTTACAGCGAAGGTTGATTTTGCGGAGATCAACGATCTGTATCTGCAGACTGTTTATTCTTTTTATGAAATGGGCGGTGAGAAGGTATGGGACAGCGAGCGGGCAGCGTTCGTATTCGACCACTACGCACCGGCACCGGACATCAAGAGTGCCGCAAACCATGGCGAAATGAGAGAGTTTGCAAAGAAGAATAATTTACGCTTCCATTTTGATACCAATTGTGGTGTCTGCCATCAGGTAATGCCGGAGGCCGGTGTTATTTACCCAGGCATGATCGTAGTTGCAACGGACAGTCATACCACTACCCACGGAGCATTTGGTGCTATGGGAACTGGCTGCGGCGCAACCGATATGGCAACTATCTTAATGACGGGTGAGCTGTGGTTCCGCGTTCCGGAGATCATTGAAGTACGTCTGGAAGGAGAGACAAAACCGGGCGTATATCCGAAAGATGTCATCTTAAGCGTTCTCGGAAAGATTAAGGCGGACGGAGCGGTATACAAAGCAATCGACTTTACCGGAAGCTATGTAGAGAACCTTGGCGTTTCTGGACGTATGGTTGTCTGCAACATGGCTGTAGAGATGGGCGCAAAGACCGCTTACATGCAGCCGAACCAGGCAGTTCTGGATTATGTTTCCAAACGTGCGGTAAGACCGTTTGAAGTGCAGTACACCGATCCGGATTTTAAATATGAAGAGAGCTATGTATTTGACGTATCTGAACTGGAACCGCAGCTGGCCTGCCCGCACAGCGTAGATAACGTGGCACCGCTCAGCGAGGTTATCAAAGACAGGACCATCACTTTAAACCAGGGTTACATCGGAAGCTGCACCGGCGGACGGGAAGAGGATATCGCCCAGGCAGCAAAGATTCTGGAAGGAAAGCACATTCCGAAGTACGCGAGACTGGTTGTTGTTCCGGCATCAGCGGAAGTTATGCAGTCCTGCATGGAGAAGGGTTATATCCAGAGCCTGATGGCAGCCGGCGCGACCATTACCACTCCAGGCTGCGGAGCATGTCTGGGCGCTCATGAGGGCATTCTGGCTCCGGGCGAGAACTGTATCACCACCACCAACCGTAACTTCCCGGGACGTATGGGCTCTACCGAGGCAGACATTTACCTGGCAAGCCCGGCCACTGTTGCGGCAAGTATCTTAAACGGCTGCATTACCGATCCGAGAAACTATTTATAAGGGGGGACTAACCGTCATGAAAACAGAAATCACAGGAAACATCATTGTCGTTGGCAACAACATCGATACCGACCAGATCTACCCGGGCCGCTTTCTGGCTATCACCGATCCGAAGGAGATCGGAAGTCACTGCCTGTGCGGCGTGGATGAGAACATTGCCACGAACTTTCCGCAGGGCGGCATTGTGGTAGCAGGAAGCAACTTCGGCTGCGGCTCCAGCCGTGAGCATGCGCCTATCGCGCTGTTAAACATGGGAGCAAGCGCCGTGATCGCAGATTCCTTTGCCCGGATTTTCTTCCGCAATTCTATCAATCTGGGGCTTCCGCTTATTGTCTGCAAAGGCATCAGCAAGGAAGTAAAAGATGGCCAGGAGTTGACGCTGAACATTGCAAAAGGAACCGTAACCGTAAAGGAGACCGGAAAGGTATATACCTGCGACCGTCTTGGAGACCAGGCCATGAAGATTCTGGAAGCAGGCGGCATCAAACCGATGATGCGGGCACGTATGGAGAAAGAGAACGCCGCACGTTAAGCGGCGGAGATAGGGGGACATAATTATGCCAATGGAGTTAATATTTATCATAGGAATGGCGGTGCTGCTGATCCTTTGCGTCAAAGTGAAAGCAAATGCGTTTATTTCACTGCTGGCAACAGCACTGGTTATGGGGTTGCTTTCCGGTATGAGCGGAGCAGATACCGTGGCTGCCATTACCGGCGGATTTTCCGGCACGGTAAAGAGCATCGGTATTGTTATCATTTTTGGTATCATGCTGGGTAACTATCTGGATGCAGCAAAAGGAACCAACCGCATGGCCTTTGACGCAGTACGTCTGGTAGGCCAGAAACGTGCGGGCCTGGCCATGGCCATCACCGGTTACCTGGTATCCATTCCGGTATTTTCCGACGCAGCATTTGTGATTCTGACACCGCTTGTAAAAGCAATTCACAAAAAGACACGAATTTCGCTGGCCATCCTGGCAGTGAGCCTGTCAGCCGGACTCTTATCTACTCATGTATTTGTGCCGCCGACACCAGGTCCGCTGGCAGCAGCCGGACTTCTGGGAATCGATATTGGGCGCGCAATCCTGTATGGTGCATTTGGTGCGTTCTTTATGACGCTGGCCGGCTGGATCTTTGCAGAAATTTATTTCCGCAACAAGCCGGATTCTTACTACAGTTTTCGTGATGAAGAGGAGCATAAAAAAGACGAAGCTCTGAGTATAGAAGATGATACCGATCTGCCGGGAACTCTGGCAAGCCTTCTGCCGCTTGTTGTGCCAATTCTGCTGATCCTTTTAAATACGACATGCGGAATGATGCTTCCGGAAGATTCACCGGTTATGACGGTAGTATCTTTTGTAGGTGATTCCAACATCGCTCTGGCCATCGGCGCTGTGCTGGCCATCATCACTCTGGGCAAACGTCTTGGCGGCAAAGTCATCATTGATGTGATGGATAAGACCTTAAAAGACGCAGGTCCGATCGTGTTCATTACCTCTGCTGGCGGCGCTCTTGGCCAGGTGTTAAAGGTATCCGGAGCAGGCGACAGCCTGGCACAGATGGTACTGAACACCGGTCTCCCCTTCATCCTGATCCCGTTTGTGATCTCAGGTCTGTTAAAGGTGGTACAGGGTTCCGGTACAGTCGCTGTCACTACCGCTGCAACCCTGTGCGCGCCGATTGCCGCAAGCCTTGGTCTGGACCCGATCCTGATCTTCCTTGCATCCGGCGCGGGCGCACGTCTCTGCTGCCACGTAAACGACAGTTACTTCTGGGTATACACAAACTGTATGGGATATGATATGAAGACAGGACTGAAGACATTGTCCATCAGTAATGTTGTGATGTCCCTGGGCGGCCTGGCCGCAACCTTTATCTGCAGTCTCTGGCTGTAGTTCCATAAAAATTTAAGTTTGAAATAAAACAGGGCCGGAAAGCCGCCAGCAGCGGTTCCCAGGCCCTGTTTTATACCCGTGCTTAATCATTCAGTTTCCAGTTTTCCAGCAGCTTTAGCTCAATTCTGGTTCCGTTCGGAAGGGAAAACCAGTGATCGTTGATTGGCGTAGCTGGGTATGCTTTGATCTTTTCCATAGTTTCTTCCACAGAGTCTACCGCAATGGAAATATGGTCGTAGCCGTTCTGCCCGTCTGTGTTGATAGTTTCCGCTTCGCAGAGCTGGATTCCTTCTTTGTACCAGCATTTGCGGGCTGGCTTCTCACCAATTTCTCTCCACATATGCATTTTAAATACATCTTCAAAAAATTTCTGGGCGTCCTCGTAGGCGGTGGTGCGTACAGCCGCGTGATCAATTTTTGCCATAGCTCAGATCCTCCTGTTGTTTTTTTTACAATACGGTATTTCCATCAAAAAAGCAAATAGAAATTAGCATATAAATCCCATTCAGATTTTGTTATAATGGAATGAGTGCAAGAGAGCCAGAAGCATACTTCTGGCGAACGACGGGGAAACCGGGTGACAACGCTGCGAGAAATTTGGGCCGGAGGCATTTGGAAAATGGAAAGAAATAGAACCTGGGATTGGATAAACAGTGCGGTGGAGATGATTCCCTTCGGCCTTCTGGCAGGTTTTTACGGTGAAAAAGAGGTGCGGATTACAAAGCTGGCAGAGGAAGGCTTCTGTTTTCGCGTGAGTGTTGCATCAGAAATTTTGAAACTGCAGGAAAGTCTGCGGCTTTGTTTTTATAATATGAAACAGAACCGGTATCAGGAAATTGCTGTGACACCGGATGACTGGAAAGTTGAAGCGCAAACGGATTTTTTTTGCAGCTATGCGGTGGCTGTGCAGCAGGAAGATTACCGTCAGGCGGTGCGAATGCTGTTCGGCCAGTATGACTGCTATATCCGCTTAAAACTGGAGGAAGATGACAGCGGCCTGGCCGGGCAGATGACCGGATATCCGGCGGGAGAAGATGAGATATTTGCGGATTCCTTCCGGGAGCAGATGGAGGAGTGGTTCGGGACCGAAACAAAGAGAGTGCCTGATGAAGCTGGGAACTGTGAGCGTGATGGCCGGATGGAGCCAATGGAAACAAGTCTGGAAGAAAGCGGGATGGAGAAAATTGGAGCAAGACCGGAAAGACGGCAGGCAAAACCAGGATTTGCGCTGGAACTCGATCATCCGCATGTATACACACAGTTTTTGAATCAGGAATTGGATGAGTTTCTGGCAGGTTATCAAAAGCAGTATCCTGCATTTCGGGACTGGCTTCAGGACAGAAAACCGGGCCGGATTTATATTGGGAATGCCTTCTGCCACCTGCTTTTTCCGGAAACAGAACAGCTTTTTGCATTGCTTGAAAAGGCAAAAAAGGAGTTGCTGCAGGTCACTTTTACCTTTTCTTATGTGCGGGAATATCAGCTGGTACAGACGGAGAAACTGTTGGAAAAACTGGGGCAGTGGTGCCGGAAAGAGAACAGAAAACTGGAAATTGAGGTCAATGACTGGGCAATGGCAGACATGCTGAAACGCGATTTCCCGGAACTGATCCCATGCTTTGGAAGAATGTTAAACAAGCGGAAAAAAGATCCGCGTATGGCATATAAAAAGGGCAGCAGGGAGTGTTTGCGTGAAAACAGCCTGAATGCAGAATTCTACCAGGAATATCTGAGCCAGGAATTTGGAATACAGCGTTTGGAGTGGGAATGCTGCGGCTATGAGCAGAAGTTCCCGGATCCAGCTGCGAAAATGAGAGTGGAAAATCATCTGCATTTGCCCTTTTACCAGACAAATACCTCTCAGTATTGTACGCTGTATGCAGGAAGTGCATATGGGGACCGGAGTGTGCAGCATCTTCTGACCAGCTGTGATAAACGGTGTGAATGGCAGGCTTATCTGTATCCGCAGCATCTGGAGATGGTGGGGCGTTACAATTCCCTGTTTGGAAGGGATCATGAGATTCTGGAGCGGGCCGGAATCGTACCGTGTGACCTGGAAAAAACAGAAAAATTTTGTAAACAGAATTATATTGGAAGGCTGGTGTTTCCGTGCTGGATGTGAGTATGAAAATCGTAGCAGGGCTTGGCTCCCTGGATGAATATGTCCGGTTCTGTGATGCCGGAGCGGACGAATTTTTTGCCAGATATGTACCTTATGACTGGAATCGGAAATATGGCACTATGCTGCCGTTGAACCGACGGGAAGTACTCTGCTGCAATGTACAGCTGGGCTCTTTTTCGGAACTGGAAATCCTTGCGGCCATGGTTCGGAAATATCAGAAACCGGTGCACCTGACCTTCAATGCCCTGTACTATATTCCAGAGCAGTATCCGGAGATTGCAACGATCATCCGGCAGTGTATGGGGTTTGGATTTCGCAGTTATATTCTGGCAGATCCGGCCCTCATCTGTTATCTGAGGCAGGAGCATATCGACTGCGAAATTCATCTGAGCGGAGAAATCGCGGAAGTGAACAGCCGGATGTTTTCCGTGTTTCAGCGGCAGCAGATTCAGCGTCTGACCTTTCACCGGAAAAACAGTTTTTATGATATGAGACGGGTGGTACAGGCTGGGCATGGAGAGGAGTTTGAAGCCTTTGTGCTGAATGAACTCTGCCATTTTACGGGCGCCTTCTGCAATTCCCTGCACTGCGACGAGATGGGGTATCTGTGCCGGGTGCCGTACCGGCTTGAACCGGAAGAACGCAGGGAGCGGGCAGAAGACAGAAGCACATCGGAGCAGCTTCCCTGGGCTGAAGACGGTTACCTCTGCGGTGCCACCGGTTGCGGCCTATGTGCCCTGTATCGGCTTCGGGAGGCGGGAATCACACACTTAAAGCTGGTGGGACGGGGCAACTACGCTGACTATATGGAGCGGGATATCTGTAATTTAAAAAGAGCCCTGACTCTGTTGGAAGAGTCGGGCTCAGAAGCAGACTATAGAGAAAAGATGAAGCGGGAACTGTTCCCCAAAGGCTGCAGCGGAAACTGTTATTACAGGGAATGAATCAGTTTCCCATGCTTTTATGGATCAGCTGCAGGACACTGGCCAGGTTTTTTGCGTCGATCTGTCCGGGGGCAGATGCCTTACCGACTGTTCCGAAGGTTAAGGCAGAGCCGAACACTTCCCCACACAGGCGGCTGATCATGCCGACTGGCCCCATGGACATGGTGATGAGGGGCTTTGCAGTGCGAAGATCCATTTCCTCCGTGGCAGAAAGCAGGGTCAGCACATCTTTCCGGGACTGGGGCATCACGGCAATCTTTAAGATATCAGCCCCCATCTGATCCATTTTGGTGAGGATTTCGAGGAGGGTTTCCTGGGCCGGGGTCTCATGAAAATGATGATTGGAGGCAACCACGGGAACATTTGCGCGGTGTGCGGCAGCCAGAATGGAACGGACGGTATCATCTCCGGTAAAAATCTCTACATCGATAAGGTCCGCAAGGCCGCTTGCTGCTACCTGGCAGTTTAACCGTTCATAGGACGCGGCGGCAATCTCCTTTTCTCCGCCTTCCGCTTTGGTGCGGAAGGTAAACAGAATCGGAATATCTTCCAGTATTTCATGGAGTGCCTGAAGGACACGCACGGCGGCCTCTGGCTCTTCGGCCTGGTCAAAGTGATCGCAGCGCCATTCTGCAAGATCCGGACAGGATGACTTTAAGTTCCTGGCGGCTGTGAGAATGGAAGGAAAATCTTTTTCCACAATAGGAACACAGATTTTCGGAATACCGTCTCCGATCCGTGTGTTTCTGACAATAACCGGTTGTTTCATATGAATTCCTCCTGAATGGGCTTATTTTTAAATCTGCAGGAATGAGGGCACTTTAGCAGAATCTGTTCAGATTATTATAGCAACAGGGCGATTTGTTTGTAAACACAGAATGCAGCTGGCCGCAGCAGTTTGCGGAAAATCCGTTGCCTGTTTGCGCAATGCGTGAACAGTAACAAGTTGGACGGGCAAGCATATTGTGAAAGAGATGTCAAGTCTTGAATGAGAAAAATCTCTGCTATATAATGAGAATCTAGTGAAAACCATATGCAGAAACTGGAAATCAAACTGCAAATTTAATGAACAGGTGAGGAATATGAACAGGAAGAATTTTGAAACAGTATTAGAACAGTACATGGGACGTCTGGCCGGACTTGAGCGGGCAGATGACAGTGACCAGGTCTACAAATGGCGTGCTGTGGGCTGCTTTAAGCGGTTTTGGAATCTGGATGCGGCAGACTTTGCCGGTATGTTTGAAAAAGCCATGCAGGAGGCCGGCAATCTTCTGGATGATGCTGCCATGCAGCCGGTAGCAGGACTTCGGATGCTTCTTGCCCGGGAAGCAGAGGTTGAGTATGTGCGTGAGTGCTTCCGATTTTTATTCAGTGATGACGGCGGTGATCTTCAGAAACGCCAGGACCGTGCAGACTTCTTTGCGGACAAGATCAATGAACGGGTCCGCTACTATGAGCGTGGAACGAAAAAATATCTGCAGACCCGGGATCATGTGATCTATTACCTGAATCTGTGGAAGCCGGAGGAAAACTATGTATTCGATGCTGCGTCTGCTACAGGCTGGGCGGCCTGCGTGGAGTATGAGGGAGATTTCAGCAGCAAGAATTTCTCTCTGGCAGGCTATTACCAGATGTGTGATGAGCTTCTTGACGCGATTCGTGAGAATGAGGAGCTGACCGGTCTTTACAGCGGGCTGTTTGAAGAAGAGCTGGATGGTTACGAGGACCAGCTTCATATCCTGGTTTACGATATCATGGACTGCGCAAGCCTGTACCGTTATTATGCAGGTATGGATATCCGCAGGATTCCATCCAGAGAGCGTACAAAGACGGCAGAAGCCAAAGCTGCCCAGGAGATCGCATTAAAGGAGAAGCGGCTGAAAGAATTGCAGGACAAGCCGGTTAATCTTCCGGATGTTGTGGGAAAACAGGTGCGCCATAAGACGTATGGTGTCGGTGCGGTTCAGTCCAATGATAACGGAACCCTGCTGGTTCATTTTGAGAAAGCGGACAAGAAATTCAAATACCCATCTGTATTTACCCAGGGATTTTTAAGCTTTGCGGGAGAAGAAATGCAGACCGGAGAAATGGCAGAATTTGAGGCAGATCAAAAGAAAAAGGCTGCACTGGAAAAAGAAATCACACAGCTGAAAAAATCACTGAAAAGCATTACGGTGTAGGGCATGTGACAGAAAAATAAGGGCAGGTACCTGAAAAATCAGGTGCCTGCTCTTTTGTGTTTGTAGCAGTCCCAGGGCCAGCCAATGAGACAGATCAGGCCGAAGGTGGCTGCAGTCAGCGCAAAGGTGGAAAGCCTGGTTGGCATCCATTCCATAGGCTTTAATTCCACGCCGGTGGTGCGCAGAATAAGCTCCACAAAGAAGTAGAGGGCGAAGCTCTGAATGGAAAAAAGAAGCATGGAGCGGCGGCCGCAAAACTGCCAGAAACGGGAAAATACGCTGCCGGATACAGCCGGGAGCGCAGCCAGTTTTGCCGTGAGAAGCAGCGCGAAAATACCGGAAAAGGCGGCACCAAAATAGTAGGGCGGTGCGGTGTAGCGACAGTCGCATAAGTTTACATATTCGCTGAGCTTCGGGCCGAAAAAGAAGCTTAAGGCCACGAAAAACGGGATCAGGAATCCGGCGTATGGCATCATTTTTTCCAGAAGCTTTGTTCTGTTTGTGTAGTATCCGGCAATCAGAAATACGGCAGCGCACAGGGCAGAATCCAGTTTCCAGGGAAGCCGCTCCATGACCGGGATCAGAGGATCTGCAAGGCGGATATAGGTTCCGGCCAGTATCAGAACAGTCAGGGCATAACAGCGGGTGACGATGTGTTTCTGGTCAAAGATACGCAGCCAGACCAGTGCATAAAGACCGGCAAAAAACAGTGCCGGCAAAAACCACAGCTGGCCGGTGTAGATCTGCTGGGGCTGCCCATAATAGAAAATCCATTTCAGAATGTGCTTCCACCCATATTCGCTGATAGCCTGATGATAATAGGGCCGGATGGTGCAGATGGCTAACGCGGTCAGGGTAATCGCAAAATAGGGGAGGATGAGCGTCTGTCCCCTCTTTTTGATGTAATCCAGACAGGATGGATATTTTTCCGGACGGAAGGTCATGCCGGAGAGAAAGAAAAAAGCTGGCATGTGGAATGCGTAGATCCACCGGAATATGGTGTGGTGCATAGTCACGACGTGGCCCAGCACCACCAGAAACAGGGCGAAGCCCTTGGCAATGTCAATGTCACTTCTTCGATTCATACTCATTTGTAAATCCCCTTATGCTTACGAATGTGATACAGGTCGTGCGCAGCTGTCCCGCTCGATCAGCTGGTGCGGTACCAGGATCTTGGTGGCAGGAAGCTCTGGGTTTTCAATATGGCTGATCATCTGTGCGGCGGCTTCGATGCCAAGCTGGCAGGAGTTGATGTCAATAGAGGTCAGCTGCGGCGAGGTAAGACGCGCAAACAGCGAATTATTAAAAGAAAGAATGGAAAGGTCAGCCGGGATCGACAGTCCGGTTTCCGTGCAGATGCGTTCCAGGGTCAGGGCAAGGATATCATCGCTGACAACAATGGCGGTCGGCCGGCTGGCAGACCGGAGCAGTGCATGTACCGGTGTATCTTCCCCGGCGGTGATGGAGGGGAGTTCTACACAGTATTCCGGTTTTGGCACAATGCCATGGCGGGTCAGCGCCAGCTGGTAGCCGTTTCGGCGGTCAGCCGAGAAGACGAGGCTGTTATCTACGCCCAGGTAGGCAATTTTCCGGTGCCCAAGCTGGTAAAGGTATTCGGTAGCTTCATCTCCCGCCAGCAGATTGTCATTATCAATGTAAATGGTCTGGTTGGCGTACTGGCAGGCTTTGCCGATCAGAACATAGGGAAGCTTTTCCCGGTGCAGGTATTCAATCACGGGATCGTTCTGGCGGGAATAGAGCAGGATAAAGCCGTCTGCCTGTCCGATGCGTGCCATGGAACGGACGACTTCCAGCACCTCGTCCTCATCCTGGCCGGTTACGATGGTGCTGATGTAATGCTGCTGGTTGCAGACCTGGCTGATGCCGCGGATCGCTTCCAGATAAAAGGAGTTTTCGTAGACCTCACGGGCAGATACCGGAAGGATAATGCCGATGGTGCGCGTGTTTCGGGAGGCCAGATTGCTGGCCTGGAAATTGGGTTCATAGCCCAGCTCCTTCATGGCATTTCTTACTTTGCGTTTCGTTTCTTCGCTGATGGAAGGACTGTTTTTACAGGTGCGGGAAACCGTAGAGGCAGATACACCGGCCAGTGCGGCTACATCCTTGATGGTTACGGACATGATTCCAGCTTCCTTTCTTTTATAAAATATAGAACCGGATGATTCCTTGGTTTCTTCTTGATATTTTACGGGATTGCGGAAAAAAAGTCAATGTCGGTGTGCAAAATCATGCAAATGTTGCATTAGATTTTGTTCGAGGACACATGGACAATACGCACAAAAACGGCAATGAAAAGTTGTTGAAAGTGGAGAAAGCACGCTAAAAACAAAAAATAGATTGTAATTCCTGTGCAAAACATATATAGTTAATGCAAACGGTTGCATTAATTGTGCAAAATAATCTGACAAGTACAGACAGCACAGGGGGCGCAGAACTGGTCAGAAAAAATGAGGGGGATATTTTTATGAAGTGCGGCAAGATTCTTTCTCCTATGACAGGAGAGGCTGTGGGACTTGGCGAAGTTCCGGATCCGGTTTTTTCCCAGAAGATTATCGGGGATGGTATGGCGGTGATCCCGTCCGAGGGAAAACTGCTCAGTCCGGTGGACGGCGAGGTTATTTCCGTGGCGGACACAAAGCATGCGTTTGGCCTGCGTACGGCAGAAGGCCTGGAGCTTTTGATCCATGTGGGTCTGGAGACGGTACATTTAAAGGGGGAATGCTTTCAGGTCTTTGTAAAACCAGGTGATAAGGTAAAGGCCGGGGACCTTTTGGCAGAGGTGGATCTGGCCTATTTAAAAGAGCGCGAGATCAATCCAATCACACCGGTTCTGGTGTGCGGCGGTTTAAACGGGCAGCAGCTAAGCGGCACAGAGGGCCCGGTTCAGGCCGGTAAAACGGTGCTGATGGAAACGGCAGAGACTGTGATGACGGCCCCGGACCATGAGCAGAAAACTGCAGACAGCCTGGAGACGTCTGCGGGCACTGGGGCAAAAGAAGCGGAGATGGTGAAAACATCCGCAGACAGCACAGGTGAGAAGCCGTCACAGAAGCCGCGCCTGAATTTTAACTTTGATTTTCTGCAGAAGCTTGGCAAAGTCTTAATGACCGTCATTGCGGTCATGCCGGCAGCAGGATTTATGATCAGCCTTGGAAAGCTGGTTCAGATGGCGGGAGCAGATATGTCTGTGCTGATGACGGTGGGAAGTACGATGGAGAACATCGGCTGGGCCGTGATCAATAATCTTCATATCCTGTTTGCGGTAGCAATTGGCGGTTCCTGGGCCAAGGAACGTGCAGGCGGTGCCTTCGCGGCAATCATCACCTTTATCCTGATCAACCAGATCACCGGCTCCATCTTCGGGGTGACCTCAGCTATGCTCAGTGATCCGGAGGCCGTGACCCACACATTGTTTGGCCAGGAAATTCTGGTAAACGGATACTTTACTTCCGTGCTTGGCGCTCCGGCTCTGAATATGGGTGTTTTTGTGGGAATCATTTCCGGTTTTGCCGGAGGCGTGATCTATAACCGCTACTACAATTTCCGCAAGCTGCCGGATGCCCTGGCATTCTTTAACGGCAAACGGTTTGTGCCGATGGTCTGCATTGCCTGGTCCGTGATCATTTCTCTGGTTCTGGCTCTGGTATGGCCGGTTGTACAGTCCGGAATCAACGCCTTTGGTGTATGGATCGCGAATTCTTCTTCCACATCACCGATCCTGGCACCGTTCATCTACGGAACCCTGGAGCGTCTGCTGCTGCCGTTCGGCCTGCATCATATGCTGACCATTCCGATGAACTACACTTCCTTTGGCGGCACCTACACCATTGCGACCGGTGTGAACGCTGGAAGCCAGGTATTTGGCCAGGATCCGCTGTGGCTGGCCTGGGCAACAGACCTGATCAACTTTAAAAATGCGGGCGATATGGAAGCCTACACGAATCTTCTTACTACGGTAACACCGGCCCGGTTCAAGGTAGGCCAGATGATCGGAGCTACAGGCCTGCTTCTTGGTATCGCTGTGGCTATGTACCGCCGTGTTGATGCGGATAAGCGTCAGAATTACCGTTCTATGTTTGTGTCTACCGTGCTGGCCGTGTTCCTGACCGGTGTGACCGAACCGCTGGAATTTATGTTTATGTTCTGCGCGCTGCCGCTCTATGTGCTTTACGCAGTGCTGCAGGGATGTGCCTTTGCCATGGCAGGTGTGATCCATCTGCGCCTCCATTCCTTCGGAAACCTGGAATTTGTCACCCGTATTCCGATGTCCTTAAAGGCTGGCCTGGGCGGTGATCTTATCAACTTTGTAATCTGCGTGGTGGTATTTTTCATCATCGGTTATGTGGTTGCGTATGTCATGATTGGAAAGTTCCATTTCGCGACTCCGGGCCGTCTTGGCAACTATACCGATGAGACAGCGCCGGAGGATGGAGATCAGACGGAAGGAAGCAGTACCGCAGGCACCGGAACAAAGAAGGGAAACAGTCAGGCGGAACGCATCATCGCGCTGCTTGGAGGCAGAGAAAATATTGTGCTGGTAGATGCCTGCATGACCCGTCTTCGTGTTACAGTCAAGGATATTTCCAAAGTGGCAGAGCTTCCGGAGTGGAAGTCAGAAGGGGCGCTGGGACTGATCAAAAAGGATCAGGGAATCCAGGCTGTTTACGGACCGAAGGCCGATGTGCTGAAATCCGATATCAACGATATTCTGTAAGAAAACAGCCGCAAAGGATTCCCCAAAATCCTTTGCGGGGGAAGAAAAAGAGGACAGAACATGAAACTGATCACACTGAATACCCACAGCCTCATTGAGGAGCATTACGAGGAAAAGCTGCATGCGTTTGCTGAGGTCATCCGGAAAGAAAAACCGGACATTCTGGCCATGCAGGAGGTAAACCAGCTGGCCTGTGAGGAAATATGGCCGGATGAAAAGCTGCCCGGGTTTGTGCGCTGCCGTGGCTTTTCTCTTCCAGTGCGGAGAGGAAATCATGCGGCAAGGCTTGCAGAGCTTTTAAAGGATTCCGGGCTTTCTTATTCCTGGACCTGGATCTCGGCAAAGATGGGCTATGACCGCTATGACGAAGGCATGGCTGTGTTCAGTTTATCACCCATTGCGGATACGGACCAGTTTCAGATCAGCCGCTCCTTCGATTATCATTACTGGAAGACCAGGCGGGTGCTGGGCATCCGCACGGAGGCAGATCCGGACACCTGGTTTTATATCGTTCACATGGGCTGGTGGGACGATGCGGAAGACCCGTTTGCAGGGCAGTGGGAACAGTTAAACCAATTCCTGCAGGAAAAGGGCAGGCTGGACAGTGGGAAAAATGTCTGGCTTCTGGGAGATTTTAACAGCCCGTCGGCAGTATCGGGCGAAGGCTATGACTGCATCCGGAAAGCAGGGTGGCTGGACAGCTATGTTCTGGCAGCGCAAAAAGATGACGGCGCGACCGTGGACCATGTGATTGACGGCTGGAGAGATAAGATGGCAGAAGGGGAGAACTGCCGCCTGGATTATATGTTCAGCCGGAATCCGGTCCGGATCCGTTCCAGCAGAGTTATCTGCAATGGAACGCTTTATCCGGTGGTATCGGATCATTTTGGCGTTATGGTAACGGTCTGAACGCAGCCGGATCGTTTGAAATCAGAATGAAAACAATAAGGGAGTATTGAATATATGAACAGATCAGCAGGAATTTTGCTGCCGCTTAGCAGTCTGCCGTCCAGATACGGCATCGGATGTTTCTCAAAAAGCGCTTATGAATTTGTGGACTGGCTGAAGGGAGCCGGACAGAGTTACTGGCAGATCCTTCCGCTGGGACCGACCAGCTACGGGGATTCCCCGTATCAGTCATTTTCCACGTTTGCGGGAAATCCTTACTTTATCAGCCTGGAAGCGCTGATTGAGGAGGGCGTTCTGACAAAAGAAGAATGCGACGCGGTAGATTTTGGAAAGAACGAGCGCAATATTGACTATGAAAAACTTTATCTTGGCCGTTATCCGCTGCTTCGCAAGGCCTATGAGCGCAGCCATATCCATGAAAATCCGGATTACCAGAAGTTTGTTGCCGAAAATAACTGGTGGCTTTCTGATTATGCCCTTTTTATGGCTGTTAAAGACCGGTTTGATGGCGTAGAGTGGACGAAATGGGCAGAAGATATCCGCCTGCGCTGGGGCAATGCCATGGACTATTACCGTAGGGAACTGTATTTTGATATTGAATTCCAGCAGTATCTGCAGTATCAGTTTTACCTCCAGTGGAACCAGCTGAAAACCTATGCCAATGAGCGGGGAATCCAGCTGGTCGGAGATATCCCAATCTATGTATCTATGGACAGCGCGGATGCCTGGGCGCATTCGGAGCTGTTTCAGTTAGACGCAGACAATCTCCCGCTTGCGGTGGCCGGCTGCCCGCCGGATGGCTTCTCCGCAGACGGACAGCTCTGGGGGAATCCGCTTTACCGCTGGGATTATCACCGGGAAACCGGATATCAGTGGTGGATCTCAAGACTGGCCCATTGTTTCCGCCTTTACGATGTCGTGCGCATCGATCATTTCCGGGGCTTTGACGAGTATTATTCCATTCCGTACGGGGAGACTTCTGCCGTGAACGGACACTGGGAAAAGGGACCGGGCATTGACCTGTTCCGGAAGGTGGAGCAGGCTCTTGGCTGGAAGCAGGTCATTGCCGAGGATCTGGGTTATGTGACGGATTCCGTGCGCCGTCTGGTGCAGGAAAGCGGTTTTCCGGGCATGAAGGTGCTGGAGTTCGCGTTTGATTCCAGGGATTCCGGCTGTGCCAACGACTATCTGCCGCACAACTATACAGAAAATTCCGTAGCCTACACGGGAACTCATGACAATGAGACTCTGGCTGGCTGGTGGAAGAGTATTACTCCGGAAGAACAGAAGATGGTACGGGAGTATCTCTGCGACCAGTATACCCCGCAGTCAAAGCTGGGCAAGTCCCTGATTAGCCTGATCCTTCGCAGCCGGTCAGTTCTCTGCGTTATTCCGATGCAGGATTATATGGGGTTGGACAACCGCAGCCGGATCAATAAGCCGTCCACAGTGGGAACGAACTGGAAATGGCGTCTGGCCAAGTCTGACCTGACTGAAGACTTAAAACAGGAGATCCACGGCATGACCCTGCGCTATGGACGGATGAACTGGAACTGATCTGCTTGAAAAAGAGAAAAAAAGCCTGTATAATTAGGAGCAGACCGTGAAGCGACAGGAAAGAGATTCACGGAAAAAGACAGGCGGAACGCAGAAACTACCATGTGGAACCGCGGACAGGAGAGCAATATGAGTGAGGGAAAAGACAGACTGCTGGCGCAGATGAAAGACGCAGAGGGTGCAGTGTACGCACTGATTTCAGGATATACCAAGGAGCCATACGTAGAGTGTGATGGAGAAACCTATGACGACAAGGTATTCGTCTATCTGTCTGAGGATGCCGCAAAGGCAAGAGTGGCAGAGTTAAAGGAAGAGAAGATTCCGGTAGGAGTTGCAAAGATTCTTTCTAACCATATGCTTTTGTTTTTTACCAATCTTTATACCATGGGCGTCAATGCGCTGGAAATCCACTATGATGACAAAATGGATCTGCTCCAGATTGATGAATTCGCAAAGCGCAGAGAAAATCCGCAGGTGGAAGAGGGCAAGCAGTGGATTGAAAATCCGCAGCTTCATCTGACCGCCCTGTATTTTGCCCAGGAGGTGCGCAGACCGAAGGAACTTCAGGACGCAAAGCGCATGGCACAGCTCCAGGAAGAGATGTCTGCTGACTTTATGAAGAGCAAATTCATCTTTGCGCTTCAGCAGGATGGCAAAGGAACTCCGCTGGTTAAGCTGAATACTGGTGATAAATACCAGCTGGTATTTACCGATGCTGTGGAATTCAGCCGTTTTAACCGCAACAATGCGTTTAAGCCGGTCATTGTAGACGCGGCGCAGCTTCCGAAGGTATTAGATAAAGAAGCAAAGGGTGTTGTCTTAAATATTATGGGCGTGAACCTTCCACTGGCAGTGAACCGTCCGGTTCCGGTACCGCAGGATCCGGCAGCAAAAGCCCAGGCAGCGTCCGACCAGGCCATTGCGGCAGCAGCCTCCGCAGCACTTCAGAGACAGGCAGCTGAGAAAAAGAACAGCGAAGAGGCCTGAAGACAGTTAAAAGTATGTTAAAAACTGGAAAATCCGGTTTACGACCAAGCAGCGAGACTTTCACCGTACAAAGAACAAGGGTACGGTGGAGGTCTCGCTTTTCGTATTACGAAAAGAGGAGATCCGGTACCGGAAAAGGAGGATATGCTTATGAAGATCATAATGGAACTCTGATGTTGCTTTGCTATGCCGGATATTTCTTCTGGCTGATCCATTCCTAAAACCGTAAGAAAACCGTCAGGTGCATGTGCTTGACGGTTTTTCTGACTGCTTCTATAATGGGAGATACGATTGCTGCGAAAACGGATTTTGCCGGCCGGAGATAAGGCCGGTTCGAATAAGACATGACGCGTGTCAGGAGGATGGAATATGAAAAAAAGTTGGAGACGAAACGTAAAATGTATGGTTTTTGCTGCCGGATTGGCTCTTACGCTGTCCTGCACAGCCTACGCAGATGAAACTACCTTTGTGCCCGGAACCTCGGTGAACGGCCTTGGCATCAGCAATATGACGGTGGACCAGGCTACACAGCGCATTGCGGATTTTTATGCCAGCGATTACAAACTTACCATAAAAGAAAAGGGCGGAAAGACGGAGGTCATCACCGGTCCGGAGATTGGCTATTCTGTGGGACTGCCAGAGGGGTATCTGCAGCAGATCCTGGATCAGCAGAATTCGTCCGGACGGCTCTCCGGCCCGGATGTGGACAACAAGCACCGTTCTGATATGACAGGCAGCTTTGACAGCGCGGCGCTGGACGCGAAGATCGGCAGTTTAAATGCCATCAGCGGCAGCAGTATTGTCACAACGGAAGATGCCTATGTGTCCGGTTATCAGGAAGGCCAGCCCTTCACCATTGTCCCGGAGGTGCGCGGCAATAACGCAGACCGGGAAAAGACCGCACAGCTTATCCGGGAGGCGGCATCCAAAGGGGAGACAGAGGTGGATCTGGAGGCAGCAGGCTGCTATTACACTCCGTCTGTGACCAAGGATGACGAGAACTTAAAAACACTCTGCGACACCATGAACCGTTGCCGGGAGATGACGGTCACTTATACATTTGGAGAGCAGAGCGAGGTCCTGGATTCCGCAACCATCTGTTCCTGGATCACAGGCAGCGCAGAGGGGCAGATTCAGCTGAATATGGATCAGGTGAATGCTTACGTACAGGCTTTGGCTGCGAAATACAATACAGCGGGAACTGCCCGCGCCTTTCATACAGCCACCGGCCGGGATGTCAGCGTGACCGGACCGTTTGGCTGGAAAATTGACCAGGCCGGAGAAGCCCAGGCTCTTGCGGATGTGATACGCACGGCTCAGTCCCAGAGCAGGGAACCGGTCTATGCGTCAAAAGCGGTGGACCGCAGCGCGGCCGAGTGGGGCAGTACTTATGTGGAGGTAGATCTCTCTGGTCAGCATGTATACATGACGAAGGATGGAGCAGTAGTCTGGGAGGCACCGTGCGTTACAGGCAATGTATCCAAGAATTACACGACACCGCCGGGACTTTACAGTCTCACCTACAAGCAGCGTGACCGTGTTCTGCGCGGACAGAAGCAGGCGGATGGCAAGTACGAATACGAGACACCGGTGTCTTACTGGATGCCGTTTAATGGCGGAATTGGACTTCACGACGCGAACTGGCGCAGCAAATTTGGCGGAACCATTTACCAGAACAGCGGCAGCCACGGCTGCGTGAACCTGCCGCCGGATAAGGCAGCGGCACTTTATGACCTGGTATACACTGGGATTCCGGTCATCTGCTATAACTAACAAGGACAATGTATAGAAGGAATGAAAGATATTTATGGAAACAGAAAATCAGCGGGCTGGCCATGGGCGCAGCCGTGGCAAATGGAACAGGCAAAAACGGAAGGAGAATGAGGAAAAGAATCGTCAGAGCGGGCTGAATGAGAACACGCAGAATCAGGCCGCACCGAATCACGCGGCACAGGATTCTGAAAATCAGGGACAGGAACGGAAAAGAGCCGGCAGAAAAATTGCCGTAGCAGTCGGGGGAGCAGTCCTGACTGCGGCAGTTGCTGCCGGCGCTGTCTATGTGGGAATGGGCCAGAAATACAAACGGGTCTATTTCCCTAATACCACCATCAATGGTCTGGATGTGTCTGGACTGACCCCGGAAGAAACCAAAACGAAGATTACGGAGGGGACCAGTGGCTATATCCTGACACTTCAGGAGCGGGGCGGTGCGGATGAAGTGATCTGTGGAAGTGAAATTGGCCTTCACCCGGAATTTGACGGGACGCTGGAGCAGATCCTGCAAAACCAGAGTACTCTTGCCTGGGGATTTCACGTTGGCCGGTATGTGGACTATACCATTGATACCATGGCGGCCTTTGATGAGACAAAGCTTTCTGACGCGGTATCAGGGCTTAACTGTTTAAAACCAGAGCAGGCTGCGGCACCGGAGGATGCGTACATATCGGATTATATATCCGGAACGGGATATGAGATTGTGCCGGAGAACCCGGGTGCGAAGCCGGATCCGCAGCTTCTTTCTGACGCGGTCAAAGACGCAATTTTAAATTTTCAGGAAACTCTTTCTCTGGAAGAGGCGGATGTATACGAAAAACCCCAGATTACAGCAGACAATGAGGCACTGAATGCAGAACTCGCAGCATGGAACCAGTATGTACATACCACAGTCACCTACCGCTTTGGCAGCAAAAACGAGGTACTGGATGGCGAAAAAATCCATACCTGGCTGGTGAGCGACGGGCAGGGCGGCGTGTCTCTGGATGAGTCAAAGATTGGAGAGTATGTGTCCTGGCTGGCTCAGACCTACAATACAGCTTACAAGCCAAAGACCCTGAAAACCTCTTACGGGCAGACCGTTACCATCAGCAAAAGTGTGTACGGCTGGAAAATTAACCAGAGTGAGGAAACCGAGGCCTTAAAACAGATTCTCCTTTCCTGTGAGAGCCAGGAGCGGGAGCCGGTCTACAGCCAGACGGCGGCCTCCCATGATGCAAATGACTACGGCAATACGTACGCGGAGATCAACCTGACGGCCCAGCACATGTTCTTCTATAAGGAAGGAAAACTTGTGGTGGAGTCGGACTTTGTGTCCGGCAATGAGTCCAGGGGCTGGAGCACTCCGGCCGGTGTATATCCGCTGACTTACAAGCAGCGCAATGCGACCTTAAAGGGCGAGAATTACGCGACACCGGTGTCTTACTGGATGCCGTTTAACGGCGGTATTGGCATGCACGATGCTTACTGGCGGTCCAGCTTTGGCGGCAGGATTTACAAGACAAATGGTTCCCATGGCTGTATCAATCTGCCGCCGGCGGTAGCCAAGACGATTTATGAGAATATTTCTGCGGGCATGCCGGTACTCTGCTATCATCTGGATGGCTCGGGGAGCGGCACGACCAGCACCACGGCCCAGAATGGCGGCGCAGCATCCGAGACGAAGCCTCAGCAGACCCAGCCGGCCCAGACAGAATCGGAGACAAAGCCGCAGCCGACAACGGCCGCTCAGCCGCAGCCAACAACGGCCGCCCAGCCGCAGCCAACAACGGCCGCCCAGCCGCAGCCGACAACGACCGCTCAGCCGCAGCCGACAACGGCAGCGCAGCCGGCTTCCCAGCCGACATCCGCACAGTCCCCAGGCTCTGCCCAGGCTTATCCGGGGCAGAACAGTTCCGGACAGAATGCGTCCTCCGGCAGTTCCTCATCGGGCGGTCCGGGTTCCGGCTCCAACGGAACCCAGAGCAGTCCGGGCGGTCCCGGGGGAGCATCAGGCTCTGGCGTGAGCAGTTCACCTGGAGTATCCCAGACACCGGGGCCGGGAAACTGAGCAGGAATGGGGCAGTTAAGAAAATAAGCAATTGACAAAGATACAGACGGGTTGTATGATAAAACAAGCTTATAAACCAAGAATATGCGTGAAAAAGAAAGCAAAGGAGCCTTCAACCAAGGGGCTTCTTTACTTTTTTCATGCGCGAGGAGGAAACATTATGAAAAAGAACGCAAAGAAACTGATGGCAGCCGCTATGGCAGCCCTGATGGCAGCATCCATGACCGCATGCGGCGGCAGCAAGGCTGAGACCACCGCAGCAGCAGATGCCACCGCAGCAGAGAGCGCGGCAGATGCAGCAGAGACCACTGCAGCAGGCGAGACCGAGGCTGCAAAGGACGGCGAGAAGAAAGTATTAAAGGTAGCTATGGAGTGCGCATACGCACCGTACAACTGGACCCAGCCGGATGATTCCAACGGCGCGGTTCCGATCGCAGACAGCAACGAATACGCTTACGGCTACGATGTTATGATGGCAAAGAAAATCTGTGACGAGTTAGGCTATGATCTTCAGATCGTACGTCTTGACTGGGATTCCCTGATCCCGGCTATCCAGTCTGGTCAGGTTGACTGTGTTATCGCAGGACAGTCCATCACCGAGGAGCGTCTTCAGGCAGTCGATTTCTCTGAGCCGTACTACTACGCAACCATCGTTACCCTGGTAAAACAGGACGGCAAGTATGCAGACGCAAAGAGCGTTGCAGATCTGGCCGGCGCAACCTGTACCTCCCAGCAGAGCACCATCTGGTATCAGAACTGCCTGCCGCAGATTCCGGACGCAAACATCCTGGCTGCAACCGCGAGCGCACCGGATATGCTGATGTCCTTAAACGCAGACAAGTGTGACCTGGTTGTAACCGACCAGCCGACCGGTAAAGGCGCTTTAGTTGCTTACCCGAACTTCAAGATGCTTGAGTTTGGCGGCGGTGATGACGACTTCCAGGTAAGCGATGAGGATATCAACATCGGTATCTCCATGAAGAAGGGCAACACCGAGTTAAAAGAAGCCATCGACAGCGTCCTCACCAAGATGACCAAAGATGATTTTTCTGCTATGATGGACGAGGCTATTTCTGTTCAGCCGCTGGCTAACTAATTCAGATTCCATGTGGGCGCACCGTCAGGCGCGCCCTTAATCTACAGTTTTAAATTTCAGAGGAGAAGTATTATGCCAACAGACTTTTTCGGCCGTGTGATGGTCGTATTCCAGAGATACGGAATGTCTATGCTGCAGGGTGCAGGAGTCAGCATCCGCATTGCGCTGGTGGGCACCATTGTGGGATGCATCATCGGTTTCGCAGTGGGTATTGTGCAGACCATTCCGGTTGAAGCAAAAGACAATCCGATTAAGAAGGCAGTTTTATGGGTGATCAAGCTCATCATGAATGCCTACGTGGAATTTTTCCGCGGTACCCCGATGATGGCGCAGGCCATGTTCATTTATTACGGTATGCTTCCGCTTTTAGGCTTAAACTTAAGCATGTGGCAGGCCGCATATTTTATCCTGTCCATCAATACCGGTGCCTACATGGCTGAGACAGTCCGCGGCGGTATCCTTTCCATTGATCCGGGCCAGACTGAGGGCGCAAAGGCCATTGGCATGACCCATGTACAGACCATGCTTTATGTCATTCTGCCCCAGGCCCTGAGAAACATCATGCCGCAGATCGGCAACAACCTGATCATCAACATCAAGGACAGCTGCGTGCTTTCCGTGATCGGTGTGGCAGAGCTGCTTTACAAGACCAAATCCGCAGCAGGTGCCCTGTACATGAATTTTGAGACCTACACCATCACCATGATCGTGTACTTCATCATGACCTTTACCTGCTCCCGCATCCTGCGGTGGCTGGAGAACCGCATGGACGGTTCTGACAACTATGATCTGGCAACCACGGACACCCTGGCCCACACCAGCGGCATGTACCGTTATGAAGAGAAAAAGAAGGAGGAAGACTAACAATGGCAGAGAATCATGTACTGGAAATTCGTCATTTAAGCAAATCCTTCGGCAAGCATGTTGTCCTGCGTGACATTGACTTTACGGTAGATACCGGAGACGTAACCTGTATCATTGGCGCGTCCGGTTCTGGTAAGTCTACGCTGCTGCGCTGTATCAACATGCTGGAGACTCCGACCACCGGAGAGATCCTCTATCATGAGAAGGACATCACCGACAAGGGTGTCAATGTCCCGGCATACCGTTCTAAGGTAGGCATGGTGTTCCAGAGCTTTAACCTGTTTAACAACCTGACCGTTCTGGAAAACTGCATGATCGGCCAGACCAAGGTGTTAAAGCGTTCCAAAGAGGAAGCAAAACAGAATGCCATGAAGTATCTGGAAAAGGTAGGCATGGCACCGTACATCAACGCAAAGCCGAAGCAGATCTCCGGCGGACAGAAGCAGCGTGTGGCCATCGCCCGTGCTCTGGCTATGGAGCCGGAAGTGCTGCTGTTCGATGAGCCGACCTCCGCGCTGGATCCCCAGATGGTAGGCGAGGTACTGGCCGTTATGCGTACCCTTGCAAAGGAAGGCATCACCATGATCATCGTAACTCATGAGATGGCCTTTGCCCGCGATGTCTCCAACCATGTGGTATTCATGGCAGACGGAGTCATTGAGGAGGAAGGAAAGCCGGCAGATATCTTCGGCAATCCGCAGAAAGCAAAGACCAAGGAGTTCTTAAGCAGATTTATTCAGGGCTAGAAAATTTGACACACAAAACCGAATAAAGGTCCTAAGTTCCGGACTCCTCATACAGAACCGCAGACACGGTGGAATTTTGTACTTCATTCGCTGCGCCGCTTATTGTCAAACCTGCGACCCAAACTCGCACGCGATGCGTGCTCAAACAAGGGTCTCCGGTCTGACGCTATGCTCGCTCATGAAGAAAATTCCAATGTGTCTGCTTATTCTGCATGAGGAGTCCGGAACTTCTGCGTTATTAGTTTTGCTACGGTAAGAAAAAGCATGCGGTCTCATTCTCTTCCGGACCTTTTAGTGATTACATATCAATATTTTTGCATTTACAGGAGCAGCTTCATGAGTGCGATTAGGATGGAGGCAACGGCCACAATCCGTTTTAACAGCTTCTGGTTGATGCGGGTGGCGTTGCGGCTGCCGAAGAAGACACCGATGGCGTGGCCAATCAGAAGGATGGGGAGCAGCATCCACATTTCTTTACTTCCTGCCGCATGGACCAGATAGCCGGAAGCTGCCACAAGGGCAATGGCGATGGAATCGAAGAGGGCTACGCCGACTGCGGTGTGGACCGGAAAGCCGATTACGGTTAAAAGGGGCATGACGAGGACCGGGCCGCCGGCTCCGGAGGCGGCGCAGATGGCACCGGTCACGATGCCAAGTACCACGTAGAGCAGATTTTTTCTGGTATCAGCTTTGACCAGCCTGCGGCTCTTGTCCCCGGCCGGGGCATCCTTTCGCAGCAGGATGGAGATGCCGGAGAAGAGCACTACCAGGTATAAGATTACCTTGATGGTGGATTCCGGGATCAGCAGGTTGATCTTTACGCCGAAGATGGCACCGATCAGGCTTCCCAGGGAGAGTACCAGGGCGGGGCGTATTTCCAGGTTCCCTGCCCGGTAAAAATTGATGGAACCGATGATGCCGGATACCAGAAAGGCGGAGAAGCTTAAAGCCAGTGCTTCAGTGGAGGGCATGTTTAGAAAACCGGTGTAAAACATGGGAAGCAGGAAACCGGCAATGCCGGTCAGTCCTACGCAGGCACCCACAATGATGTTTAACAGGATCATCAGAATCAGGGAAGTCATGATCATAGTGAAAATTACCTTTCTTTTGATAAAATCGCAGCTATCCCATCCGGTTTCGGAGCAGGATAGCTGCGTTGAATTTTTTACAGAGTATTCATATAACGTTCTGCGTCAGCCAGAATGCGCTCCTCGTCCAGAGTCAGAACCTCGCGGTTCTTCATCAGAAGCTGTCCGTCTACGGCTGCATCGCAGACATCTGCCGCTGTTACACATTCTAACAGCGTATTCACCAGATTTCCAGTAGGATATAGATGTGGCTGGCGTAAATTTATGGTGATGAAGTCAGCTTTCTTTCCGGCTGCGATGACGCCGCCGTCTTCTTTCATCAGACGGTAGCCGTCTCTTGTGGCCATGGAGAGGATCTGCTTTGCCGGCATGATGGACGGATTGCCCTGGGCCACGCCGTGTTTTGCGTTCATGACGGAGCGGAAAATCTTCATCTCATTCCAGAGGCTTAAGCCGCCGTGGGCCGCGCCGTCGGTGCCAAGCCCCACGCAGATGCCCTGCTCTAAGAGGGATGGGGTATCCGGAATGCCCTTGCCGCAGTTGCTGAAGGGGCAGTGGCAGACCTTCACATCCCGGTCACGCAGCAAAGCCTTTTCGTGCTCAGAGAGGATGATGCTGTGGGCGCCGATGAAGCGGTCACTTAAGACACCGAGGGAATCCAGGTACTCGTAGGGACGCAGCTGGAAACGCTGCAGGTGGAAATTGACTTCGCCTGCATATTCATTCATGTGAGCCTGCAAGAGCGCTTGCCGCTCATTTGCGTGCTCGGAGGTCTGACGGATCAGGTCTTCGGAACAGGAGATGAGGGAACGCAGGGCGTAGGCTGGTTTCAGTCTTGAATCCTCCTTGCAGAATTCGTAAAAGTCATCGGCCAGGCTTACGGCCTCCTCTGTTGTGGTGGCAATGGAAGCGGGGAGTCCCTTTTCATCCATGGTGGAGAGGGAGAGGACGCCGCACAGACCGGATTTGCGGTAGACCTTTACGGCCTCTTTCATATGGTAGCTTCCGGCATCGATGAATGCGGTGGTGCCGGAGCGGATCATCTCCAGGGCGGCCAGCTCTGCGCTGAGACGCATGTTTTCCGGTGTCAGGGTGCTTTCAAAGGGAAGCATGATCCGGGTCCAGATCATGGGGAGCTCGTCCAGGACGCGGCCCTTTAACAGCTGCTGGCCGGTGTGCATGTGGCAGTCGGCCAGACCCGGCATGAGAAGCTTGCCGCGGCCGTCCAGAGTCTGATCAGGAACAGTGTCTGCGCCGTTCTGGACAGATGTTCCGGTCGCCAGACTGGCAGCGGCACAGGCTGCGCTCGCAGAAGAATCTTCCCCGGCCGGTGCGATGCGGGAGAAGTGTCCGCCGGTTACATCCACATTCTGGTCTTTTAAAATGGTTCCGTCCTCCAAAAGAACGGACACATGGGTAATGCGTAAATCAGCCATAAAAGCCCTCCTAGATAGCTCCGGTGAGTGTCAGTCCGATCTGAGCAATGATTGCGGAGAACACAAAGGTTCCGGTCATGACAAAGATGCCGATCAGGATCATCTTCCAGCCCTGTTTTACGAAGGTGTGGATCTGGTCGCTGATGGAGATTCCTGCGTAAGCGCCTACCATGGTGAGCGGAGCGGTGAAGTTAATCTTTCCGGCAGAAGCAATGACAAACTCACGGCACGGAGAAATCGGGGAAGCAGCTAACAGTCCCAGGATGGAAACGTAAGCAACAATCGGAAGCTTTAACGGAACGACTTTGCTGACTGCAACGCCTGCAATGGCAATGACAAGCAGGATGCAGACACCCGGAAGGGAGTCGGTGAAGGCTACGTGGAAGCCGACAAAGTTTGCCAGGGCAATGCCAAGGCCGGATAACAGAAATAAAAATGCCCATTCAATGTATCTCATACTGATTTGTTCCTCCAGATATTATGCGTTGGTTTTGCTTGCGTTCTTGTTGCTTCTGCGGCCAAGGACCGGCTCCAGCTTTGCGTACAGCCAGTTGCACAGCGGGATGCCGATAAAGATCGCCATGTAGATGCCATCGATGCCGGAGATGGTCTCGCTGGCGCTGGCCAGTGCAGAAATCTGATCTGCCATAGCCGGATAGATCTCGGTGAGGACAGCAGTTGCGCTGGCCATCATGATGCCGGCGCCCACACCGGAGGACATGCCCAGGGCATAGGGATGGAAAATGTTTAAGGAAGCGATAATGGAAACCATGAAGCCGAAGTAAATGGTGCCGATCATGCCGCCTACCACATAGATGGAAAGGCTGCCGCGGGTCTCCGGTGAATCTGGTCCGTACATATCGGTGATGAGGGCCAGGTTGGTCTCACGGTTGATGGAGTGGGTAGCGCCGATGGCCTCGCGCTTTAAGCCAAGCATCAGAGCCAGCGGCATTGCTAAAAAGATGGTGCCCAGATTTCCGAATTCCTGTAACAGCAGGGCCGGACCAGCGGAAATGACGGTCTCAATGCTTGCGCCTGCGTTGATGCCGAGTTTTGCGATAAAGGGACAGATGGCGACGATAACCAGTTTGGATGCCGCTTTGACTTCTTTGGATTTTACAATCTTTGCGACCTGCGGGCCGGAGAGAATGCCAAGGATCAGGGAATAGAAAATAGGGAAGAGAATAAAGGTGCCGAGACCGAAGGGGATTTTGATCTGGCCGATTTTGTCTGCGATGGCAATAAAGAGAAATGCCAGCAGATAGATCTTGTACTCCGCCTGAATGCGGGCCTTGAGGGAAGGATACATGTACTTGTCCATAAGGTTACTCCTTTGTGTAAGTTTTTTGTGTAACGTTTCTCAACACGCTCATTCTAGCGTAAGAGGCGTTTTCAAAAAAGGACAAATGGGACTTTTCAGGGAAGAAGTTTCAAATTATAATGAAAAATACAATCGGTGTTGTCCGCGGGGTGGGCAGATCATGCAAAATAGATGAAATACGAAAAAGCGGAAATGTGAAAAAGCGGAATGCAAAAGGCCGAAATGTGAAAAAGCGGACGAGAAAGAATGACCGAAGACGGGGGCAGGGACAATGACACTGGAAGAACTGAGAAAAGAAGTACCGGAACTGGAAAACTACTTAAAATATATGCCAAAGGAGCTGGAACAGCGCTACTGGATCAAAACCTACGCGCCAGGCGTTATCATCCACCAGAAGGATTACGAGCTGGAATATTTTGGAATCATTGCCAGGGGTGAGCACCGGGTGATCAATGAATTCCAGAACGGCAATGTGTTCATGATTGAAAAGAATGAGCCCATTGACTTTGTGGGCGAGGTGACGATTCTGGCGGGCATGCCGAAAACCTCCGTAACCATTGAAACACTGACCGAGACAACGGTCTTTTACATCAGCCGGAAGGATTTTGAGGACTGGATTGCGAAGGATATCCACTTCCTGCGTCTGGTGGCTCACAAGATCGCCTACAAGCTCTACCGTTCCTCCTACAACCGCGGCGCAAGGCTCTTTTATCCACCGCAGTTTATTTTGCTGGACTATGTCCTGCGTGCGGCTGCCATGGAGAAGGTTGAGAAGACGGGGCACATCATCATCAAAAAGACCCGGCAGCAGCTCTATGAGGAGTGCGGCATTACCGTGAAGACTTTAAACCGAACCATCAAAAAACTGGAAGAGGACCGGGTTATTTCCATAGAAAAAGGAAAGATCACCATGAACCTGGAGGAATATAAGCGCGCCAGGGATATGGTGCACCACTATATCAGCTACTAAAAAAATATTTTTCTTTTGCTGCAACATTTCGCAGCCCTCGTCTGTATATAAGATAGAACGGCATAAAAAGTAAAAACAGCCGTGAAAAATTCAGAATGCAGAGGAGAATATAGCGCAGAATGCAGAGCAGTTTGGCCGGAATGCAGAACGTCTTCTGGACACCTTTGGTAACGCAATTTTGCGGATGGCCTATTCCTACCTTCATAACATGAGTGATGCGGAAGAAATCCTGCAGGAGACTTTGATCAGATATCTGACCGTGCAGCCGGAGCTTCAGGGACCAGAGCATGAAAAGGCCTGGCTCCTCCGGGTGGCAGCAAACTTAAGCAAAAACCGTCTGGATTACAACCGCCTGCGGGATACCGATGAACTGGAAGAAACTTTGGTGAGCCAGGAACGGGAGGACCTTTCTTTTCTGTGGGAGGCAGTGAAGCAGCTGCCGGACGCAAACCGTGAGGTGATTCATCTTTTCTATTATGAAGGATATCCAACAGCTCAGATTGCAAAGATTTTGAACCGCCGGGAGAGTACGGTGCGGTCCGATCTGCGCAGAGGCCGGAAGCGGTTAAAGAAAATTCTGAAGGAGGAGTATGATTTTGAGTAAAAAGTATAACGAAATCATGGATCAGGTCCGGGTGACGGATGAGATGAAGCAGCGTGTCCTTCAGAATGTGAAAGAAGGGATAGAGACTGAAAAAATACCAGAATCCGGAAAGATTATTCACAGCCGCTTCCTGTCCTATGGCCGGACTTCCAGGTATCTTTCCGTTGCAGCCTGTATCATGATGCTGCTTGTGGGCGGATTGACTGTGCCGCAGCTGCTGCATCGGGGAAATGGACTTCCGCAGGATCCCACGGGCACGGCAGTCGGGACGGCACCGGGAGAGACCATGGCAGGCTTTGAAGTGCCGGGACCAGAAGAGTCTCAGAATGAGGCAGGCGGCCAGGCTGGTGCCATGGTTGGAAACGGCATGGTGGAAGTGGATTCCCTTGCAGAACTTTCCAAGTCCATTGGTTTTTCTGTGCTGGAAGTGAAAAACATTCCATTTGAAGTGACCAGCACCGTGTATACAAATGGATGGAATGAATTCGCACAGGTGGAATACCAGGGGGAAAGTCAGGATGAAGCAGTGCTGTTCCGCAAAGCCAGAGGCACCGATGACATTTCCGGAGATTATAATGTCTATTCCGATGTAAAGGAAATAACCGTAAATGAAGTGTCGGTGACATTAAAAGGCGATGAGGAGCAGTATAAGCTGGCTATCTGGCAGCAGGACGGATTTGCGTATTCACTAAGCTATGAACCGGGTGGAAGTGAAAATGTGTTTGTAGAGATGATCCAGAGTGTTCAGTAAAAGGTTATGTTACTTCTCTGCCAGCTTCCCTGACACCACATCCATGATCCACACCAGCAGAATCAGTCCCAGAAGAATCGCGCCTGCCCGTGACCAGTTGTATTTGTTCATGGCGAAGATGAGCGGGGCGCCGATGCCGCCGGCACCCACCAGGCCCAGGACCGATGCCTCGCGGATATTCACATCAAACCGGTAAAGAACAGCAGAGGCGAATGCCGGGGCAATCTGTGGAAGCACGGCGTGACGGATAGCCGCCAGCGGGGAAACACCCATGGCAAGGAGTGCCCGGTACGGGCCTGGGTCCAGCATATCCAGGCATTCGGTGAAGCGTTTGGTCAGAAGGCCGATGCTGCACATGGCGAGGGTCAGCACTCCGGTGAAGGCGCCAGGACCGGATACCCGGATGAAAATCAGTCCATACACCAGAAAAGGCACCGAACGGATTACCATGATCACCAGGTTAAAAAGAAAGGACACAGGAGCAGGTACGAAACGTTTGGTATTTAGAAAAGCCAGCGGTGCAGATACAATGGCTCCGATTACCGTTCCAATAAAAGCAATGCACACTGTTTCCAGTAAAAGATACCCAAGCCCATCTTTTTCAGCCGAGAAAAAGAAGCTCCAGTCTGGCTGCAGAAAGCCAGCAAACATATTTCGCAAAGTCTGTGGACTGGTTCTGGAAAAATCCGGCAGGGAAAGGGTAAACGTGCAGATCAGAAACAGGGCAGCCAGAAACAGAAGCAGCAGTCTGGCCTGCTCTTTTTTTATTGTGCGCTCTTTTCGTATCAAGGCGGCCAGATACCGACTGAAATATTCAATCACACACACTGTTAGAAACAGCATCAGCAGAATGGTCCCCACTTTGTCATACTCCAACCAGGAAATCTTCTCATTGAGAAGCAGTCCGATACCGCCAGCTCCCACATATCCTAAAATGGAGCTGTGCCGTACATTGGTTTCCAACAGGTAAAGTGCA
>ERZ837487.1177-NODE-1177-length-33007-cov-21.878975_pt1 | contig 33007 bp, 29 predicted proteins | sample MGYA00519911_ERZ837487 | MGnify/ENA primary metagenome ERZ837487 (study PRJEB31850, sample SAMEA3708818) | human gut metagenome | biome: human gut; feature: human-associated habitat; material: faeces | place: China | collected 2014 ... | reverse complement strand
ACCAGTTCCTCTACGTCCACATCGATGTTGATATGTGTTACCGGTTTCTCAGAACTAACTGACATACCACCTCAATATGCTCCGTCTGCGGGAACATATCCACCGGGGTGCTGCACTCCACATTGTAGCCTTTCTTTGTCAGCAGGGCAAGGTCGCGCGCCAGCGTGACCGGGTTGCAGCTGACGTAGACCACACGCTTCGGGGCCATGCGGGCCACGCTCTCGATGAACTGCGGGGTGGAACCTTCCCGCGGCGGGTCCATGAAGATCACATCCGCACGCTCCCCGGCAGCGGCCGCTTCGCTGATCCAGCGGGTAGCATCCGCTGCAAAGAAGCGGGCATTCTTCACGCCGTTGTGCTTTGCGTTGCCGATGGCATCCTGCACCGCGTCCCGGTTCAGCTCCACGCCCACCACCTGTTTTGCGCGGTCGGCGGCGGTCAGGCCGATGGTGCCGATGCCGCAGTAGGCGTCCAGCACCACCTCTTTGCCGGTGAGCTTTGCAGCGTCCACGGCAAGGCCGTACAGCACTTCGGTCTGGGCATGGTTGATCTGGTAAAAGCTGCGGGGGCTGAGGGCATAGGTCTTGCCGCAGAGGGTGTCCAGAATGTAGCCCTTACCGTACAGAACCCGCTCCATCTCGCCCAGCACCACGCTGGTCTTGCGATCGTTCACATTCTGCACGATGGTGGTGATGGTCAGGTCCTGCTTTTTCGCCTCGGCCAGCAGCGCTTTGACAAAGTTCTTTGCACCGGGCAGCACCGGCTGCGCCGTTACCAGCACCACCATCACCTGCCCGCTCTCCACGCCCCGGCGCAGCAGGCAGTGGCGCAGGATGCCGGTGCCCTTATCCTCGTTGAAGGGCTGGTAGTGGCAGGCGATCGCCGCCGTGCGGACGGCCTGCATGGTCTTATCCAGCACTTCATCCTGCAGCAGGCAGCTTTCCACCGGCAGCACCTTGTGGCTGTTCGCCGCATAGATGCCGGAAGTGAGTTTTCCACCCCAGCCGGTGGTAAAGGTGGAGATCACCTTGTTCCGATAATGATACGGCTGCTCCATGCCCCGGATGGGGTTCACCGGGCCGAATTTGCCCAGCAGCTTTTTCACGGTATCTTCCTTTGTTTTCAGCTGCGCGGCGTAGTCCATGCCCAGCATCGGGCATCCGCCGCAGTTCTTTGCACGCAGTTTGCAATCCATTTTCTTCTCTCCTTTTTTACCCGTAGGGGTCGTACAGATCGTATTCTTCCGCTTCAAGGTGCTTTTCTTCCAGAACCTTCATGGCCTGTTCCAGTTCGCTCTGCCCGCAACCGCTCTCGCTGACCAGCGCGTGCACCGCTTCCGCCAGATCCCCGCCAAAGAGGGTATCCAGCCGTTCCCGCATGCTCCACACGCGGTAGGCGCGCTGCGTAACGGCCGGGGTGTAGGTGTTGCGGTTGCCGTCACGGCCGCGCTTCACCCAGCCTTTTTCTTCCAGCCGGTACAGAAAGTTCAGCACCGTGGCCGGTGCCCAGCCTTTGTCCCGCAGGCGGTCATCGATGTCCCGCCGGGCGGCCGGCGCACGGCAGGCCCACACGGCCAGCATGACCTGTTCTTCTGCCGCCGAAAGCGGCTTTACACTGTCCGGGATGCCGTACATCCGGTGTTTTCCCTCCTTTTTCTGAAATTTATTTTTACATTTGTCTTTGTTCTTCTATGATACACGATTTTCTCCAGAAGTGCAAGACCCGAAAATCACGGTGAAATCAGGCATTTTGGGCTATTTTTTACATTTGTCTTATATTTTGTTTTTGAATCAAGGACATTTGTGTGCTTTGTGCCTGCACAGGGGCTTTTGCCCCGGCATCTTTGTGCAAAGATGCTCTTGTTTTCGCCCCCGCAAAACCGGTATACTACGGCTACAGAAACGATACCGAACGCATCGCAAAACAGGCGGTGCTGCGCGATACAGGAAAAAGGAGAGTTCATTATGGCACGAGTATACAACTTCAGCGCAGGTCCCAGCATGCTGCCCGAGAAGGTCCTGAAGCAGGCACAGGCAGAGCTGCTTGAATACGGCGACAGCGGCCAGAGCGTGATGGAGATGAGCCACCGCAGCAAATGGTTCGATGCCATCATCAAGGACACCGAGGCTACCCTGCGCCGCGTGATGAACATCCCCGACAACTACAAGGTCGGCTTCTTCCAGGGCGGCGCCACCCAGCAGTTTGCCATGGTGCCGCTGAACTTCATGACCACCGGCAAGGCCGACTACATCGTCTCCGGCAACTTCTCCAATCTGGCTGCCAAGGAAGCCGCCAAGTTCGGCGAAGCAAAGATCGTGGCCTCCAGCAAGGATAAGAATTTCACCTACATCCCGGACGTGAACGCCATCGGCTACAACAAGGACGCCAGCTACATCCACATCTGCCAGAACAACACTATCTTCGGCACCCAGTACGTCGAAGTGCCGCAGGTGGAGGGCGTGCCGCTGGTGGCGGACATGAGCTCCATGATCCTCTCCAAGCCGGTGGACGTGACCAAGTACGGCTGCATCTACTTTGGCGTGCAGAAGAACGTCGCTCCCGCCGGCATGGCCATCGCCATCATCCGGGATGACCTGCTGGGCCACGCCGCCGACAACGTGCCCACCATGATGAACTACACCACCCTGCTGAACAAGGACAGCATGTATAACACCCCTCCGTGCTGGTGCATCTACATGACCGGTCTGGTGCTCAAGTATCTGGAAAACGACATCGGCGGTCTTGCCAACATGCAGAAGATCAACGAAGCCAAGGCCAAGGTTCTGTACGATTATCTGGACGGTCAGAACTTCTTCAACAATCCGGTGGAGCACCGCTACCGCAGCACCATGAATGTCACCTTCACCAGCCCCAACCCCGACCTCGACAAAAAGTTCTGCGCCGAGGCTGCCGAAGCCGGCTTCGTGAACCTGAAGGGCCACCGTCTGGTGGGCGGCATGCGCGCTTCCATCTACAACGCAATGCCCGCCGAGGGCGTGGACAAGCTGGTGGACTTCATGGAGAAGTTCCGCAAAGAGAATGCATAACAGAGGGGATTTAAGATATGTATACCATCAAAACTCTGAACGCCATCAGCCCGGTGGGTCTGGCAAAGCTGAACAAGAACCAGTTTGACGTGGCTGTGGACACCGATACCCCCGACGGCATCCTTGTGCGCAGCGCCGATATGCTGAACACCACCTTCAACGACAACCTGCTGGCCATCGCCCGCGCCGGTGCCGGTGTGAACAACATCCCGCTGGAACGCTGCAGCGAACAGGGCATCGTGGTGTTCAACACCCCCGGTGCCAACGCCAACTCCGTGGCCGAGCTGGTCATCGGCATGTTGATCGCCGGCAGCCGCAATGTGGCCGCCGCCGCCCAGTGGTGCCAGAACTTGACCGGCGACCCCGCCATGGCCAAGACCGTGGAAAAGGGCAAGAAACAGTTCGTCGGCAACGAGATCAAGGGCAAGACCCTCGGCGTCATCGGTCTGGGTGCCATCGGCTCCCGCGTGGCCAACTGCGCCATCGAGCTGGGCATGGAGGTCTACGGCTACGACCCCTACATCTCCATTGAAGCCGCATGGAACCTGAGCAGCCAGGTGCACCACTGCGTCAACCTGAACGACATGCTGCCCCTGTGCGATTACATCACCATCCATGTGCCCTACCTGCCCACCACCAGGGATACCATCAACGCCCAGACGCTGGCTCTGTGCAAGGACGGTGTGAAGATTCTGAACTACGCCCGCGGCGAGCTGGTGAACACCGAAGCCCTGCTGGACGCCATGGAAAGCGGCAAGGTCTCCGGCTACATGACCGACTTCCCCGCCGAAGCCATTCTCGGCAAACCCGGTATCGTGTGCACTCCGCATCTGGGCGCTTCCACCCCGGAAGCCGAGGACAACTGCGCCGTCATGGCCGCCAAAGAGCTGAGCGACTACCTGAAGAACGGCAACATCACCCACTCGGTAAATATGCCGGAGGTCAACCAGCCCCGTGCAGGCGGCAAGCGCATCTGCATCATCCACAAGAATGAGCCGGGCATGATCAGCCAGATCACCGCCTTGACCACCGAAGCCGGCCTGAACATCGAAAACATGGTGAACAAGAGCAAAAAGAACATGGCCTACACCATGCTGGACGCCACCGGCGCTCTGGACAAGAAGCTGGCCGAAAAGCTCAGCGCTATCCCCGCCGTGATCCGGGTGCGTATCCTGTAAGAAATCATTCCATATCCGCCGGTCCCCGTCAGTTCTCAGCCTGACGGGGATTTTTTGCTGCTGAAAAAAGCCGAAACCGCATTGCGTTCCGCAGCCGGTTAGTTTTGTTTTACAAGCTGTAGTTTGTAGTAAAAAACCACGTTGCAGTTTGTTTTTTCTGACTACTCATCGTTAAAAGTTAACACATATTAACATTACGCAAACCCCTTGAAAATGGAAAATTCTGTGTTAAAATAGGCTCAAAAGCAGGGGGTTCATTCCCTGTTTTTTGCTCCGGTTTTACCCGGTCCCATCATCTTACGGGCTGCAAAGCCCTCCAACATGAAATAGAAAAAGGTAGGGAAACAACTATGGATATCAAAAAGATCGCACTGTTCGCCGCTGGTACTCTGTTCGGTTCTGCTGGCTTCAAGATCCTGTCCAGCAAGGACGCAAAGAAGGTCTACACCCAGACCACCGCTGCCGTGCTGCGCATGAAGGACTGCACCATGGAGACCGTCAACAAGGTGCAGGAGCAGGCCGGTGATATTCTGGCCGATGCAAAGGCCATCAACGAGACCCGTGCACAGGAGGCTGAGGCCGCTGTCATCGAGGACGCTGCCGAGGAGACTGCAGAGCCGGCTGCCGAGACCGAGGAATAATCTCTGTTTGTGCCTGCGAGCCGCCTTCGGGCGGCTCTTTTGCATGATACGGAGGGAGAGCTATTATGAAATGTACTATTCTGCATGAAGGCAAGGGCCGGATGCGGGTGCATGTGGAAAAAGTCCGCATGACCCTGCACCGGGCCGATGTGCTGGAAGCATATCTGAACCATCAGGACGCCATTGCCACCGCCGTCGTGTATGAGCGCACCGGTGACGTGGTCATCACCTACACCGGCAAGCGTTCGGCCGCTGTGGCCATTCTGGCCGGTTACAAATTCGATGTACCGGAGAATGACGCGCTGGTCACCTCGGCCGACAGCCGCAAGCTGAACCGGGAATATCAGGACAAGATGTTCAACCTTGTGGCAGGCCGCGCCCTGCGCAAGCTGTTCCTGCCTGCACCCATCGCTGCCGCTTACACGGTGTTCCGCTCCATCGGTTTCATCTGGAAGGGCGTGCGCTGCGCGCTGAGCCGCAAGCTGGAAGTGGAAGTGCTGGACGCTCTTTCCATCGGCGTATCCATCCTGCGGGGCGACTATGGCACCGCCGGGTCGGTGATGTTCCTGCTGAACCTCGGCTCCCTGCTGGAAGAGTGGACCCGCAAGAAGAGCCTGGACGATCTGGCCCGCAGCATGGCGCTGAACGTAGATAAGGTCTGGGTGCGCAGCCAGGGCACCGAGGTTCTGGTGCCCCTGACCAAAGTGCGCTCCGGCGACGAAGTGGTGGTGCGCAGCGGCAATATGATCCCGCTGGACGGCACCGTGCTGGAAGGCGAAGCCATGGTCAATCAGGCTGCCCTGACCGGCGAGTCCATGCCGGTGCGCAAGGTGGAAGGCTCCACCATCTACGCCGGCACCGTCGTGGAAGAGGGCGAATGCGTCTTTGTGGCAAAGGCCGAGGGCGGCTCCAACCGCTACGACAAGATCGTTGCTATGATCGAGGAATCCGAAAAGCTCAAGTCCAGCACCGAGAGCCGTGCGCTGGCGCTGGCCGACAGGCTGGTGCCGTGGTGTCTGGGTGCCACCGGCGTGACGTATCTGCTCACCCGCAACGTCACCCGCGCCATCTCCTGCCTGATGGTGGACTTCTCCTGCGCGCTCAAGCTTTCCATGCCGCTGGCGGTGCTTTCCGCCATGCGGGAGTGCGGCAGCTACCACATCACGGTCAAGGGCGGCAAGTATCTGGAAGCTTTGTCCAAGGCCGACACCATCGTCTTTGACAAGACCGGCACCCTGACCCGCGCCACCCCGCAGGTGGTGGAGGTGGTGCCCTTCTCCGGCTGCGACGAGCGCGAAGTGCTGCAGCTGGCCGCCTGTCTGGAAGAGCACTTTCCCCACTCTATGGCAAACGCCGTGGTGCGCGCCGCACGGGAACGCGGCATCTCCCACGAAGAGATGCACTCCGAGGTGGAGTATATCGTGGCGCACGGCATTGCCAGCCGGGTGAGCGGCGAGCGGGTGGTCATCGGCAGCCACCACTTTGTGTTCGAGGACGAAAAGTGCACCGTGCCTGCCGCCGAGCAGGAAAAGTTCGACACCCTCAAGCCGGAATATTCGCACCTGTACATGGCGGCCAGCGGCCAGCTGGTAGGCGTCATCTGCATCGCCGACCCCCTGCGCCCGGAAGCTGCACAGGTGCTGAACAGCCTGCGCGCGCTGGGCATCCAAAATACCGTCATGATGACCGGCGACAGCGAGCGCACCGCCGCCGCCATTGCAAAGCAGGTGGGCGTGGATCACTTCTTTGCCGAGGTGCTGCCCGAGGACAAGGCAAACTTTGTCCAGCAGGCCAAGGCCGAGGGGCACACCGTGGTGATGATCGGCGACGGCATCAACGACTCCCCCGCCCTGTCTGCCGCCGACATCGGCATCGCCATCAACTCCGGTGCCGCCATTGCCCGCGAGATCGCGGACGTGACCATCAAGGCCGACAGTCTGGAAGAGCTGGTGGCGCTCAAGGCCATTGCCAACGCCATGCAGAAGCGCGTGCACGCCAACTACCGGTTCGTGCTCAGCTTCAACTCCGCGCTGATCCTGCTGGGTGCGCTGGGCATCCTGCAGCCGGCATCTTCCGCCATGCTGCACAACCTCTCCACCATCGGCATCAGCCTCAAGAGCATGACCAACCTCCTGCCGGAGAGCAAAACTCCGCAGCTGAACGCATAAACTTTACCAGCAAAAAAGGACGCCGTGTCGCATGACACAGCGTCCTTTTTTGTTTTAATCCTTATTCCAGCCCGATCTGCTGTGCATACTCTTCCAGCAGTTCCCGCTCGAGGAACGGCGTCTTGACGCCCTCGCGGTCGCGGTAGGTCTCGTGACCCTTGCCGATGACGGCGATCAGATCGCCCTCCTGTGCATGATCCACAGCGTAGTGCAGTGCATCCAGACGGTCGGGGATCTCCACGAACTTTGCATCCGGGTTGCCCTTGTTCATGCCCACGCGGATGTCGGCAAGGATGTCCTCCACCTTTTCAAAGCGGTTGTTGTCCTCGGTGAGGATGGAGAAATCGGCCATCTTGGCGCAGATCTCGCCCATGCCGTAGCGGCGCAGCTTGGAGCGGTTGCCGCCGCAGCCGAACACCACCACCAGACGGTGGGGCTTGTAGGCCCGCAGAGTGGTGAGCAGACTTTCGGTGGACACCTCGTTGTGGGCGTAGTCCAGCAGGATGGTGAACTTTTTACTGATGGGCACCAGCTCCACACGGCCCTTGACCACACACTTGCCCAGACCGTCGTGGATGGCCTGATCCGGCAGACCCAGCACCTTGCCCACAGCCAGCGCCGCCAGCGCGTTGTACACACTGAACTCGCCGGGCATGTTCACCTTCACGTCCATCTCATCCTTGCCGGTGACATGGAACTTCACGCCCAGAAAATCGTGGGTGCGCAGCAGCTCGTAGCCGCTGGCGCGGTAGTCGGCCTTTGCATCGCGGCCGTAGGTCACCAGCTTGCAGGTGTGGCCTTCCAGCAGAGCTTCGGTGTTCTCGTCATCGATGTTCACCACGCCCACATCGCAGCGCTTGAAGAGCTGGCCCTTCCAGCTGCGGTACTCTTCAAAGGTCTTGTGCTCGCCGGGGCCGATGTGGTCCGGCGAAAGGTTGGTGAACACACCCACATCGTAGTGGATGCCCGCCACACGGTCCATCATCAGACCCTGACTGGACACTTCCATCAGAGCCGTGTCGCAGCCGGCATCCAGAAATTCGCGGAAAGTTTTCTGCAGCTCGTAGCTCTCGGGGGTGGTGTTGGCTATATCCTTGTGCTTGCCCGTGTAGTAGATGCCGTTGGTGCCGATCATGCCCACCTTACGGCCTGCGGCTTCCAGCACGCTCTTGATCATATGGGTGGTGGTGGTCTTGCCCTTGGTGCCGGTGACGCCGATCATGGTCATCTTCCGGGAGGGATTGCCGAAAAGGTTGCCGCTCATCAGCGCCATGGCGTAGCGGCTGCTCTCCACCTTCACCACGGTCACGCCGGGAACCGCTGCAAGGTCGATATCGTGCTGGATGACCAGCGCGCTGACCCCCTTGGCAGCGCAGTCGGCGGCAAACTCATGGCTGTCGCGCTGGGTGCCCACGATGCACACAAAGGCAAGGCCCGGGGCCGCCTTGCGGCTGTCGTAGATGATATCCGAAATTTCCGTATCCGTGCTGCCCTGTACCAGAGTAAAAGGCACACCTTCCAGTAACTGTTCCAGTTTCATAGCTGCTCACTCCTCAGATGGTTGTTATCACATGGGGTTTTCGTCTTCGTTGGCGGTCATGCGGGCGGGGTCGGTCAGCGGTATTTCCTCTGCCGTACCCGTTGCATCCTGTTCAGGCTGAGCTGCGGCATCCTCACCGGTGCCGTCTGCTTCGTCCGCAGTGTCCGGCTGTTCCGGTTCCGCCGGCTCCGGCACCACATAGCCGGAGGGCAGGGTCGGCTGACCCTGTGCCAGATAGAACTTGCGGGTGGTGCTGGACGCGCTGACGTGGCTGAAATCCAGCCCGCCGGTATCCGTAGCGCTGACGCCCTTGCCGTCGGCATTGGTCAGCACATAACGGGCGCGGTCCAGCTTATAATCCAGATCGTTCAGCGTACCCAGCAGCACGCTGATGCGGTCCTGATACAAAAATGCCATCTGGTCGGTGTCTGCGAACTCGATGCGGGTCACATCGTCCAGCATCCCGTATTCTTCCAGCTTGGCCTGCAGCTCGGCGAGGGCAGCGAGACGTCCGTCTTCCTGCGGTTCCTGTGCTTCCGAGGAGGCCCCGGAAGCGTCCGATGCGGCAGAGTCTGCAGTCTGCGGCAGCTCAAAGCCCAGCTGGTCGCCGGGCTGCACCGATACCGGCTCGCCGCCATACAGCGTTTTCAGGCCGGTGGGCTGGGCCGAATCGCAGGCAAGGATCTTGAAGTTATCCGAGAGGGTCAGCCAGCCGCTCTTGGTCTGCATGGCGTAGGCAGGCACCGCCTCCGTCACTTTTACCACCACGGTGTTGGGGTACTCCCGCACCACCTGAATGGATTCCAGCAGCGGGAACTGTTTTTCCAGCGCCGCCTGCTTTGCGGCAGGGTCGAAGCTGAAGATGTTCTCTTCCAACTGTACCCCCAGCGCCTGCAGGATCTGATCGCTGGTATAACCGGCGGCTTCCTGCACGGCGGTGCCGTCCGCGGTCTGCACCTGAATGGTACCGATGCGGAACAGCATGGTCATGGTCAGGTACACACCTGCCGCGATCACCGCCAGCAGGGTGCCCAGCGCGACCAGCCGCTGTATCATCCGGCGGCGCTTGATGGCGGCGCGGGTCATCTTGCGCTTTTTGCGCTGTTCTCTGCGGGCGGGGTCGCGGCTCCTGTCTGCCTGCACCGGGCGCATCCGCTGTGCCTGTGCACTCTGCAGGCGTTTCGGGGCGGCAGCTTTTCGCCTGCCGCTCCCGGTTTTCTGTTTCTGCGCTGGCCCGGTGCGCCGGGCTGCGGTGCCCGCCGTGCGGGGGCGCTGCGCTGTACCCGGGTTCCGGCTGCGCTGCGGTGCGCCATCCCGCCGGATGGTGCGCGGCTGGGTGGGGAACTCAATGCTGTTGTCAGTACGGGTGCGGCGCACGGTGCCGTTGGCTGTGCGGTCCGGCGTAAAACTCAGCGGTTCCCCATTGAAGCCGTAGCGGTCGTTCCCGTTGTTCTGCGGCATAGCGCGCACCTCCTTTCCAAGGTCGTTTTCAAATTCAGTGCTTCTGCACCAGCTTCATCAGTGCATCGGCAATGCGGTCCAAACTATCGTCCACCGACAGGCTGCGGGCGTTCTGGCCCATCTGCGCCAGTTTGCCCGGCTCGGCCAGCATTTCAGAGACCGTAGAAATCAGCTTTTCACCGGTCAGGTCCTTTTCCTCAATGACCACGGCAGCACCTGCCTTCTGCAGTTCCATGGCGTTGAAATACTGATGGTTCTCGGCCACATTGGGGCTGGGGATCAGCACGGCGGCACGGCCCACTGCTTCCAGCTCGGCCAGCGTCAGGGCACCGGCACGGCTGATAATGAGGTCCGCCGCCGCCAGCAGTTCCGGCATATTGTTGATGTATTCCTTCACCACAAGGCTCCCGCCCTCGGCAAAGTGTTTCTGCTGTTCCAGATCCTTGAACAGCTGCACGCCGTACTGGCCGGTGGCGTGGAGATGCAGCACCGGCTTATGCTCGCGCTGCTCCCAGGCGCACAGGTCGGACACCACCTCATTGACCCGGCGGGCACCCAGACTGCCTCCGAAGGACAGGATCACGGTGCGGTCGCCTGCACCCAGCCCGGCGCGGATGGCCTCGCGGTTCTTTGCCTGCGTGAACACCTCCGGGCGCACCGGATTGCCCACCACGATGGTCTTGTCGGGAGCGCCCAGCTTTTCCACAGCGGCGGGCACCGCTGCAAACACGATGTCCACATCCGGGGCCAGCAGCTTGTTGGTCACGCCGGGGAAGGCATTCTGCTCATGGATGGCGGTATGGATACCCATTTTGGCGGCGCAGCGCACCACCGGGCCGGATACATAGCCGCCGCAGCCGATGACGAGATCCGGCCGGACCTCTTTCATGATAGCTTTGGCCTTGGGGCCGGAGAGCGCCAGATTCCACAGCGTCACCACGTTGCGCCGGATATTGTGCAGCGACAGTTTGCGCTGGAAACCGGTGATCTCAATGTGATGGAACGGGTAGCCGGCCTGCGTGACCAGACGGTACTCCATGCCCTCCTTGCGGCCGGCAAAGTGGATCTCGGCAGAAGGATCTGCCTTTTTGATGGCTCCTGCAATGGCAAGAGCCGGATTGATATGGCCGGCAGTGCCGCCGGCAGCGATCAGAACTCGCATCATGCTTCCTCCTTATCAGGTTTGCTTCTTACATCTCCGTGCGGGCACGGCGGGCTGCTTCCAGATCGATGGTTCGCTCCTGCAGCTGGGCCTCACGGGCGGCTCTGGCGGCTTCCCGCTGCTGGGCGGCGCGTTCTCCGTTGCGCCCGATGTTGACCATAACGCCCATCTCCGCCAGCAGCAGCACAAGGCTCGTGCCGCCGGACGAGAAGAAGGGCAGGCTGATGCCGGTATTGGGGATGGTATTGGTGACGACCGCGATGTTGCAGAACACCTGCCACGCGATCTGCGCCATGATGCCGATGCCCACCATCGTACAGTACAGGTTTTCTGCGCGGTATGCGATCATCAGCCCCTGCACGATGAACACCACAAACAGGATGATGATGAGCACTGCGCCGATGAAGCCCAGCTCCTCGCACACCACACTGAAGATAAAGTCGTTGTTGCTCTCGGGCAGCCAGAGCTGCTTTTCCACGCTGTTGCCAAGGCCGCGGCCGGTCAGCCCGCCGGAGCCGATGGCATACAGGCTTTGCAGGGTCTGATCCTTCATTTCCTCATGACCCAGCCAGCTGTCCAGACGGCCCTGCATGTACTCGGTGCCAAAGGTCTGCACAACGGCTTTGGCCAGATACAGCAGCGGTTTTGCCGCAACCGCAGCAACGCCGATACAGGCCCATGGAAAAATGCCGCCGCAGCCGGTGAGCAGCAGAATACTGCCGATGATCGCCGTCGTCAGGATGATAGCCGACATATGCGGCTCAAGGATCAGCAGCGCCGCCACCGGGATGATGGGCAGCACCGGATACAAAAGCTGCTGACGGAACCGGATGCGGAACCAGTCCTTTGTTGTCAGGCGCTGGCCCTTTTTCAGCTCCGGACGCCCAGCCTTTGCCGCAATGCCGGAGCATAGCAGGATCAGCTCAAATTTTGCCAGCTCGGAGGTCTGCAGCGTGACGCCGAACATCCGGATCCAGCGGCGGCAGCCGTTCAGCGGTGCGAAGGTCAAAGTGAACGCCAGCAGCGCCAGCACGACCCAGTAAGCAGGCTTTGCTGCCCAGCGCAGAAAGCGATGGTCCACAAAGCTTATGACGTACATGATGCCGAGGCCGATGCCCGCAAAGATCAGCTGCACGCCGATATAGTGCAGGCTGCTGCCCATGCGCAGATAACCGGTAGTATAGCTGGCACTGTACAGCATCACAAGGCCGAACACGATGATGACGCCCAGCGTTGCCAGCCATTCGATCAGCAGCTGCGACCACGGGCCGGGGTCCCGCTGGAACATCGGGGGGATGATTCTTCTTTTTTTCTGTCTGGTGGCCATCTGCCTTCCGTCCCTCTCTTCCATGCATCCGCTTCAGCGCACAAGGCGCATGGCCAGCAGCAGCCCGCACACGCTCAGGATACACATACTGTAAAATAGATTCACGGCCCCTGTGCCGCGCTGTTCCAGCCAGCGGTGCAGCGGTGCGGTGCGGAACAGCGCCTTTCCGGCAATCCGGTAAGACAAGATCTGCAGCAACACCATGCCGCCCTCTGTCCAGAACGGCAGCGCCAGCGGCACGCTTAGCTCTCCGTAGCCGATGCTCAGTGGGATGCATCCCACCGCACCGGCCAGAAACAGGCAGCCGCACTTGCCCGGGCGCAGCTTTGCGGGCGGGAAGTTCCACAGCAGAAATGCCATCAGCGCCCCGGCCAGTGCTGCCGGGAGCACCGCCAGCGGGAACCAGCTCAGCTGCGTTTCCAGCAGCATCAGCCCCAGCATGGAAACGAATGCCGCCCCGCAGACCGTGCCGTCCGCTCCGTCTGCGATGCGTCCGCACTCGGCCAGCGCCACCAGCAGCAGCCCGGCCAGCACCGGTGCCGCCGGGCACTGTACATAGCTGCCGCCCGGCAGCAAAAAGCCCGTGGGCAGGCAGCCGTTCAGCGCCAGAAGCCCCAGCACTGCCGCTGCTGCGGCAGCTTCCAGCGCAAGGCGCGGGGCACGCCGCAGCCCCAGCGGGGAGCGGCTGCGCAGCCGGGCAAGGTCATCGGCCAGACCGATGCCGCCGAACGCCAGCGAGCCGAACAGCCCGATGAGCAGCCGGGACATCATCCGGTCCTGCCCGCCCAGCAGCTGCGGCTGCGCGATACAGGCCGCGACCCAGCCTACGCCCACAGCCGCCAGCATGCCGACCATCAGGCACAGTCCGCCCATGGTGGGAACATTCTGCTGCTTTTCCGGCTCCGCCGGGCCGCGTTCCAGCTCCCGCAGCATCGGAACCATCAGATTGCCGAGCGCCGCCGTCAGCGCAAACCCCAGCACCGACGCAACGATCAAGGCGAAACGAATCATTTTTCAGTCTCCATTTTTGCCAAAGCGTTATTCTTTGGCATCTTTCTGCTCTTTGTAGAAAATTTCCAGTACCTTTTCCAGCGCCATGCCACGGCTGGCCTTTACCAGCAGGGCATCACCCGGCTCCATCCGGTTCAGCAGGGCGTCGGCCGCCTCGCGGTAGTTGTCCGCGTGCATGGTCTTGACGCCCTTTGCTGCCGCCACAACAGCAGTTCGCTTTGCGTTTTCGCCGTAGGTCACCAGAGCGTACAGGTTGCTCTCGGCGGCCAGACATCCCAGCTCTTCGTGGGCGGAGCGGCTCAAATCGCCCAGCTCCAGCATATCGCCCAGCAGCGCGAACCGGCGCTTGCAGGGAAATTCCTTGAACATCGCCAGTGCAGCCTTCATGCTGTCAGGGTTGGCATTGTAACAGTCCTCAATGACGGTAATTCCCTTGCTGTGCACCACCTTCTGGCGGCGGCCGGTCTGCTCGAACTCCGACAGGCCCTTGATGACGCCCCGGGCGTCGCAGCCCAGACGGGTGGCAGCGCAGTAAGCGGCCAGCGCATTGGCCACATTGTGTTTGCCCATGGCGGGGATCTTGACCACGAAGGTGCCCTCTTCCTGATCTTCCAGCACAAAGCTCATGCCGTCGTCCTCCTGCCGGATGGACAGCGCGCAGACGTCTGCGTTCTCATCCACAAGGCTGAACCACACCGGGCACACATGCTCCGGCAGAGCGGCTTTGCGCAGGAAGGGATCATCGTAGTTCAGCACCAGCGGCGCGCCCTCGGGCAAACCGGCGCAGATCTCCAGCTTTGCCTTGCAGATGTTCTCCTGACTGCCCAGATTGCCGATGTGGGACACGCCGATGCAGGTGATGATACCCACATCCGGGCGGGCCGCACGGGCCAGACGGTCGATCTCACCGGCGTGGCTCATGCCCATCTCAATGACGGCATATTCGGTGGTGCTGCCGATGCGCATCAGGGTGCGGGGCATGCCCAGCTCATTGTTCTGGTTGCCCTCGGTCTTGATGGTCTCGCCGAAGCCTGCCAGTGCGGCATAGGTCATCTGTTTGGTGGTGGTCTTGCCCACACTGCCGGTGACGCCCACCATCTTCGGGTGGTACTGGCTGCGGTAGTTGGCACCCATGACCATCATGGCGTGGTAGCTGTCCGGGCAGAGGATGGCTTTTTCTGGCGCGACGCCCTCCACCGGGTGGTTGACCACCACAAAGGCCGCACCTTCTTCCAGCGCTTTTGCCGCAAAATCATGTCCATCGAACTTCTCGCCCGGGAATGCCACAAAGATGCAGCCGGGCCGCACTTCGCGGCTGTCGGTGGTGACCAGTTCCACCTCCGGGTCGCTGGTCAGGAAGCCTTCGGGCACCAGCCCGGCCAGAAGCTTGCTTGCAGAGATCTTTTCCATTGGTCGTTTCCCCTCTCTTATTTCTATGATTGCACCTCTTGCCCGGATCGTTCCGGACAAGCCTGGTTCTGTGATCAGCCGCAGGTGATGGTCACGATGGTCCCGCGCTGTACGCTGGAACCGGCGGCTTCGCTCTGGGCCTGCACTGTACCTCCGGCGCTGCCCTCCACCACGCAGTTCAGCCCGGCTGCCGCCAGCATCTGGCGGGCAAAGTCCGCGCTCTTGCCGGCAACATCCGGCACCTCGGTCTGGCTGCCCTCGTAGGTATCCGTATAGAGATAGACGGTGGTGCCGTAAGCAGCTTTCGCGCCTGCGCGGGGATACTGGTAGGTCACCGCTGCAGCAGTCTGGTCGGCCTCGCTAGCCGCCAACTGGTGCTTCAGGCCCTTGATGTTCAGCTGAACCTGTGCGCTGCTCCACTCGGTGCCCACAAGGTTCGGTACGGTAACAGTCGTCTGGCTGCGGTCCTCGCCGTCGGTGGCGATGCCCAGATAGGGTGCCACCTCGCTGATGATATTGCCCACAACGGGAGCTGCCAGCAGGGACGAGTAGTCGGTGCGGGCGTTGTTGGGGTCATCCAGCATGACGTAAACAATGATCTCGGGGTCGTCTGCGGGCAGGACCGCCGCGAAGGAGGCCACCTTCTTATAGTCGCCGTCGGCGCGGCGGTGCATGTTCAGCTGTTCGGAGGTACCGGACTTTCCGCCGATGCGGTAGCCGGAAACATAGGCATACTTACCGCCGCCGGTGCCGTTGCCGACCTCATACTCCATGATCTGGCGGATGACATCGCTGGCGCTTTCGCTGATGACCTGACGGCGCACATTGGTGCCGATCTCCTGCACAACGTTTCCGTTGGAATCGGTGATCTTATCCACCACATGAGGCGTGACCAGATAGCCGCCGTTGACGGCTGCGGCCACAGCCGTGCATATCTGCAGCGGGGTGATGGCCATTGCCTGACCGAATGCCGAAGATGCCAGCTGCACTTCGCCCAGCTGGTCGGCCTTGTAGTACTGCATGAAGCTGGTCTCGCTGGGCAGGTCCACGCCGGTGCGGGCGGTAAAGCCGAACGCATTGAAGTAATCGTAGAATTTCTGCGAGCCGATGCGCTGACCCAGCTGGATGTAATAGATATTGCAGCTCTGGCGCAGGGCATCGGCCATGTTCAGGGTGCCGTGCGCCTTGTGGCCTGCACAGTGGTAGGTCTCCTTCGCCACGCCGTAAGCACCTCTGCAGGTAAAGGTGGTGTTGATGGTGGCCAGACCGGAGTCCAGACCCATGGCCGATGTGATCACCTTGAACACACTGCCGGGGTAGTACAGCTCGGTGATGGCCTTGTTCTTCCACTGGATATCACGGTAGGTGCCGGTATAGTCCGGGTCCTCTTCCGGAATTTTATTGCCGTGCTCGTCCCGGATCTCCTTGCCGTTTTCGTCCTTCTGATAGATCGTATACAGTTCCGGCTCGGCCTGTACCTGTTCGCTGAGGTAGGCCAGATTCGCGCTGTAATCCAGTGGGTTGTTGGGGTCGAAGTCCGGTTTGGAAGCCATTGCTAAAATCGCGCCGGTCTTGACATTCATCACGATGGCGCAGCCGCGGTTTTCCACCGTGTTGGCCGCGATGGCCTCGTTCAGATACCGCTCCACGATCTCCTGCACATTCACGTCCAGCGAGAGCACCAGATTGGAGCCGTCCTTTGCAGCAAAGGTGGTGGCGTTCTGGTCAGCAATGGCATTGCCCACCGCATTTTTCAGGGTGATGGTGCGGCCGTCCACACCGGCAAGGGTGGACTGATAGGATTTTTCCAGTCCGTAGGTGCCAACGCCCTCGCCGTCCGTAAAGCCCAGCACCGCCGCAGCAAAGGCGCCGTAGGGGTAGCTCCGGTCAAAGTTTGTGCTTGCCGACACCGAGATGCGGCCCTTGCGGGAGCCGTCATCCGGGTTTTTGTGCTCCTTGTTGAACTCCGAAACGTATTTTTCCACCGACAGCTTCACGGCATTGTTCACTTTGGACGCCAGCACCGCATAGGAAGAATCCACCTTGGAAAGCGCGTCGTACACTGTCTGGTACTGCTGTTGGTATGCTTCCGAAGAGGTATCCACGGCATCCAGATTTTCGCCGTCGCCGGAAAGTAGACGCAGCGTCAGCTCCCGGCTCACCTCGGCGCAGATGGCCGGGTCCGGCGTGCGGACGATATTTTTTTCTTTTTCCGTTCCGGTCTTCGTATACAGAGCCGTGCTGTACTTGGGGTCGGCCCAGATATCCCATACCCGGTTGGTGGAAGCCAGCGTAATGCCGGAGGTATCATAGATCTCGCCGCGGACGGCTTTGATGGTGATATCCTTCAGCTGCTGCTCGGCGGCCTCCTGCCGGTAGGTCTCGCCATCCACGATCTGGATACGGTATAGGCTGTGGATCACGCCCCCGGCGGCAAACAGCACCGCCGCCACAGCCAGCAGGCTGCAGATGCCGCGCACTTTAGAGTTCAGCCGGTCTTTGGAGGATGCCGGCCGCACACGGTAGCCGCGGCTGTTTGGTTTCTTGGAGGAAGGTTCTTGCATGTTGTTCTCCTGCGGCAGGCAGCGCTTGCCTGGCGCCCGCCGCTTTTATCCTGAATCAGATTTGCTGCCCGAAGGCTAAAAACCGAAAAAGCGTGCGCTGCCGCACGCTTTCCCGTTTTGATGGTTTATTTGATGGTGCCGAGGATGTTTACCGCACCATTGTAGATAAAGTCGGTCCACTGCCGCACAGCGGACTGGGTACGCTCCAGCGAGTCGCTCTCGCCCAGCCGGATATAGGTGATCTGGCTCTGGTCGATCTTCATCAGGCCCAGACGCCCGGCGGCTTCTTCCACGCTGGTGATGTTGGTCTTGCTGTTGAGGGTGCTGTTATAATATGTATACTGGCTCTGCTCGCTGACAAGCTGTGCCTTTGCATCCTGGATCTGATCGTTCAGCTCCACCAGCTTGGACTCGCTCCACAGCAGACTGATGGCAAACCCCACCAGCAGCGCCACCGCCACCAGATGCATCACATGGCGGGCCGCCGCCTGACGCGGCGAAAGGCGTTCCTTGCCGCCTTTTTCCACACGCAGGTTTGCCTTGCGCTGGGGCTGCGGTGCTTTTCTGCGGCGTACCGCCGAGTTATAATCGTATGCTGCCTGACCCATGGCTGCTCTCCTCCTCACACAGTGCCGACCCGCTGGTCAGCGTTTCAGATTTTTTCCAGAACTCTCAGGTGTGCCGACCGGCTGCGCCGGTTTTCTTCCAGCTCCTGATGATTTGCTTCGATCGGCTTGCGGGTGATCAGTTTTGCCTTTGCCTTGCCGCCGCACACGCACACCGGGAACTCCGGCGGGCAGGTGCAGGCCGTGGCCCAGCGGCGGAACTTGTTCTTGACCAGACGATCTTCCAGCGAATGGAAGGTGATCACACACAGGCGGCCGCCCGGCGCAAGATGGTCGAAGATGGTGTCCAGCCCTTCCTCCAGTGCGTCCAGCTCATGGTTGACCGCAATGCGCAGTGCCTGAAAGGTGCGGCGGGACGGGTTCTTATTTTTGCGGCGTTCCGCCGGGGGCATGGCGCTGGCCACGATATCCGCCAGCTGCAGGGTCGTTTCGATGGGCGCTGTTTCTCTTGCCTCCACGATCTTGCCTGCGATCTGCCACGCGAAAGGCTCCTCGCCGTAGTCCCGCAGGATGCGGGCCAGCTCCTCGCGGCTTTCGGTGTTCACAAGGTCTGCTGCCGTTTCCCCCTGCTGGCTCATCCGCATGTCCAGCGGCGCATCCGCACGGTAGGAGAAGCCCCGGGCTGCATCATCCAGCTGATGGCTGGAAACGCCAAGATCCAGCAGTGCACCGTTGATCTTTTCGATGCCCAGCTGTTCCAGAGCCTGGCCGGCGTAGCGGAAGTTGATCTGCACCACCGTGGCGGGCAGCCCGGCCAGACGGGCGCGGGCGGTCTGCACAGCGTCCGGGTCCTGATCCAGCGAGATCAGTCTGCCGCCTTTTTCTGCATCCAGCCGCAGCGCGATCTGGCGGGAATGTCCCGCGCCGCCTGCGGTGCCGTCCAGATAGGTGCCTGCCGGGTCGATGGCCAGCCCTTCCAGACATTCGTTCAGCAGAACGGGGATATGCTCAAACGAAGCCGGGTCAAAAGCTTCCTGCTGTTCAAGGTCCATTGGCACGGCCTCCTTTCCTGAATTTCTCAAATCGTTTGTATCACAGGTGCAGCCCGCGCAGCCGTTCGGCGCGCTGCTCGTTGGTAATGGCCGCACGGCGGGCATTCCAGAGATCTGTTGCCCAGATCTCTGCGTGGTTGCGGTTGCCGATGATGGTCACATCTTTGGCAAGTCCTGCGTATTCCCGCAGTTCTGCAGGCAGCAGGATGCGTCCCTGCTTGTCCGGCATCACCTCGCAGGCAGTGCTGAACAGGTCGCCGGTCACGGCCCAGCTGTCCATCAGCTCGTCGTTTTCCAGCTTATCCGCCAGCTTTTCCACTTCGCTCATCGGCAGCACGAACAGGCAGCTGTCCACCCATTCCATCACCACGAAGCTCTCGCCCATGGCGTCGCGGAATTTTGCGGGGAAGTTCAGACGCCCCTTGGCATCCATGGTGTAATCATATCTGCCAAAAAACATCTGCACGCCCCCTTTCCGCAGGGTTTTCAGGGTGCCGGGCCTACTTTTACCCACTTTGACCCACTGATACACTTTTATTGTAGCAAATCAATTCCCTGATTTCAAGTATTTCTCTGCCTGTTCTTGTGGCAAAATTCAACAAAAAAAGTCCCTGCAGGCCGTCGTTTTTACCTGCAGGGACTTGTGTTTTCCCGGGATGTGTAATTTGTGTGTGAAAAGTACGTTCCTCAGCCGTTATTCTTGGCATTCTGGCGCAGATTTGCCCGCACCTTCTTCACCTGAGCGGCGTTTTCCACCATGGTTTCCTCGGTGTTTCTGAGCATATTGTCGCAGTAATCGGTCACCGTCTGGCGCAGGGTGCGTGCCTCGGCCTGTGCTGCGCCGGTGATCTCACCGGCACGCTGCTGCGCTGCCTTGACGATTTCGGCCTCGCTCACAAGGATGCGGGCACGCTCTTCAGCCTTTTTCACGATGGCCTGCGCCTGTGCGTTGGCCGAATCCACGATCTGGGCGCGGTCGTTCACGATCTGCTGGGCCTGACGCAGCTCGCCGGGCAGGTTTTCGCGCACCTCATCCAGCAGGTTGCGGATCTGCTCGGCATCCACGATCTTCTTGCCGCCGGAAAGAGGCACGTTTGCGCCTTCCTCCACAGCATCCTCAATGGTATCCAAAAGTTCCTTCACGTTCATAGTGCTTCCTCCTGCTCATTCCTCCGCGGGCTGTTCGGACTGCATGGGCTTCGTGTACTTCCACAACAGTACCTTGCCGTACTTGTATTGCTTCTGCAGCGTCAGCTCTCCGGCCTGCGCCGGCAGCACGATGCCCGTCTCGCTCTCGCACAGCACGATGCCGCCCGGCGCGGTGCATTTGTCCACCGCCGGGAGGATCTTTTCCAGCGTACCACCACGGAAGGGCGGGTCCAGCAGTACGATGTCGAACTGCTCGCGGCAGGCCGAAAGATACCGCGCCGCCTCGCCGATGTTCACCCGGCTGCGGTCGAACACGCCGCAGGCCTTGCAGTTGCGCATGACGATGTTCACCGCCTCGCGGTTCTCATCCAGGAACACGCAGCGCGCAGCGCCGCGGCTCAGCGCTTCGATGCCCAGCTGGCCGCTGCCGGCGTACAGGTCCAGCACCCGCGCACCGGGCAGATCGAACTGCACGATGCTGAACATGGCCTCCTTCACCTGCGAAAGGGTGGGCCGGGTCACATCCGTACCGGGCAAGGCTTCCAGCCGCCTGCCCCGGGCGTCTCCTGCGATCACGCGCATAGTAGTTCCTCCTCTGCCGGCCGGGTGCCCGGCCGTTTCTGTTTTTCTGTATCCTTTATTATCGCCCGGCAGCATATTTTTGTCAAGAGCCGCCATGCCCTTCCGCGTTGCGCCGGATGCCGCTTTGTGTTACAATATCCGCAGCAGCGCCGGGCTTTTGCGGCGCATTCCAGACTGTAAAGGAGAGTATTTGTATGAAAGTTCTGCTCATCAACGGCAGCCCCCACGAAAAGGGCTGCACCTATACCGCCCTGTCCCTCATCGCCAAGGAGCTGAACGCCGGCGGCATCGACACCGAGATTTTGCATGTCGGCGGCCAGCCCGTGGGCGGCTGCATCGGTTGCGGCGGCTGCCGCAAGGGCGAAGGCTGCGTGTTCGGCGGCGTAGTCAACGAGGCCATCGAAAAGGCAAAGACTGCCGACGGTTTCGTCTTCGGCAGCCCGGTGCACTACGCTTCGGCCACCGGCAACATGACCGCCTTCATGGACCGTCTGGCCTACGCCGGCGGCAGGTATCTGGCCTACAAGCCCGCCGCCATCTGCTGCTCGGCCCGCCGCGCCGGTACCACCACCACGCTGGACCAGCTGGTCAAGTACCCGCAGTTCTTCCACATGCCGCTGGTCAACGGCTCCTACTGGGCCATGGTGCACGGCTCCAATGCCGAACAGGTGCTGCAGGATGCCGAGGGCTGCGCCGTGATGCAGGAGCTGGGCCGCAACATGGCATGGCTGCTACACTGCATCGAGGCCGGCAAGGCCGCCGGGTTCGACCATCCGCAGAACCCGCCCCGCCCCATGACCAGCTTCATCCGCTGAATCTTCCGGAGCTTCCCGCAGTGGGAAGCTCCGTTTTTTGCGCTCTCCCCCGTTTTGTGCCGGAAAATCCGCAAAAAGGGCAGCAAAACCGTCTTTGCCGTCTTTTTTCGTTCATATCTTTGTGTTACTATAAGATGTAAAGTGATTTGAGAGACGGAGATCCTGCCCATGGAACACTACGATTGGAACGAAGGCTGGCTGTTCAGCCCCCAGTTCGACCCGGCGCTCGTGCGCCCGGAATGCGAACTGCCGCTGGAGCCGGTGCGCATCCCCCACACCGTCCGGGTGCTGCCCTACAACTACTGCAACGAAAACGAATACCAGCGCCTGTGCGGTTACCGGCGGGAGTTTTTTGCCCCGAAAGAGTGGGAGGGCCGCACTGTGCTGCTCACCTTCGGGGCCATCGCCCATGACGCCACCGTCTTTTGCAACGGACGGCGGCTGTTCCATCACGCCTGCGGCTACACCGCCTTTACCGTGGACCTGACCTGTGCCCTGCATCTGGGCCAGAAAAACGTGGTGGCTGTGCGCTGCGACAGCCGCGAGGACCTGAACATCCCGCCTTTCGGCGGGCAGATCGATTATCTGACCTACGGCGGCATCTACCGCAGCGTCAGTCTGGACATCAAGGAGCCTGCCTATCTGCGGGACGTCTTTATTGAAGCAAAGGCCGAGGGCGATTTCCGCATCTACACCTCCACGGTGGGCGAGACCGTGGGCTGCACCCTGCAGGCCGAGATCCGCAGCCCCTCCGGAAGCCGGGCAGTTTACAGCGGCGTGCTTGCGCTGCCCATCACCGGCATCTTGAACGGCGTGCATCCATGGAGCATCGAGCACCCCACCCTGTACAGCCTGACCGTGCGGCTCATCCGCCCCGGCACGGGCGGCCTGCCCGACCGGGTACTGGACGAAAAGACCGTGCGGTTCGGCTTCCGCACGGTGCAGTTCGTGGCCGGAGGGCTGTACCTGAACGGTCAGAAGGTGGAGCTGCGGGGCCTGAACCGGCACCAGAGCTATGCCTATCAGGGCTATGCCATGCCGGACAGCCTGCAGCGGCTGGACGCTCAGATCCTGAAAAAAGAACTGGGCTGCAACGCCGTGCGCACCAGCCATTACCCCCAGAGCCCCGCTTTTCTGGACGCCTGCGACGAGCTGGGCCTGCTGGTGTTCACCGAGATGCCGGGCTGGCAACACATCGGCGACGAGAGCTGGAAGGCACAGGCCCTGCAGAACTGCCGCGAGATGGTGTGCCAGTGCCGCAACCACCCCAGCGTGTTCCTGTGGGGTGCCCGCATCAACGGCAGCGTGGACGATGAAGCCTTCTACAAGCGCACCAACGAAGCCATCCGCAGGCTGGACCCCACCCGCCCCACGGCCGGTGCGCGGAATTTCCGCAGGAGCCAGCTGTTGGAGGATGTTTACGCCTACAACGATTACTCCTACCGCAGCCGCGGCCCCGGCTGCGAGCCGCGCTCCGCTGTCACGCCGGACACCCGCAAGGGCTACCTCATCAGCGAATACGGCGGGCAGCAGTTCCCGGCCAAGCCTTTCGATGACGAGCCGCACCGTCTGGTGCAGGCGCTGCGGTTGGCCGCCGTGCTCAACGACTCCATTGCCCAGCAGGGCGTGGCAGGCAGCTTTGGCTGGTGCATGGCCGACTACAACACCCACCGGGAATTCGGCAGCGGCGACCGCATCTGCTACCACGGCGTGCTGGATATGTTCCGCAACCCGAAGCTTTCCGCCGCCGTCTACGCCAGCCAGAAGACCGCCCGCGCTCCTTCGGACATCGTGATGGAAGTTTCTTCCTCCATGACGCTGGGCGACCTGCCCGGCGGTGCCCCCACAGCCTGCTGGGTGTTCACCAACGCCGAGAGCGTGCGCCTGTACCGCGGCAATGACTTCATCGCTGAGTTTTCGCCGGACCGCCGGGGACGGTTCGCAGCGCTGCCGCACCCGCCCATCGAAGTCAATGATTTCGTCGGTTGCTTGTTGGAAAAATACGAAGGCATGGACCCCGCGTCCTCCCAGCTTGCCGCCGCCATCCTCAATGAGATGCGGCGGGACTCCATGGAGCTTTCGCCCCTGTCCAAGGCGCGGATGCTTTCGCTGCGGCTGAGCTGGAACGACGTGGTAAGTATGTACTATAAATACGTCGGCGTACTGGGCGGGCCTGCATCGGTCTACCGGTTCGAAGCCGTCTGGCACGGGCGCGCCGTCTGCACTGTAGTGCGGGAGCCGGTGCAGAGCGTCCGGCTGGAATGCACCGTGCACAACCCCATCCTCACCGACGGCCCCACATGGGACTGCGCCGCCGTCAGCCTGCGTGCCATCGACCAGAACGGCAATCTGCTGCCCTACTGCGGCGAAGCCGTCCGCCTCAGCGTGGAAGGCCCGGTGCAGATCCTCGGCCCGGACGTCGTGCCCCTGCGGGGCGGCATGGCGGGCACCTACCTTGCCACCACCGGCGAAGCAGGCCGGGCGGTGCTGCACTGCCGCATGGAAGGCGCGCTGGGCACCGAAGCCGCCCTGACCGTGCGCTGCCGGAAAGATTAAATGCCGTCCCTTCATGATAGATTTGCACTCTGTTCAAAATTTCATCATGGTTGGCTGGTATGCTTAAAACATGGAAAAAGCGCGGGCCGCTGCGCCCGTTTTCAATCTGAGACAAAAAGGACGCAGGATCTATGAAAGAAAAATTCCGTCAGTTCATGATCGGCCGCTACGGCACCGATGGCCTGAATCAGGCTCTGAGCATTGCTTCCATCGTGATGCTGCTCATCTCCCTGCTGACCCGCATCAGCCTGTTCACATGGGTGGGCGTGGTGCTGCTGGTGCTGTGCTATTACCGCTCGCTGAGCCGTAACATCTCCAAGCGCACCGAAGAGAATTATAAATACTACACCATCAAGGACCGTGTGGACCGCAAATTTCAGGATCTGAAGGATCAGTGGGCAAACCGCAAGGTCTACCACTACTACCGCTGCCCCAAGTGCCGCCAGAAGCTGCGCGTGCCCCGGGGCCGGGGCCGCATCCAGATCTCCTGCCCCCGCTGCGGCACCCAGTTCATCAAGAAGAGCTGAGCCATGTTTGGTTATGTGATCCCGAATCAGGCCGCGCTTTCCGACGAAGCGCAAAAACGCTACCGGACCGCCTACTGCGGGCTGTGCCGCCGCATCGACGCGCTGCACGGGCTGCGGGGGCGGTTCACGCTGAGCTACGACCTGACCTTTCTGAATCTGCTGCTGTGCAGCCTGTATGAGGGCGAGACCGAAGCCTCTTCCGGCCACGGCCGCTGCCCGGTGCACCCGCTGCGGGGCGTGGACTGGCGGGCCGACGGCCCCACCGACTACTGTGCCGACCTGAGCGTGGCGCTGCACTACTACAACGCTGAAGATAAGTGGAAGGACGACCGCAACCTGCTGGGTCTGGGCTACGAAAAACTGCTCACCGGCTGCCGTGAGGACGCCGAAGCCCGCTGGCCTCGGCAGTGCGGTGCCATCCGCGCCTGCCTTGACCGGCTGGCAGAGTACGAAGCCGCCGGGAGCGAGGACCTTGACGCCGTGTCCGGCTGCTTCGGCGAGCTGATGGCGGAGCTGTTCGACTACAAGCAGGACCACTGGTCGCCGGAGCTGCGCAGCATCGGGTTCCATCTGGGCAAGTTCATCTATCTGCTGGACGCCTACGATGACCTTGAGCGGGACAAACGCAACGGCGCTTACAATCCGCTCAAAACCCTGAGTACCCAGCCCGGCTACGAGGAAGAGATGAAGGAGATCTTCGAACTTCTGCTGGCCCGGTGCGCGCAGAGCTTCGAGCGCCTGCCCTGCGTGGAGGACGCCGACCTGCTGCGCAACATCCTGTATTCCGGCGTATGGCTGAAATACAACTGCAAAACCGAAAAGGACACCCGGAAAAACGGCCGTTCCAATGGTTCTGCTTGATTTTCATACGGAAATACGGTAAACTGATAACATTATGCGGCACTGCGGCCGCATGAAATGAGACGTGAGGAAGTATATCCATGAGAGATCCCTATGAGGTGCTGGGCGTTTCGCGCGGCGCAAGCGATGACGAGATCAAAAAAGCATACCGCGCCAAGTGCAAGCGCTGGCACCCGGACCTGAACCCCAACGACCCCACCGCCGAAGAACATTTTAAAGAGGTGCAGGCCGCTTACGATGCCATCACCAAGGGCGAAGCCAATGGCCCGCGGGGCGGCAATCCCTACAGCGGGTATCAGCAGGGCGGCTACGGCCAGCAGAACTACCGGCAGCAGGGATATCAGAACGGATACGGCGGCTTTGACGGATTTGACGGTTTCGACCCCTTTGGGTTCGGATTCGGTTTCGGCGGCTACCAGCAGGGATACGGTCCGCAGGGCGGTGCAAGCTATTCCGCCTCGGACAGCCCGGAGATGCAGGCTGCGCGCAATTTTGTGGCCAACGGCCGCTATGCCGAAGCCCGCCGCGTGCTGGACAGCATGACCGGCCGCAATGCCCGGTGGTACTATCTTTCTTCCCTCGCCAATCAGGGGCTGGGCAACAGCATCGACGCACTGCAGGACGCCCGCCGCGCCGTACAGCTGGACCCCAACAACACTGAGTACCAGATGCACCTGCGCCGGATGCAGAACCCCGGCCAGACCTACCGCACCACCCAGACCACCTATGCCCGCCCCGGCGGACTGATGCAGTGGTGCTGGAGCATGATTTTGCTGAACCTGCTGTGCAACTGCTGCTGCGGCGGCTGGAGCTTCGGATTCAGGAGATTTTAAAACCACACATCCCGGCGCTGCCGCACATCCGTTTGTGCGGCAGCGCCTTTTGATTGACAGGCTTTTCCGCCCGGGGTATACTCGGGATGAAAAGCCTTTTTTGTGGGGCGGCTTTTCCGTGCGGCCCGGGCACAGACAATGCGTCCCGGCTGCGCGCATGCTCTGCCTTACGGCAAAACTACAGGAGGAATTTTATGCGGAAACACGGAAAAACGCTGTGCCTGCGGTGCGCAGCGGCGGCTCTTCTGGCAGCGATGCTTCTAACATCCTGCGCAGGCAGCGCCGCAAACTTTGACAAGCAGATGGAGCTTGGGCGGAAGTATTTTACCGAGCTGAACTACGCCGAAGCCATTGCCGCCTTTACCGAGGCCATCCGGCTGGACCCGAACGACATCGAAGCCTATTTTGAACGTGCACAGGCCTATGCCGCACTGAAAAAGTACGACGAAGCCAACGCCGATTACACGGCTGTCATTGAAAAGACGGATGACCAGCCGTATCTGCAGGCCAGCGCCTATGTTGGCCGCGCCGGTGTAGGCGAAGAGACCGACAAACTGGCCGACGCCGAAAGCGACTATGCCGCCGCACTGACACTGCTGGGCGACGAAACGGCAGGCAAAGATAGCAGCACCGATGCCGACAAGGTCCTGACCCTGAAAAAGGAGACCCTTGCAAAGCACGCCGCTGTCTGTGTGACACTGGCCCTGCTGGACAAGGCCGCCGGGGACTACGACCAGCTGGAAGAGCTGGGCCAGAATGTGGCCGCAGAGCGCAGCGAACTGGAAAAGCTCCGGAAAGATGCCCCCGCAGAGGACACCGAAAACAGCCTGCCGGACAGCGATACGCCGGAACTGCCGGAAGAAACCGACGCCGAGGAAGCGGCTTCCAGTAAGGAGCAGCCCGCCGAGCGCAAAACAGAAGAAGCCGCTTCCAGTAACGAGCAGCCTGCTGAAAGCAAGAAAGAAGAAGCTGCTTCCAGTAACGAGCAGCCTGCTGAAAGCAAGAAAGAAGAAGCCGCATCCAGCCAAGTACAAACTGCCGGGCAACCGCAGAGTTATACTGCAAAGAAGACTGCTGGATACACCACGATCACGGAGAAAGTAAATTACCAGATCGGCGGGACAACGATCCGTCTGACGCACAACGAAGACATCCTATGGGAAGACCAGCACACTTCCAGCAGCATTGATACCTGTGTCTATACCCTGTCGCAGCCGCTGCAGGGCATGGAGCGTAAGGGCGACTGGCAGGTGATCTGGGATGTCCCGGCTGGGACCGTGATTTCCCGCACAGGAACCTACACCAGCCTCTCGGATGGTGTCGTCAACTGGGAAAGCTCCGGCACTGGAATGCTCTGTCTGGTGACGACACGGGTCCTGAGCGAGGATGAAGTCGAGACTTGGGGTGATGTTGCCGGGGATGAAAGCGTGACGGTTGAAAAAGGCAAACTGTACCAGATGATCGATGTAACCGAAGGCGGCGTGATCATCGATGTTGGCGGTTTTATTTTCCGCGGTGTTTAAATACAAAGCCTCCAGCCAATTATAAAAAAGCCCGGCATTCCGGGCACAGAAAAACGGCGCTGCCGCACGTTGTTTCGTGCAGCAGCGCCGCTTTTTATCTGTTATTACCGGATCACGATGTTACGGCTGATCTTGCTGCAGGAGTAGTTGCCGCTGATCTCTGCCGTCTGCTCGTAAGTGCCCGGCTCTGTGGGCAGCGCATTGGTGCTGCAGACAGAGCCGTTTTTCTTATAGGTATAGCGGATCTTGTCGGTGGGCACCACCTTACCGTCCACTTCCAGCACAGCCGCCGCGTTGAAGCTTCTGGCTGCATCGGTCGTCATGCCGCTGCCGGCCTGCTGTGCCCAGTACATGCGCACACCGTCGGTCTTGGGCTTGATCTTGAACATGGCAAAGCCCGCCGTGTTCACATCGCCGTTTTCCAGTGCGACTGCACCCGCCACATAGTTGCCGGAGTCCGTGGGCTGTTCGTCCAGATAGATGCGGCTGAACGCACCCTCCGGCAGATACTTGCGGATCAGATTCAGCGCCAGCCGCATACCATTGGCCACCTGATCGATCTGCGGCACATAGAAGTGCAGCACATCCATCACCGAGACAGCCTCATCGGCCACGCGCAGCAGCACGCTGACATCATTGCCGTCGATGAGCTGCTTGAGATAACTATAAACATTGAACTCTTCTGCCTGGTCCGGTGTTTTGGACATCTTTTTGGGCAGGGGGATCATCTTCAGCAGCGTGCGGATCTTATCCGACATCACCAGCGTCACATAGCCGTTGGCCTCGCCGCCGGTGCCCAGCACTATACCAAGATACTGCGTATCCTGCGGGTTCGTTTCGATCTCAAGTTTGCAGTCGGAACCGTAAACCAGATCGCCCGTTGCCATGAGCCGGATGGTCACAGCGCTGTTTTCTTCTTCCGCCGCAATGCTCTGCCGTGCAGAGGGTGCCGCCGCAAGCACCGGCATTGCCGCAATACTCAGCGTGACCGCAGCCGCCAGTGTAAACGCGATCAGTCGTTTTCCCTTTATGGCCTTCATAGATGCAAAACCTCCTTATCCCCTGATTCTAGCCTGATTTTACCGCAAAACATGATTTAGGTCAATAACGGGATTCAAGTAGTTCAATCTTTTTACATTTTATACACAAAAGGGGAATGCCCGTTTTTCAGGCATTCCCCTTTTTCTTATTCGTCTGTGAAATATTCCGGATGGACCGCCCTTGCCTGCTCCACCGAAAGCTTGTAGCGGGTCAGGTGGCTTTGCAGCGCTTCGCCCACATCCTCCGGGCTGCCGCTGATCAGCGCTTCCAGAATGCGGGTATGCGCCCCGCATACCGACTTGTTTTCCTCGGTCTGCAGGCTGAATTTGCGGATGCGCTCCACATGCTGCAGCTTGGAGAGCATGTAGTCGTAGTGTATCTCCATGCCGCAGAGTTCAAACGCCTTGCGGTGGAACGCATTGTCCAGTTCCAGCAGCCGTGTGGGGCGCTCGGGCTGGCTGAGGTCAGCTTCCAGTTGCCGGTAATCCTCGATATTCTTCCGGTAATCTGCGATCTGTTCTTCGGTCAGGCGGCCGCGCAGGCGGTTCAGGATCTCTTTTTCCAGCGTATAACGGGAAAACTGCTCCATCTCCATCAGCTTCAGGTTGATGGGCGCTACATGGGTGCCGCTCTGGGGCTTGATGTCCACCATGCGGTCCAGGCTCAGCATCAGCAGCGCTTCCCGCATGGGGGTGCGGCTGATGCCCAGTTCTTCTGCCAGTTCCCGGTCGTTCAGCGGGTCGCCCGGCTTCAGCTCCATGGTAATGATCCGGCTCCGGACGGTCTGGTAGGCCGTTTCGCGTGCGCTTCGTGATGACATGCATTTCTCTCCCTTCGGGCCGCCAAAGTAATATATCAGTGTACACCACCATATTACCCAGCACCGGGGCGGCTGTCAAGTGGAATGGCAACCGAAAATTGCCATAATTTTTCTCTGTTTTGTTCAGCTGTGCGCCTTGTGCGGACGGTACAGCACCGGCACCCAGACAAACGCCACAGCCAGCCCGCAAACCACATCGATCACAGAGTGCTGCTTGGTAAACACGGTGGACGCGCAGATCAGCGCTGCCCAGACCCATGCAAGGGCTTTCAGAGCCGGGCGGTCTTTTGCCAGTGTGCTCTTGCTGAACACCAGCGCCATGCAGGCCGAGCTCTGGCAGTGGATGGAGGGGCATACATTCACCGAAGCATCCGCGCTCCACAGCAGCTTCATGATGCTCATGGCGATGTTGCTGCGGCCCACCGCTTCCGCCGTGGGGCGGATATCCAGCCCGTTGGGCAGGATCATGTAAACGATCAGACAGAAGGTCATGCCCGAAAACATCATCAGGCAGAGCTTGTCGTAGCTTTTTGTGTCGCACCACCACAGCACCGCTGTGACCCCCGCCAGCAGCAGAAACCAGCTGCAGTACGGGAACACGAACCATTCGTTGAACGGGATAAAATCGTCCAGCGGGCTGTGGATGATATACTTCGGCTCCTTGACCGTCAGGTCGAGCCAGAAAAACCAGACAAGATACACCACCCAGTACAGCTGGAACCACAGATGCGGGCGGCGCTGCGCCCACAGTTGTTTGAGATTCATGGTATTTCTCCTATATTTCGAATGAATTGACGTGTTATTATAGCACATTTCGTCCACTTGCGCAATTGCTCCGGCTGCGATAGAATGGATGTGTTTGTGAATTTTTTCTCCCGTGCGGAGAGCATACCTATTTAAAAGGAGCCTTTATGTCGCAGAATTTTCCCCCTGTCCGTCTTGTCGCACTGGATCTGGACGGCACGCTGCTGAACCACAGCGGCGAGATCACTCCCCTTACCCGCGAAGCCATCGCCCGCGCAACAGCAAACGGCGTCGTGGTCGTGCCCGCCACCGGGCGTCCGCTGGCCAGCCTGCCGCCGGTGGTGGCGCAGCTGCCCGGCATCCGGTACGCCATCACCTCCAACGGCGCCGCCGTCTGGGATCTGGGCAGCGACCCGCTGGGTGCCGTCTACAGCCGCTACGCCAACGCAGCCGAGCGCCAGACCAGCGAGCCCGCCTGCCTGATGCGCCGCCTGATGCCGGTGGAAACTGCCCGGGAAGTCTTTGCGCGCTTCCAGCAGTACGACGGGGAACTGAGCGTGTTCAGCGACGGGCTGTGCATCAAGACTCCGGAGGGCATTGCAAAGCTGGAAGCCCGCCGTGCGCATTTCCTTTCCACCGAAGCAAAGCAGAGCACCCGGGACGGCCGGTTCACGGTCGTGCGGGGCCTCGAAAGCTGGATGGCCCGCCACGCCGGCGAACTCGAAAAGCTCTGCATGTTCTTTGACAGCAAAGAAAAAGCGCAGACCGTGATGCCGCAGTTCCTTGCCATGCCGGGCATCGAGGTGGTGCAGGGCTCCCCGGACAACATCGAAGTGACCGCCGCCGGTGTGGACAAGGGCGAAGCCCTGCTGGCGCTGGCCGACCGGCTGGGCATCCCGCATGAACAGACCATGGCGGTGGGCGACAGCGGCAACGACCGCGCCATGCTGGAAAAGGCCGGCATCGCCGCTGTCATGGCCAACGGAATGCCCGAGATCAAAGCGATCGGCCGCCTTGTCAGCGAGGCCGACTGCGACCACGACGGCGTGGCAGAGCTGTTCCGGAAGGCCGGGGTTTAAGGAAAAAGCGGTCGATTTTCAGGCCATTCGTCATTTTTGTGCAATGTATACAAGCTCTTATGCAAAACATTGTGCTTGTTGAGCATTACCAAACTCGTTTCCGTCGTTTATACTAATATTACAAGCGCACAGTGGGTGTACCATGCCCATCCGGCAGCCCACGCGCACCGAGAGAGTTCAAATTTAAAAGGAGAAATGCGTTATGAATCCCATCGTAGAAAAGGTCTATCAGATCGGCATTATCCCTGTTATCGCTTTCAACAGCGTTGATGAGGCCCTGCCCCTGTGCAAGGCTCTGGCCGAGGGCGGTCTGCCCGCAGCCGAGGTCACCTTCCGCACCGCTTGTGCTGAGGAGTGCATCCGCAAGATCCACGAAGAGATGCCCGAGATGCTGCTGGGCGCAGGCACTGTCCTGACCACCGAGCAGGCTGACCGCGCTATGGCAGCCGGTGCTTCCTTTATCGTTGCTCCCGGCTTCGACCCCGAAGTCTGCAAGCACGTCATCGACAAGGGCGGCATCATGATGCCCGGCACCTGCTCTGCAGGCGAGATGCAGCAGGCCATGAACATGGGCTGCGAGGCTCTGAAGTTCTTCCCCGCTGAGGCAAACGGCGGTGTCGGCATGCTGAAGAACATCGGCGCTGCCCTGAAGAGCGCACGCTGGATGTGCACCGGCGGTGTCAACGCAAAGAACGTCAACGATTATCTGGGCTATGACCAGATCTTTGCTGTGGGCGGCACCTGGATGTGCAAGAGCGACGTCATCAAGGCTCACGACTGGGCTAAGATCACCGCTCAGAGCAAGGAAGCCGTTGACACCATGCTGGGCCTGAAGCTGATGCACGTTGGCATCAACACCGAGAACGAGGAAGAGGCCATGAAGATGGCAAACCTCATCGGCAGCCTGCTGAACATGAAGGTCGCTCCCGGCAATTCCAGCATCTTTGTGGGCAACAAGGAGTTCGAGATCATGAAGAAGCCCGGCCGCGGCACCAATGGCCACATCGCCATCGGCTGCAACAACGTCGACCGTGCCATCTACCACCTGTCTCAGCGCGGCGTGAAGTTCGATCTGGACAGCAAGAACGTGAAGAACGGCAAGACCATCGCCTGCTACTTCGCAGACGAGATCGGCGGCTTCGCATTCCATCTGGTCCAGGCCTGATCTGCCCCTGTCTGATCATTTCGTAAAAGCCCTGCCGCACCGGGCACGCCCTGCGGCAGGAGGTTATACACACCTGTAAATAAAAGGAGAAAACCCAATGAAAGTCGTTACTTTTGGCGAACTGATGGTTCGTCTGCAGCCGTTCAACTACGAGCGTTTCGTTCAGGCTAACAGCCTGGAGTTCA
>ERZ837487.1164-NODE-1164-length-33251-cov-8.631703_pt1 | contig 33251 bp, 34 predicted proteins | sample MGYA00519911_ERZ837487 | MGnify/ENA primary metagenome ERZ837487 (study PRJEB31850, sample SAMEA3708818) | human gut metagenome | biome: human gut; feature: human-associated habitat; material: faeces | place: China | collected 2014 ... | reverse complement strand
CAAGATCTTCTTGATTTAGAGGCCAATGGATACCATGGATATCTGTCACTGGAAAGTGCAAATTCTAGATATTATGAAAAGCCTTGGACAGCTGAAGAAAAGACTTTAAGTGCTTTTGATCAGTTAGAAACAAAATAAAAATGGTATAATAAACTAGTGTATGAGGAGGTTTTTATGAAGGCTATTACAAGAGATATTTATATAGCGGATGAGATTCGTTATAAGATTGAGATAGGTGAATTTAAACCTCATGACAAATTACCTAGCGAAAGACAGTTTTGTGAAATATTTAATTGTCAGCGTGCAACTGTGCGCTTGGCGTTAGAGAGCTTGCTCGATGAGGGTTGGATTTATTGTGTTGAAAGATCGGGTTATTATGTATCGAAACCACGCATTTTAGAAACATTGAATGTCGTTTCAAGTATGAGTGGGCGTATTGAAAGTATGGGCAAAGAGATGCATCGTAAAGTGATTTTTCTAAGGATACTTGAAAGTAATAAAAAATTAATTAAGAAAATGGGTGTTGCGTTAGGAACAAAATTAATTGAATTTGAAAGAGTTCGCTATTTAGATGAAGAGGCTATTTCATTGGAAACTGCTTATTTTGAAGCAGAACAATTTCCTGGATTATTAGATAAAGACTTAGAGAATAATTCATTGTTTTCAATCTTAGAAAAATATTATGATGTGAAATTTACGCATGGGGAGCAGGAAATTCTTGTAGTAAACGCAAATCCAACTGAAAGTAAATATTTGGGTGTGGAAGAAAACAGTCCTTTAGTATTGCGAAGAGGGGTTTTGTATACAGATGATAATCAATATAAGAGTTATCACGAGTCTGTGATGCGAATGAATCGATTTATTTATGCGGATGAGGAGTGTTGATTATGGATTTACGTATACCTTTATATTTACAATTAAAAAATACATTATTAAATCGTATTGATAATGGAGAATTATTGCCAGGTGAGCGTTTGGAGTCCGAAAGAGATTTGGCTGAAAAATATGGTGTGAACAGACAAACTGTGCGTTCTGCACTGAATGTGTTGATTGAGGATGGCGTGTTAATCAAGGTACCTTATAAAGGAACGTTTGTCGCAAAACAAATTGTAAAACCGGCTTGGGGAAACTATGATGCGGCAGATGATCATCGTGGTTTTTCAAGTTTTTTAAAGGCACAGGGTTTTACGATTGATAGTAAGGTCATTGTTGCGGAAAAAATCGAACCGACGACTTCAATTCGTGCACATTTGAAATTAGAAGAAGGAGAAGACGTTTATTGTTTAATGCGTGTTCGTTATTATAATGAGGAACCTTTTTCAGTGGAAATTGCCTATATACCATATAAGTATGTAGAGGGCATTGAAAACTATGATTTTTCAAAAGTGTCATTATATGATTTCATGGCCACAAAAGATCATGATCCTTGTGACTTCCATCGTTCATTGATTGTACAATTTCCAGATGATCGTATCGCAAAGCTTTTGGGTAATCTTGTAGAACCAGTATATCGTTTTCAATATATTGGATTTGACAAGGAACATACTGTCGTGGAATATACGCATAGTTACATTCGTAGTGACAAATCCACATATCGATTTAGAATATAATTTCACGAAGGAAAGAACATGGAACAATTAGAAACAATGGAATATTATGTCTTGCAGACGCAGGACATCTTAAATTCAGTATATAAAAATAAAAAGCAGACGGATAAATTGGCTCAGGTTTATATGGATGGAAACTATAGAAATATTAAGATTATAGCTTCTGGTTCGAGTGGAAATGGGTCTTGGTGTGCTAAATATGTTATGGAAAAATATTTAGGTGTAGATGTCACTGTGATAAATCCATATACATTCGCATACTATCCAGTGTTGTGTGAAGATGACTTTGTGTTTGTCGTTTCACAGAGTGGATATAGTAAAAATGCATTAGATGCATTGGATATATTAAAAAAATTAGATCGTAAAACAATCGCTTTAACAGGGGATTTAAAGAGTGATATTAAAGATCATGCTGAAGTTGTGATTGATTATGTAGACGAAGAAAAGGAGGGGTATGTTACTAAGGGTGTAACAACACTTGCCTTATTCTTAATAAAACTTACGTTTGCAATTTTAGAAAAACAAGGAAAAGCAGTTGATACAGCTTGGCTTGATGCATATTGTGAAAGTTATGCTTCTATGCAAAAGGAAAATTTTGTGCGTGAAGAAGCCTTCTTAGAAAAGTTTAAAAAGAATTTCTTATCTATGGAAAATATGTATGCAGCTGGTTGTGGTCCTTGTGAAGGTGTAGCTAAAGAGGCAGCACTAAAGATTGGTGAAACTGTGAAGGTTGTTTCTTGTGCATATGAATTAGAAGAATATATTCATGGACCGAATTTGCAACTTTCTCCAAAGCACAATGTATTTATCATTGATGCGCAAGATGAAACTTCAGATCGTTCATACCAAATCTATAGAGCATCTCGTGCTGTGTCAGACCGTGTATATTACATCACAAATAAAGCATATGATGATGATCATGTATTAACGTTACTAAATCCTTGTGCAGATACTGTATCCTTAACATATCTTCAAGTATTCCAATTATTCGCATATAGAATTAGTAAAGAATTAAGATCTATTCCTAAACATCCGTTGTTTGAGGAATTTAAAAAGATCGTTAATTCAAAAACAATCACATATGAAGATTAGTTTAATTAGCCTTTCGACTTATTCGGAAGGCTTTTGTCTTGTGGATAAGACAATCACATACGAATATTGTCTTGTTAATAAGACAAAAAAGTGTTAATATTGTCTTGTGTGTAAGACAATATCTAGATATGATAAGGTGAAGAAGGTTGATGTATATGAATCGAGATATTTTGAAACAAATAATAATAGATCAAAAGGAGATGTATCTTAATAATTTATTGATTTCTAGGGATTATGATTTAGAAGAAAATGTGAACTATTGTTTTGTCGGTATTCGAAGAACAGGAAAATCATATATGATGTATCAACAGATTCACAATTTAATGAATGATGGAATTTCATCGTCACAAATTATATATGTTAACTTCGAGGATGAGCGTCTATTGGAGATTGGTGTGGATGATTTAAATACTATATTAGAGATTGGTATTGAATTTTCTGGCTCGAAAGGGAAACCATACTTATTTTTAGATGAGATTCAGAATGTTGATGGTTGGGAAAAATTTGTTCGTAGAGTTGCGGATATGAAGTATCGAATCAATATCACAGGAAGTAATAGTAAGATGTTAAGCAAAGAAATAGCTTCTACTTTAGGTGGAAGATTCATGATTGTGAATGTATTTCCATATTCTTTTAAGGAATATTTGAGTGCAAATCATATTGAGAATATAATGGTTGATCAAATAGGTACAAAAAAGCGTGCAGATATTGTAAGTCAATATGAACAGTATATGACGTATGGAGCTTTTCCTGAATTGGTGGATATTAAAAATAAAAGACCATTTTTAAATAATATTTATCAAACTGTTTATTTACAGGATATTATTACAAGAAACAAAATTACAAATGATTTTGCGGTTCGATTAATTTTAAAGAAGATTGCAGAGTCTGTAACGAAAGCTTTGTCTTTTAATCGGTTAACGAATATAGTGAAAAGTGCTGGGATTTCGATTGGAAAACAAACGGTAATCAATTATGTAGGACATATGTTAGATTCATATTTAATATTTTCACTACAGAACTATGCATCAAAAAAAACATCACCAAAATATTATTTCATGGATACTGGACTGTTGGGGTTGATGTTGTTGGATTGCAAAACAGCTCAATTGGAAAATTTGGTTGCGGTTGAGCTGATTCGAAGATATGGATTTGAAAATGTGTATTTCTTTGAAAATAATATCGAAGTAGATTTTTATGTTCCAAGTGAAAATTTGGCAATACAGGTGAGTATGCAAGTATTAGGTGATGTAGATACTTTAGAACGTGAAACTAGGGCATTTGTGAAATTGAATCAATTTATCCCGGATACAAAGTGTCTTCTTATTACAAATAGTGAGGAAACTACATTAAAATGTGATGATATTGAGATTGATATGATTCCTGCATGGAAGTGGTTGTTAGATTAGAAAAGGAGATTGACATGTGAGTCGATCTCCTTTAATCCTTCATTGTGATATATTCATAGGTTGGTGTGAAGTTTTGGCTGTCTTGAAGCTTATAGTACTGCATAAAAATGCGTGTCATAATATTTGGAATTTCTGCTTCTGTTGGTTGGGATAGAATGATCAAATATTGCATGGCACTATAGCGTGTACAAACATCGACTTTTCGAATGTTTTTATGGATGGCTTCACCCATATGTGTTAAGGCTTCTTCAATTTTTTCAATATATGGAAGTGTGTCTTCTACAGTTTCCATAGTGACCATCACCAAATAACAACAAGAATGATTTCGAACCATTAATTGGTGTATGTATTCATAGTGTCGAGTAAATTCTCTAAAGTCTAGACTTAAAGCGCCTGTATAGCTTCCACTTGTTTGTAGGGATTTGGCGATTTGTTTTAGGTCTGCCGTATTATTGGATGTATTTTTATGTTGAATTTGATTGTAGAAAGAATAGTTGTTTTTACCGTTTTGTTTTACATAATATAAGGCTTTGTCAGCTTTTGAACAAGCATCTTCAAAATTATCATTTTTTGTGGTCATGAGCATACCTGCAGAGAGTGTCGCAAAATGAATTTCATGATCGTTTTCTACAATACCTTTGAATTGTTCGATTAAATCGGACATGATAGTTTCGGTTTCTTCAATACTTACTTTTGGTAAGAATAGAAGGAATTTGTCTCCACCCATTCTGCATGTGATTTTATCTAATGGAATGTCTAATAATAGTTTTCCTAAGCTTTGTAAAGCTCTATCTCCTGCTTTATGTCCATAGACATCATTGATTTTCTTAAGATTATCCATATCTAAAAAGATAAGGCATCCCGTTGTTTTTTGCATCGCAATCGCTATATACTTTTGGCCTATACTACGTACAGGAAGGCCTGTAAGATAGTCGTAGTTCTTTGTTTCTTCCTGATTTTTAATCGTCGATACAACATCGGATATAAATTTATCAATTGTATTTTCTTGAACCGGAATAATTTCGTGTTCTAAGTTAAACAAAGATCCATCGTCCATAAGCTTTAGGAAAACATTTGTGATTTTAGGATCAAATTGAGTGCCTGCATTCTTTTTGATTTCTTCTTTAATTTGTTCAATACTAAGCGCATTACGATAGATTCTTTTTGAATTCATGGCATCATAGCTATCGGCAAGCGTAATGATACGTGCTTGAATAGGAATTTCATTACCTTTTAATCCATCGGGATAGCCAGTACCATCATAGTGTTCATGATGACTTCTTGTGACTTCACCTAAGTGAGGTATGATTGTGATATCTTTTAGGATGTCTTGTCCAATAATCGGATGTTGTTTGATTAAATTAAATTCATCTTCCGTTAATTGTCCAGGCTTATTTAGAATTTGATCGGGAATACCAATCTTTCCAATGTCGTGTAGATAAGCACAGCTTTTAATATTTTCAATTTCCTGATTTGTCCAACCAAGATTTTTGGCAATTAAAGCAGCATATTGAGCAACACGTCTTGAATGGCCTTTTGTATATTCGTCTTTTGCCTCAATCGATGTCGAAAGAGATTGCATCATTTGAAGTGTTATTTTTTTGTTTTCTTTCTTTTCAATATCCAATTCCTTTTGATGACGTGTTTGTTCCACAACATGAATTTTATGGATGGTACGAACAATGTTTGCGAGTAGTAATATGATCATGCCAATACCAATAAAGATGCCTGAAATCATAGTGACAAAATAAACGGATATACCTTCAATGGCTATGCAGATTAAAACTAAAAAGAGTCCGAATAGTAAGAGGTAGTCTGAGCGGGATTTGGTTGATGAATGTATATATTGGTATAAATGAATAAATACCATAATAAATACGCAAATCAGAATGAATTGGGCAATGGGCAATGTTTCAATGTAGTCCTTAACTTTCGTCAAATATAGGATGGACGAAACTACAAAGTTTAAAAGGGCGATGCAACCAACGTTTTTGTAGAGTTTACGATATTTTCCGCTTTGGATACTGTCGGCATAGAAAAGTATTGGTAATGGACAAAGCATGATCATCACAAAGCATAATGAGGCTAAAGAAGATGCATTGGGCACTAAAATTTGGCGAACTTTGGATTCTCCAATCATCCAGATAGCTCCCATAATCATACACCAGCCTAAATATTCCATGCTGAAATTGGTGTGATATGTAAATTTTAGGGCTGTACCAAATAGAACGGATGTAATGCCGGCAAATAATATAAAGAAGGCAATGAATGTGTACATTCCATAATCATTATATATATATTGCCAGATATCGGCTTCACTTCCATAATAGATTTCGTTGACTACACCAGAATAGTTAGAAGTATAGGTTGTAAGTTCAATGCGTAATGTTTTTCCTGCATCCTTATAGGTTGTGGGACAAAATATATATCGACTCGCCGAATTTTTACCGGCAAGGCGCGTATCTTTTGTAGAATATTCTTTACGTAATGTATTATCTACATAGAATTTAACATCTTGTAATGAAGAACGTATCGCAATGGAAGTTTCATTATAATCTTTAGGAAGAGTTGTACGAATAACCATTGTATGGCCTGGTTTTACTTCATATTTTCCTGGAAGATTTATTTTTTGTTTCGAACCATCTTCTTTTTCCCAATAAAATGATTGTGTATAGACAACAGAGTGAGATTGAACATCATGATCTTGTTCGTTGGCTCCAAAGAGTTGCATGAAAACAAACCATCCTAAAATGGCAATCATTAAGATATAGAAGAATACTTTTATTCCTTGCAGGTTATGTTTTTGTGTACGCATCCTTAACCTCTTCTCTCCTAATGAGAGTATCACTTTTTTTAAGAATTGTGTCAATGATTTTTGTTGACAAAACGATAACGAGATATTATGAGATGAAAATGGCGGGTGTTTGTGAAAAATACGATTTAAGACAGTTGGAATATGACATCTTAATGTTTCTTTACAATAATCCAAAATATAATACGGCGGCGGACATTGTTCGTATTCGTAAGTCTACAAAGTCTCATGTTTCAACTTCACTTAAAGTATTAGAAAATCGTGGCTTGATTGAAAGAAGAGTGGATCCTGCGAACAAAAAGCGTGTCACAATTCATTTGCTTCAATTGGCCAATGAAGTGATTGAAGATGGTAAGTGGGCGCAAAAAGAGTTTGTGCAAGACATGTTTGATGGTCTAACGGAAGAAGAAATCAAGATGTTTATGAATGTTTTTCAAAAGGTGTATGACAATGCAGAAAGGATGATTTCAAATGAGTAAAAATAATTATAAACCTAAAATTCCTGATTTAATGGAAGCTATTTTTGATGCTTGTTATTTGATTTTTGACTTAATTGCTGGAATCTTATTCTTTGTATATTCAAAAGGAAATCCATTATTTATTTCATATGGTGTATTAACATTAACGTTATGTGGTGGAGATGCATTCCATTTGGTTCCTCGTATTAAAAGAGCTGTATATGGAACAAATGACAAAATCAAAAGACAACTTGGTATTGGATTGCAGGTATTTTCAATCACAATGACAGTGTTCTATATTATCTTATTGTTTATCTGGAAATTAACTTTCCCAACGCTTACAGCTCCACTTTGGATTGAAGCTATGATTTGGATTTCAGCTATTATTCGTATCGTAGTATGTTTCTTACCACAAAACAATTGGACGAGTGAAGAAGGAAATAGGAAGTTGTCTTTAATTCGTAATGTTGTATTTGCCGTAACTGGAATGGGTGTAATTCTTCTTTATGCGATTTCAGGGAATATGTATGATTTACACTTAAACCGTATGGTTGCAGCTATTATTATTTCTTATTTCGTTTGGTTGTTATATTCCAGTTACATTGTGGTCTAAGACAAAGCCAATGATTGGATTGTTGATGATTCCTAAGACTTGTGCTTATATGTGGGTCATTGTGATGGGATTACAATTATTATTTTAATTCACAAAACTGGTGCTTATAGCACCTTTTTAATTTTCTAAAAGAAGAATATCGTTATTAAATTCTATTCTTCTAAATAAATTACCGAAAAAATCGACATATTTCTGAATGATAGGTATACTATTGGTAGTAGGATTGGTGGTGTTCACATGAAAACTTGTAAAGAAATGGCTTTAATTTGGAATATTAGTGTTCGTGCAGTTACGAGTTTGTGTAAATCAGGAAGAATTCCTGGTGCTGTTAAGAATGGAAAAAGTTGGGAAATTCCAGACGAAGCAACAAAACCGGTAGATGGAAGAATTTCATCTGGTGAATATTGTAAAAAAGGGATGACTACAGATAGAAAGCCTTTGCCTATTGGTATTTCAGACTATGTGCGTGCTCAATCGGATTATTACTATGTGGATAAAACGATGTTAATTAAGGAGTTTTTAGATCAAAAGCCATTGGTTTCATTATTCACAAGACCAAGAAGATTTGGAAAAACATTGAATATGGATATGCTTAGAGTGTATTTTGAAATGACGGATGAGGATACATCGAAATATTTTGAAGATAAGAATATTTGGAAGTGTGGGAAAGACTATCGTTTGCATCAAGGTAAATATCCTGTGATTTTCCTTACTTTTAAAGATGTAAAGTTTGATTCTTGGCAGGCCACTGTAGAGAAAATTAAATCGTTGCTTCAAGAAGAATATGGAAGGCATCAGGAATTGTTGAGCAGTTTAAAAATATCGGATTATGAAAAGGAATATTTTAATAAAGTATTAAGTGCAACAGAAAATGAAGTAGAATTGTCTTTTTCACTTGAAAAGTTGTCGAAGATGCTTGCATCTCATTATGATAAAGCTCCAATTATTATTATTGATGAATATGATACTCCAATCCAGGAAGGGTATTCTAAGGATTTCTATGATGAAATCATTGGCTTTATGAGAAATTTCTTTTCTGGTGCTTTTAAGGATAATAAAAATCTTTCTTACGGCTTTTTAACTGGAATTTTGAGAATTGCTCAAGAAAGTATTTTTAGTGGATTAAATAATTTAACTGTGAATTCAGTGATGGATGAAGCATATGATCGTTATTTTGGATTCACAAATGAAGAAGTAAGTGAAATGTTAGATTATTATGGAGCTACTGAAAAAGAGAGTGAACTTCAAGAATGGTATGATGGATATTTATTTGGGAATGAAGAAATTTATAATCCGTGGTCAGTCATTAATTATATTTCGAAGGGATGTGTTCCACAGGCATATTGGGTAAATACTGGAAAGAATGAGATTCTCGAAGATGTTTTAAAAGTGGCGGATGAGGATATTACAGAAAAGCTTTATTCTTTAATTCGTGGGGGTAAAGTTTTGGCAAGAATAGATCAAAATGTTGTTTATCGTTCACTTACAGAGGATCCAACTAATATTTATAGTTTATTATTGGTAGCTGGATATTTGAAAACAACGATTAAAGAATTGCAGGCGGATGGATCTTATTTGTGCCAAGTATCGATTCCAAATAAAGAGATAGCTTCTGTTTATAAAAGTGAGATTTTGGCACATTTGATGAAGATTGGTGCAGTTTCAAGAACGACTGCAGATAAGATTGCGGAAAGTTTGTTCTTAAATGATTATGTTAAACTAGAAAAAGCTATTTCGGAATATATGGATAAAACAATTAGCTTCTATGATACAGCCAGTGAATCTTTCTATCATGGCATGATTTTAGGATTGATTTCGATGATGGATAATCAGTACAAAATAAAATCGAATAGAGAGTCTGGTAAAGGAAGATTTGACATTGGTTTAATACCTAGAGATGATAAGTATCCTGGAATGATTATGGAACTAAAGTGGAAAAAAAATCTTGATGATGATGAATTAACACTTTTGGCAGATGAAGCTCTTTGTCAGATTCATAGTATGGAATATGATTCTGAAATGAAGAGTGAAGGAGTGAAAAAAATATTGAAATTTGGAATTGCGTTTTCTGGAAAGAGTGTTTGTGTTAAAACAAATTAGAACAGTAGTTTTACTGATGATTTCTAAGACTGGGTCATTGTGATGGGATTGCAATTATTATTTTAGAACTTCTTCAAGAGAACGCTTACTCGACGTTCTCTTTTTCTATATGAATTTAGAAATTTAGAGCATCTAATTCAATGAAAATAGGTTATTTTAGATCAAATAGGAACAATCGTTACAAACGTATTGGAATTCACAATATTTTCACATTGGACATTTATAATAGGAATTGGCTACTGGATGTAGTAACGGTGAACCCTCTGAATGAAAAGGATGATATCTTGAGTTCTTAAAGATTCCGATTTTGTAGGAGGACGTGTTTTATGTATATTTATCTATATATTGATGTTGCCATGTGTTTAATGGCACTAGTAGAAATACTAAGAATTACATTATTGATTATAGAAAAATGTAAAAGACACTAGTTCACCCAAACCCAACGGATTAAACTAGTGTCTTTACACTAAATAAATTCAGAGGAACCACTGTATCCAGTAGTCTTTCTGTATGATTATTAAACAATTGATATATATAAAAGTCAAGTTGAATCCTATCTAAATCAATGAAAATAAGTCGTTTTAGATGAAATAGGAATAATCGCAACAAATTTACTGGAATTCACAATATTTTCACATTGGACATTTATAATAGGAATTGGCTACTGGATGTAGTAACGGTGAACCCTCTGAATGAAAAGGATGATATCTTGAGTTCTTAAAGATTCCGATTTTGTAGGAGGACGTGTTTTATGTATATTTATCTATATATTGATGTTGCCATGTGTTTAATGGCACTAGTAGAAATACTAAGAATTACATTATTGATTATAGAAAAATGTAAAAGACACTCGCTCATGTACATTAGTGTCTTTATTGTATTACTTTAATCCAAACAATGTTTCGATACAAGAATCATCCATTACACGATCTGTTGGTGGCATATTGGCATGTTCTAGTAGTGAGTCTACGTGGTCTTTGATGGTTACATCTACAAGTTTGTTGACGTCGATTCCTCTGAGTTCAAAGAATAAGAATGGGTTTTCGTCGAGTTTGGTTCCAATTCCGTAGAGTACGGCAGCAACGTGCTTGCACATTAAGGCCCAGTCGGGGCAGCTACAGTTGAAACTGATTTCTCTTTGGCTTGGGAATAGTCCGTTTTCGGATAGGAATATTTCTTTTAAACTTTCTGGGAATTGCCCATTCACAAGTTCTTGTAAGTTTTGGATTTGTGAACTACATTTTTCAATGATGTCTTCACAAATTTCTTCTTTTAGTGGACTGATATTGATTTCCACTTTGTATGGTGCTTTTCTTGATCCTTGTACACGTGCTTTTACCTTACCCTTAACAATTTGTAAGTCCACAACTGCACCTGAACGAACATATCTTTTTCCTCGTTCGATACGACTGGCATAATCGGCATATTGTTCAATATTTTTACACCATGCCATGCCCCACCAGCTTTTTGCGATTTGCCTTCCATCCACAATAATGGGATGCATTTCTTTTCCTTTGTTTTTTGCGGTTTTAACACTTTCTTGTGCTTTTCTTTGCAATTCTTCTATGCTCATTTGCGAATATTGCATGCTTGCTGTCCAATATTTTGCCATAGTCTACACATCCAATCTTAATAAGTCCATTAGTTCATTTGTATCTAGTTCGGTAATCCATTTTTCTTGGCCAGAGGCAAGGATGGAATTTGCGAGTTCTTGTTTAGATTCGATTAATTTATCAATTTTTTCTTCAATAGTTCCATTTGAAACGAGTTTATGGACAAAGACTTCTTTGGTTTGTCCAATACGATAGGCTCGATCGCTTGCTTGGTTTTCTACGGCTGGATTCCACCAACGGTCAAAGTGAATGACGTGGTTGGCAGCTGTTAGATTGAGTCCGGTTCCGGCTGCTTTTAATGATAATACGATATATGGAACGTATGTGTTTTCGTCATTAAATTTTTCAACGATTCCTGTACGCTTTTTAGCTGGAATACCACCATGAATAATATATCCCTTCTTATGGAAAATAGATTCTAGGTATTGGGATAGGGGTTCACACATTTCTTTATATTGTGTAAATACCAATACTCTTTCCCTTTTCTCATAGATGGTCTCACACAACTCCTTCAACATCGCATATTTTCCACTATCCTTTGGATTGTAGTTGGTATCATGAATAAATTGGTCTGGGTGATTACAGATTTGTTTTAATTTCGTCAATAACGCAATCACAATACCTCTTCTTTGAAGGCCTGTAGATTCCAATATTTTTTGTTCTGCTTTATCAACTTCTTTACGATACAAAACAACTTGTCGTTTGGATAAATCCACATGTTCAGTGATTTCCATTTTGTCTGGTAAATCTGAAATGATTGTTTTATCTGTTTTTAGACGTCTTAAAATGAATGGGGAAACCATCATCTTTAATTTTGTCATATATTCAGGATAGGCTTGTACTTTCTTTGCGTATTCCTTAAAGTCAGATGCACTACCTAATAATCCTTTGTTTAAGAAGTCAAATAGTGACCATAAATTGGATAGGTCATTTTCAATCGGTGTACCTGTCATTGCGATGCGCATATGGCTAGGAATCTTTTTAATGGCACGTGTTTGTTTAGTTGCCGGATTTTTAATGGCTTGTGCCTCATCCAAAATCAAACAGTCCCATATTCTTTCTTGTAAAAATTCATTGCGTAATGCCATCCCGTAGGTTGTTATTGTGATAAATGTGTCATCATGTACAATATTGTTTTTTCCATGAAGAATATAATATGGCATTTTAGGGGCAAAGCGATCTATTTCTTTTGACCAGTTTCCAAGTAGCGATGCAGGAACAATCAATAATACATGTGCATCTTTCTTTTTTTCATACATCTTCTCTAAAAAAGAAATGACTTGAAGTGTTTTTCCTAGTCCCATATCGTCGGCTAGGCATGCGCCAAAACCTAAATCATTCATTTGATTTAACCAATTGTAGCCACTCTTTTGATAAGGTCGGAGTGTTGCGTTTAAATATTTTGGTTGAGCTTTGTTTTTGATTTTTGAAGGATTTTTTAATTTACCTAAAATATCCCTTAACCATTTTCCATTTGATATCTGTATACCCATATCGACATCAATATCATCATCATTTGACATATATGTTTTTGTCAAAGCTTCCTTTAATGTAATGGTGCCATCATATTGTTCCATTTGTTCAAGAAGTTGTTGAAGCTTATTGTGATTAATTTCTACCCATTGACCTTTAAGCCATGCAAGGCCTTCTTCCATTTTTAAAAGTTCACTAATTTCCTTCTTTGTAAGGGCACGACCATTAACAATTAGAGATGGTTGTAAGGATAGTATGGAGTCAAAGCCAAACATGGATGGTTTGGTATCTCCAATGTTCACATTGATTTTTACAGAAGAATATTTCTTCTTCCACCAATTTGGTACTCTACACTTAATGCCACAAGCCTCAATGTCAGGCACACTTTTTAATAAAGAATAGGCTTCTTTACTAGTTAATCTGATGGGATGGAACAAATCACCGGTTTCCATATATTGGGCAATCAAAGTATTCTTTTGAGCGACTACATTTAGGCAAGATAATAAATTTAATAATTGTTCTTGATCGTTTTTATATTCGACTAGTGCATGCTTAAGTGGCATATGAACAATTCGATTTTCTTTGTCTTTTGTGGCATACGTCGCTAAAAACGCAAACGGAAAGTCTGCATCTTCTTCGTTTTCGACTAAGTGAAAATAGATTCGTTTTGCGATTTTTAAATCTTGGGATTTTTCTTGAAGATACATTTGAACTGTACCCTTGTATGATTTCATATCCAAACAGAATTGATTATTTAACTTTTCAAATACGTTTTGAATCCACTTTACATCAATATATTCTGTACCAATCGCAAAAGGAATAATAGACATTAAATATTCTAAGTCTTCACTTGATGCTTCTACTTTAGTATCTTCTCTAGCTACTTCTAGTTCAGGACGATTACTTAAAAGTTCAATGAATTTCAAAGAGAGTTGATACAAATAAAAAGCACTAGGCGTCAATCCCTTTAGATTGTTTTCAAACCCCAATTCATAGAGTGCCAAATATTTGTCTTTTTTGAATTCCTCAGCCCATTTTGAAGTATTTTCTTCTTTTGTTTCATCAATATGAAATCCGTTTTTTGTAAATATAAAATTGATTTGTTTCATACACTATTTATCCTTCGTTTTATTACTTTTCTACATTTTATCATATATATTAAATCAATTGATAAACATATCAATAATGCTTTAAAGAATTTGTAATATGTGTCAATGGAATTATTTCTTCCAATTTCGTTCAAATTTCGTTTTCTCTGATTCGATAAGGATTAGAGTGATTGATAATTTTGAATTAGAAGAATTCACAAAAAATGAGTGTTGTAATTTGTTTTCATTGTTTCCTTACTATCACTACAGTGATATAATTGGCTTGAAGGAGATAAATGTTAATGGATAATAAAATAATTTTGTACCATGGATCTGAAAAAATAATAGAGAATCCAATATTTGATGCTGGTAAAAAGAATAATGATTTTGGGTTGGGATTTTATTGTACAGAAAGTAATGATTTGGCAAAAGAATGGGCAGTATCATCTTTAAATGATGGTTATTCCAATAAGTATACTTTAGATACAGAGTATTTGAAAATTTTGAATTTAAATAGTTCGGATTATACGATTTTAAATTGGATTGCGATATTGGTAGAGCATCGTCTTTTTTCAATTAAAACGCCTGTGGCTAGACGAGCAAAACAATATTTGATTGATTATTTTAGTATCAATGTGAATGCATATGACTTGATTATAGGCTATCGTGCGGATGATTCTTATTTTGATTATGCAGAAAGTTTCTTGAATAATACAATTTCAGTTGAGCAACTCGCACAAGCTATGAGATTGGGCAAATTAGGAGAACAGATTGTCATTAAGTCGCAGTTTGCGTTTTCAAATTTAAAGTTTGAAGGGTACGAGGTTGCTGATAAAAATCAATATTATGATTTACGTAAAGTAAGAAATGATGAAGCAAACCAATATTATTTGAAAATACTTGATCAAGAAATGGATGGACTGTTTATTCAAGATATTATAAGAGGGGGCATTACAAATGATGATCCACGCATACCAAGAAATATATGTAAATAATGCACAAACAATGTTAGGAGATGCCTTTGATTATGCCATCAATACTTGTCATATTTCAGGTGATGATTTTGTGAATATGTTTGTCGTAAGTTCATTTAGTGAACGTATTGAAAATGGGGAGCCTGCGTGTGTGGCGGGTAAAAGTGGCATCGAGCTTGTACATGAAATTGTGTTTGAGACCATACAAAAAGAGTTGAATATTGAATCTGAAGTAAACTATAGTCGTTCATGTGAGTATTGGATTGGTTGGGCTGTTGCCTATTACCAATGGTATTCAGACAGAAGTTTTAAAGAGATATTTAATGTTTTAAGTTTTGAAGATTTGAAAAGAATGTATTATACACTTCATGAGGCGAATATTTCTAAGTTTGTAGATATTGTGGATTCTAAAATGAAAGAGTATTATGTGGAAACAAACTTAAAGCGTATTCGAACTACTTATGGTTATACTCAACAAGAATTATCGAATCTTTCTGGTGTAAGTCTTCGTTCAATTCAGTTGTATGAACAAAGAAATAAAGATATTAATAAGGCGAGTGTAGATAAGTTGTATCGTATTTCTAAAGTATTTGGTTGTAAGATAGAGGATTTAATTGAAAAATAATATACGAGGATAGAATTCAATGTCGTTCTATCCTTTTTTTTGAATAATTTAGTAGAATTCACAATGTTTTCACATTGGCCTTTTATAATAGGAATTGGCTATTGGATATAGTAGGGTGGTACCTCTGAAATTAAAAGTAATTTAGCTTGAGTTCTCGGCTCGATTCCGATTATTGTAGGAGGTTGTCATATGTACATTTATCTTTATATTGACGTTGCCATGTGTTTAATGGCTTTAGTGCAAATACTACGACTTACGTTAATGATTATCGAAAAATGCAAAAGACACTAGTCCACCTTTCCCGCAAAGAAGTTAAACTAGTGCCTTAGCATTAGAATGATTTCAGAGCAGCCACTGTATCCAGTAGCTTTTCTCTATTTGTATTATACCGATAAAGGAATGGTTATGCAAATAATATAGAGTTTGTTAATTAATGAAGAAAATAATTATCTGGATCGTTTAAATAAAGAAAGATTGGAGTGCATATGAACAATAAAATAATTAAGTTTATGAATGGTGATTTACAGATTGATGTAACGGTTTCGCCAAATGAAGAAACTGTCTGGTTAAATCGAAATCAATTAGCAACCTTATTTGACAGAGACGTTAAAACAATCGGTAAGCACATTAATAATGCATTAAAAGAAGAACTTGATTCTTCAACTGTCGCAAAATTTGCGACAGTTCAAAAAGAAGGCTCTAGAAATATAACAAGAGAAATAGATTATTACAACTTAGATATGATTATTTCCGTTGGCTATCGAGTAAAATCACAAAATGGTGTAATTTTCCGAAAATGGGCGACATCTATTCTTCATGTTTTCATGATCAAAGGTTATGCAGTAAACCAAAAACGTTTAGATGTTTTAAATAAAACGATTTCAATTCAATCAAGAATGCTTGCTTCTGCTTTAAACATTGAAGAAAAAGAAGTGTTGAATGTGATTGAAGCTTATTCGAATGCATTAACTCTTCTAGATGATTATGATCATGGAACTATCCCTAAACCGGATGGTATTGCTTCTATTTATTGTTTAAGCTATGAAGAATGTCGTTCCCTGATTGATTCTATGAAATATGGTAACTTTTCATCTGTATTTGGTGTTGAAAAAGAACTGGGTAAATTAAATGGAATAATTGCAGCGGTATATCAAAATGTTTTTGGAACTGAATTGTATCCAAGTATTGAGGAAAAGGCTGCAAACTTACTTTATTTCTTGATAAAAGATCATCCTTTTGTGGATGGTTGTAAACGTATAGGTGCTTCTATCTTTCTTGAATTCTTAAATAAGAACAAACATCTTATTATCGATGTAAAACAGATTATTTCAGATAGTGCCTTAGTCGCCATTACATTGATGATTGCTCAATCTAGACCAGAGGAAAAGGAAACGATGGTCAATCTTGTAATGAATTTTTTGAAATGTGAATTTTGTGTAAATTAGGATCTATTGATATAGTGAGGATTGTTCAATGTTGACAACGAGTCTTAAATTCAGTAGAATAATCATCGGTTAGTCATCTCTAACAAGGGATGACTTCTTTTATAAGAAATGAGTTAGAATAATCTAACTGTGGAGGTATGATGAAAAAGATTCTATATATTCTTATTGGATGCATATCATTAGGATTAGGAATTATTGGTGTAATATTACCGATTCTTCCAACAGTTCCTTTTATGTTATTAGCTGCATTTTGTTTTGCAAAATCTAGTGAAAGATTGGATGGTTGGTTTAAGAATACGAAGTTGTATAGAGAGAATAATATTAAGAATGGTATGACAAAACAAGCTAAGATTCGTATTATGTGTTCAGTAACTTTATTGATGAGTATTGGATTTATCATGATGGGATTAAAGGGGATTGTTGTTGGTAATGTTATTTTATTGATTGTCTGGATTTTTCATATGGCTTATTTTACGTTTGGAGTAAAGACAGTATGAAAAGGGTTTTAAATTATTTACTCGCAATTAGCATTATTATTACAATCATGGTTCCAATTACGGGAATCATAGTTCATAAATTAGCTGCTACACTATTTTTAATACTTGCTTTGATTCATGTCTTTTTATATAGAAAGAGATTGGATTTGAAGTATATTCTTATTATTGTATTAACCATAGTATCTTTTGTATTAGGAATACTAGGATTAGTATTGGTTGAGTATCCAATAATATTAACTCTTCATAGAACCGTGTCAATTGTATTAATAATCTTATTAGCTATTCATATATATAAGTTTCATAGAAGGCTTGCCGTTGCATAATGTGACGGCTTTTTTTTGTGATGTTCAGAATCATTGTTAACCAAAATAAAATGTTCGCATTATTGTTAACCTGAATAAAACGTTAGTATTATTGTTAACCTAGGGTGTAATTATCATCGTGTATAAATCGTGTTAATATCTAGATGTAAAAAAAAGATAGATTGTTTGGATCCATGAAAATTAATTTTCGCAATTATCTGAGTGAGGAGGGAATAGATGTTTTTTGATGAAAGAGTTGCATTGTTCAACGTTGAGGCTTCTTCTTCAAAAGAAGTAATTAAAATTGCAGCAGATGAATTATACAGACGGGGCATTGTAAAAGAGGACTTTTTTGAACATGTTCTGTTAAGGGAAAAAGAATTTCCAACAGGACTGGCAACAGATAAATATGGAATAGCAATTCCACATACAGATTCAAAATATGTGAATCGTTCACAGATTGAGTTTGTATCATTGAAATCACCGGTTAAGTTTAAAAATATGGGGAATATGTCTGAAGATGTAGAGGTAACTCATGTTTTTATGATTGCGATGAGTCAACCGCATGAACAGGCTGAAACGCTAGCAAAATTAATGGGGATGTTTTCAGATGAAGAATTGATGCAGAGAATGTATGAATGTTCTTCGAAAGAAGAGTATGAGAGTATTTTAAAAGAAAAGGGATTAATTTAATAGAGGAGAAAAACATGATTGAAACATTTATGAATATATTTATGAGCCTAGGCTCTTCAGTATTTATTCCAGCAATTATTATTATTTTAGGTTTGATTTTAAGAATGAAACCAGGCAAAGCAATTGTTGCAGGGTTAACAATTGGTATCGGATTTATTGGACTAAGTATGGTTACTGGATTGATGACAGATGCTTTAGGGCCAGCAGTTAAATTAATGGTTGAAAAATATGGGTTGTCATTAAGTATTATGGATTTAGGTAGTGGAACAGCAGGACCTGTTGCATTTTCAACAACAATGGGAATTGTGATTATTCCAATTGCGTTTGCACTTAATGCTGTGTTGATTTATTTAGGGTTGACTAAAACTTTCAATGTTGACGTTTGGAATTTATGGCAACCTGCATTAATTGGAATTATGGTATGGGGAATTACAGATAGTTTTTTGATTGGTGTTCTTTCAATGATTCCAGCATTCTTGATTGAAATTATTTTAGCTGATTTAGCAACTCCATTTATGAATGATTTCTATGGCTTTCCTGGAATGACATGTACTCACATGATGGCTAATGCGGGATTGGTATTAGCAGTGCCATTAAATTGGTTGTTCGATAAAATTCCAGGGTTAAATAAAATTGAAGTAAATCCAGAAATTATTCAAGAAAAGTTTGGAGTAGTTGGAGATCCAATTGTGATTGGATTTGTGATTGGACTTGCCATTGGAGCGTTGGCAGGATATGAAGTACCTGCAATGTTGACATTAGGGGTACAAATGGCAGCTGTACTAAAAATTATGCAAAAAATGGTTTCATTATTTATGGAAGGTCTAACTCCTGTTGCAGAAGCAACAAAAGAATTTACGGCAAAATACATGGGTGGTAGAGAAGTTAATATCGGAATGGATGCTGCTTTAGTAGTTGGTAATTCATCTGTTATGTCAACTGCTTTATTGATGATCCCAATTACTCTTTTGATTGGTGTTATTCTACCAGGAAACAAGGTATTACCATTTGGAGATTTACCAACATTAGTGTTTGGATTAGCTTTAATGGTCGCAGGATTTAGAGGAAATGTTTTTAGAAGTGTATTAGGATGTTCAATTTATACAATTACTATGCTTTATGCAGCTACTTATTTAGCACCAGCATTAACGACTGCATATCATATTGCAGGATTTGAAATTGGTAGTGGTATGATTTCATACGTTACAGCAGGTTTATGGCCAAATGTATTAATTGTATTTATCACAAATCTTTTAAGTGTACCAGGATTATTAATTCTAACAGTAATTGCATTAGTTGTATTATTCTATGTAAACAAAAAAAATAAGGTTCAAGCATAAAAATAAATAGAGGTGGATAAAATGAAAACAATTATGATTATATGTGGTGCAGGGCACGCAACTTCAACGGTTGTAAGAACTAAAGTTGAGAGTTGGTTAAAAAGCGAAGGATTGGCTAGTGAAGTCGAAGTAAAACAATCTTCGATTGGGGCGCAGGCAAAGGATATTGCTGCAGATAAGTATGATATTGTAATTAGTACTACACAAGTGCCAGAAAATATTAAAGATAAAGTTATTATGGGATTAGGACTATTAACTGGTTTTGGAGCTGAACAAGTCTTCGCACAAGTAAAAGAAAGACTTGGAAAATAGAATGGTAGTATTTCATAAAGAAATTGACTTAAATACTGTGGCTAATCGACCATCCTATCATGATGTTACATCTGATGTAATGGAGGCGTTAGCTAGCAGTGGAGTTCAAAATGGAATTTGTGTTGTATCTAGCCCTCATACTACTTGTGCAGTCTTCTTTGAAGAGTTTATGCATGACAAGAATTATTATGGTGACGAATTTTTACAAGTGGATTTGAATGAAGCACTAGATAAAATTGTTCCTGTTCAAAGAACAGAAGGTCAATACCACAGTCCAGGGCCAGAGCATATTGCATATGGTATGGCTAAAACAGATCCGGATTATCCAGCGAAAGAATGGACAATGTTGAATACGGATGGACATTTGAGATCTACGTTATTAGGGGCAAGCGAAACGTTGATTATCAAAGATGGAAATTTGTTAAATGGTAAAGTGGGTTATATCTATTTTGTTGATTTTGACCAAACAAGGGAACGTAGAAGAAAATGTAATATTGTTATTATGGGAGAATAAAAATGGTTGAAAATAGTATTAAAAGTGTTATTGAAGCGGAAAGTGATGAATTAAAAAAATTAACGGAATCATTAGATTATGATGTGGTTAATACATTGATTAAAAAAATCCAAAATAATAAGGGTAATATTTTTGTGACTGGATGTGGTACATCTGCAATGGCTGCAAAAAAAATTGTTCATACTATGCAAGTGGTTAATCAAAGAATATTTTACTTAAATCCATCAGATGCTGTTCATGGTGGAATTGGAGCTATTGAAAAAGATGACATTGTCATTATGGTTTCTAAAGGTGGAAGTACAAATGAGTTGTGTTCTTTTTTAGAAAATCTTAAAAGTAAAGAGGCCTTTATTGTATATGTAGGTGAGAATGGAGATTCTAAAATTGGCAAATCAGCAGATTTGTTCTTGAAAATTAAAATTGAAAAGGAACCCGATGAATATAACATGTTGGCAACCGCTAGTACATTAGCTGTAATTTCAGTTTTTGATGCGATTGCGATTTATATAGAAAGGAATTCATCTTTCTCACAAAAAGTATTTTTAGAAAATCATCCAAGCGGTGATGTAGGTGATCGTTTGAGTGCTATTGTTAAGTGATATATTGAAAAAGGGATAGATTGAGTCTATCTCTTCATGTTTTATGGAGGAAATTATGATTATAGTACCATCGTTGTTAAATTCAAATATATATGATGTTCAAGAAAATGTGAAAATTACAAAAGATGCAGGAGATAATTATTTACATATAGATGTTATGGATGGTAGTTTCGTTCCAATGCAGTCTTTTGGGGGAAAGTTAGTAACAGATTTAAAAAAGAAAACGAATCTGGTATTAGATGTACATTTAATGATTAACAATCCTGAGTTGCATATAGAAGAATATAGAGATGCGGATATTATTACAGTCCATCAGGAGAGTACGAAACAATTGTATAATTGTTTAAATCAAATTAAGAAATTAGGTAAAAAAGCAGGCGTAGCTATTAATCCAGGTACTCCGGTTCATATGTTAACGGATGTTTTTGATTTGGTGGATCAAGTATTAGTTATGACAGTAAATCCAGGAATGTTAGGTGAATCTTTTATAAAAAGTACTTTAAAAAAAATAGTAGAGCTGAAACAGATTAAGGATGATAATGAGTATTGTTTTGACATTGAAGTGGATGGAAATATTAATGATCAAACAATAATTCCGTGCTATACTTCAGGTGCAAATATTTTTGTATCTGGTGGATATATATTTGGTCATGATAATCCAGAGCAAAGAATTAAAAAATTGAAAAATGTATTATGTAATAGTAGAATCAGTTAAAGGAATGATGTTATGAACTCACGACAAATAAGTGTGTTTAATTATTTATTAGAACAAAATAATTATGTAACTGCGAAAACAATTTCAAAAGAATTTAATGTAACACCAAAAACAATTTATATAGATATTAATACGTTGCAGAAAGAATTAGCAGAATATGGACTCATTGTTGATAAAAAAACGAATTGTGGCATTTTATTAGTTGGAACAGATGAGGCAAAAGAAAAGGCTCGTTCAGTTATCAATTTTAGTAACGATGATTCTGATGACAAAGGTTTAGATGTAGAAAGCCGCAGAAAACAGTTGTTTGTTGATTTAGTGTTGTTTGGAAATTCTTTGTCACTTCAAAAAACAGCTGAACATTATTATGTATCCAAGTCATCCATACTTAATGATTTAGAGTTTCTAAGAAAAGAATTTTTAAGAAAGTATCATGTGAATATCGAAACGGATTTTGATAAAAAAATTAGTTTAATGGGTACAGAAGAAAATATTCAGCTGGCTATTATCAATGCTTTTATAAGTACAATTTTTAAAAAAGAAAAAGAACAAGCTTATTTAATATTTGATAAAAAACTAAATTTGGTAATCAGTGATATGCTTGATAACAGTGAAATTATTGATTTAAATGGTTTTGCGGATTATTATAGACAAGCTTTAAAAATCACTTTATTCATATTTGCTACTCGAATTGAAAATGGATTTCATATTAAAGAAGATGAATACTATTTCTTAGATGATTTAGATTTTATGAAAAATTATCCAATTGCAAAGAGTATCTCAGATTACTTTGAGGAACAATTAAATATAAAATGTACTAGTGAAGATAAAATGGTATTAGCTAAGTATTTAGCGTCGTATCGTATAAAAAGCTTTAAAACAAATGAAAGTGATTATAAGGAAGTTGTAGATCGAATTATCAACAGTTTAGAAGAGATAGAAAATATATGCATTAAAAACAGAGAAGAATTAACGAATCAATTATTATTACATATACCGCCAATGGTGTTGAGATTAAAGAATGGAATTAAAATTGAAAACCCATTATTGGATGAGGTTAAATCTAGATATCTTCATTTATTCACTTTATCTTGGTATGTATTATCAACGATTGAAACAGAATATAATATTAGTTTGACAGAAGATGAAATATCTTTCATTGTTATTTATTTTCAAATGGCAATTAATAAATCATCAAACTCACATAAAATATTAGTGGTATGTCCTTATGGGATTGTATCTTCAAAATATGTTGTTTCACAATTAAAAAACGTACTTCCAAAATATGATGATATTCAAGCGTGTGGATATGAGGATTTAAAAAATAAGAAACTAGATAATTTGGATTTGATTGTGAGTACTTCATCACAAAAGATTGATACATCTGTACCGGTTGTTCATGTAAGTCCGATGTTAGATAGCGTGGATTGTGCAAAAATATTTGATGCGTATTCAAAATATGTTTTTTTGGCATCGTCTAAAATTAGAAGAATTTTTGATCAAAACAATATTAATATTCCATTATTGAGTCGGTATATAAATAAAGATAATGTTTTTTTCAAAATGGATTTTCATACAAAAGAAGACTGTCTAGATTTTATGATTAAAAAGTTAGAGAAAGATGGCGTTGTTAAAAAAGGATTTCGAAAATCTGTATATAAACGAGAGAGCATAGGTAGTACAGTGTTAGAAAATGGAATAGCTATACCTCATGGTATGCCTGCAGAAGTTAACAAAATAGGTCTAGTTATATTGACATTAAAAAGACCAATCAAATGGTCAAATAATTGGGTGGATATGATTTTTTTAATGGCGGTTCCAGAAGATAAAACAAATGAATTTGAATCTATGATTTTAGAATTATATGGAATGATATCAAATATTGAGGTTGTTGAGGAATTAAAAAAATTCACTTCGATTGATGAATTTCTATTAATCATTAAGTAAATAAGGGCTTTTGATATTCTTACCATAACGGTTCTGAGAATTGGATTAAGATTCATTACATATAGAAATAGATTGAATTATATGTATTATCTTATTATTACACTAACCATAGTATCCTTTATCTTAGGAATACTAGGATTGATTATGATTGAATATCCAATAATACTAGTAATTCATAGAGTATTATCTATTGGATTGGTATTCATATTAGCTATTCATATATATAAGTTTCATAGAAGACTTGCCGTTGCATAATGTGACGGCTTTTATTATGCTTAAGGTAGATGACAGAAAAGGGTTATGAATTGTTGGATCGTGTATAAATAAGCTAAAATTGTTGGATTATACTTGTAGTGATGTAGTACTAGATTGTGAAGAAGTTAGAGTGTTAGTGGATGATAACGTTTTATATATTGTGAGACAAATTTGTTTGATTTAGGATGGTATTATAATTCTAAGATGTTTTCAATTTGAATTGACAAATTTTTGGGGTAGGAGTATGTTCTGACTGAAGAGAAAATAAGTAAACTAAAACAAATGTATTACAGTTGAGTTTGGAGATGATATTTTGTATTCAGAACTAGAATATTTAAATTGGATATTTCGTATCGTGTTGGCTACTTTATGTGGTTGTGCCATTGGATATGAAAGGACTAGTCGAAATAAATCGGCTGGGATTCGAACGCATGCGATTATTGCACTAGGATCTTCAATGTTTATGATTATTTCTAAATATGCGTTTTTTGATGTGCCGACGGCGGATGGAGCTAGAGTGGCAGCACAAATTGTTAGTGGAATTGGATTTCTTGGTGCTGGCGTAATCTTTGTGAAAGATGATTTGATTCAAGGGCTTACTACAGCAGCTGGAATGTGGACTACTTCTGGCATAGCTGCATGTATTGGTGCTGGATTGATTTTTATTGGTGTTTTTGCGACATTATTTCTAGTCGTTCTTCAAAAGATATTTCATTATCCTTTTTTCAATCAAATTGATCATCCTAATGTATTGATTCAGACTAATATTGTTTCTAAGAATGATGAAATATATAAAATATTTGAGAAGTATGGTATAGAGGTCAATGAAATAAAAATTGATAAGAATCTAGATTTAATGACTTTTGATACAAATAATAGGTGGATTGACCATAAAAACGAATTGTTTCAGGATTTGATGTCAATTGATGCAGTAACAAAAATATCTATTCTCTAATTGATAAAGGGACTATTGCGGATTATTTTGATGATGTGAATCATCAGATGGAAAAATTATTGAGGGGATTGAAAATCATGAAGATTAAAGATGTAATTGAAATTCTAAAACAAGAGGGTACTTGGGTTCGTTGGAATCGTTGTACTAGAGACCGTGTTTTATTTGGAAATGAAAATCAAGAAGTAAAGAAGATTGGTGTTTGTTGGGTGGCTACAAATAAGGTGATTGAAAAGGCATTAGAAAAGGGAATTAATTTTATTATTTCTCATGAGAATATTTTCTATACTACGGGTACGCATTTGGAAACTAAATTAGTAGAGTCTATAGAATATAAGAAGGAATTATTAAGTAAGGGAAATATTTGTGTATATCGTTGTCATGATGTTTGGGATTCTATTCCAAAGTATGGTGTGAGTGATGTATGGGCTAAAAAGCTTGGCTTTGATTTTAAGGATAGAGTGATTAACTCGTATTATCAGCATGCGGATATTCCAAAACAAACCGTTTCACAATTAGCAAAACATGTGGCAAATGTATTAAAAGATGATGGTGAAGAGGGTGTTTATGTTTTTGGAGATGTAAATAAAGAAGCATCTCGTTTAGCTATTGGTACTGGTGCTGGAACAGATATATTTGAAATGTTAGAATTCAATCCTGATGTAGTTATTGTGGCAGATGATGGAATCAACAACTACAAAGATGCTCAGTATGCGATTGACAATGATTTACCTATGATAGTAGTAAATCATGCGGGTTGTGAGATTGGTGGTTTAAAAAACATGGTGAATTATTTTAATGATAAGCTTCCTGATCTTGAAGTAGAGTATTTGGATGAGGGTTTTAAAATCTCTTATTTTAAATAGATTTGACCGTTGTGTAAAAGCAACGGCTTTTTTAATGGATTGTGGTTGCTTTTTATACAGAAAAAGCGTTTGATAGATATAAAGAATGAGATATTGGGTATGTATGAATTACAATTAGTGAATAATGGCTGTTTAGCAGAGTATAGCGAAGATTATAAAGTGTTTGTTGAATCTATTATATTGGATAGTGAGACATTAAAAAAATTAAATAGTGATGAAGATGTATATACGGATATTATTGATGTTGAGTTTTCACCTGCAGTAAAAAAGGTGGATAGAGTAGATACATTAGTAGCTGTTACATCTGGATTTATGGCGTTTTTACTGGAACAATTACTAATTCGAAAAAATATAAGGGAAAAAGATATAGATGAGGATACTATCATCAAAGTTTTACCGTTAGTATTAAGACAATATTTAGATAAGAATAAAGATATTGATAAAGAGATTGATGAGTATATCGCAAATTGGGAACATAAGATTAAGGATGCTTATAAGTATAAAAAACTAGTTTGGGATTTTTGTAGTGAATTAAGCTTTAATGGTTTATTGATTAAAGTAATTGAATATTGTTTTAATTTGAGTATTGGTTTGGATGAAAAGTCTGGCTTAATTATAAAGAAAGAAAAACATGATTTAAAAACGGATAGTATTGTAGAAAAAGCACAGATTGCTGTTATTGATTGGTTTGTGGATCAGGCTTATGCGTATAAGAAGAGTGGAAAGTGTAAAAAGGAATTTGTTCAAATTGAAAAAATAGTTAAAGAAATTAAAAGGGTTGCTTTTAAGGATAATAAATTTGATAGGGAACAATTAAAAGAATGGTTCCATAATAAAGTGTTAAATGAAAAGAAAAAGTTAAATGGATTGGAATACTTTGCGGTTCAAAGTATTCCGGTAAAGGCCAATATTATTTTTGTACATAGTTATGCACATATCCGTAATTTTATTCAACAAGTAAATGAACATAATGTTGAGTCTTTAGAAGGCTTGAATATTATTAATTTTGATAAATTAAATAATGAAGCAGTGATTAGAAGAATGGATACTATTTCAACAAGTGTATTTGCAGCGTTTAATGTAGGTGTTGCAGGAGCAAAAGCAATAAAACTAGAGAAAGATCCTCTACAAAAGTTGTATGTATTCGCAATTAATATCAATATTCCAAATGTAATTCGATTGGTGAGTGTTGTTAAGGCGGATGCGGATTATATAAAAGAAGATATTGATCAATTGGTTCATAAGTCAGAAGTAGTTGAAATCAAGAAACATAAGGATATTCCATTGGATAGTTTAGAGCGTTGTTTTACAATGAATAAAATTGAAACGCGAATATTATATTCTTTGGAACTTCAAATGATTGAAGAGGATATTCAAAGAACGAAGGATAATAAAGAACAGTTATTAAAGAATAAGTGGAAAGAAAAGTGGATTGAAGTAACAGAGCAGTCTCTACAACAAAATAAAGTGTTTGAAAAGGATTCGTTAAAGACGTATGCAGCAATAAATACATATGCTTCTAACCAAGAAAATCTGTTGTGGCTTTATAATATTGCAGTTGAATTAAGTATGTTCAAACCTTATTTCAAGCTTGAGGAGAAGGATAAGAAGCTAAAACTTTCTTATACTAAATACGTAGAGGAAGTATTCTGTAGTTCGCAAAATTACATTTCATATAAGGAAATCCAGAAGATTCAAAAGAGTTATAAGGATTACTATAATTATTTAGAGAATAACACTTTAAAAGCTGTTGGCGTTGCGGGTGGTGCAATTGCCGTAGCTGCTGCCACGGGTGGGTTGGCATTTGTGTTTGCACCACAAATAGCGGTTGCGATATTTGGTGGGGCCTTTCCTACATTGCATGGTGCAGCACTAGTCAGTGCATCATTAGCTGCTGCTGGAGGAGGATCACTTGCAGCTGGTGGTTTTGGTATGGCAGGAGGAGCTGTATTAATAGCAGGAGGAGGTGCTGTATTAGGATTGGGTACTTCTGGAACAGCATTATCTTTGATGATGGCACCTAAGTTTGTGCAGAATGATTATGCAAAACTATTAGCTAAGTGTGATTGTGTATTATTAAAACAATTTGATATGGAAGATGAAGTAGTGGCTTTGCAACAAAAATTAGAGAATGATTTAGTTGAATATAAACTACGTTTAAAAGTATTGGAAGGTTTAGAAAATCCGAATGAGGAGTGTAAGCAAAATATTAAGGCTTTAAAGAAGAGTATTGCTTACACAGAGAGAGCGAATAAGCAATTGATTAAATTGATATGATGAGTGATGAAAAATGCTATGGAAAAATCTAAATATGTGTTTTTTCTTTTATAGGGTGAAAAGGAAAATTGAAAATAGTTTTTAACTTAGTGATTTTATGGGAGATATAGATGAATAAAATTTTGAGAAAAAGGAAAATACCAGTAGCGGTATTGAGAAATAATTACATAAGAGGAATAGATAAGTATAATTACGAAAAATATATGGTGGATTTTATAAATCATTCTAAATTGGTTGATGAGAAAGGTGGACTACGTTTTCATCATCAAGAAGAACAAAGTAATTCAGAGTCAGATGCGTTTAATGGATTTTATGATATTGATTTTAAAATTTTATGTGAACCCGAACAAATGCACGCACTTACATCTAATAGTATGCAAATTTACAAGACAAACACAGGAAATACAGCGTATGCAATATCCAAAAACACGAAGCCAATGGGTTATTATAATATGATGAAGGTATTTGTTGATAGGCCTCTAATATTAACTGATGGAAACGTTATTGGCGATGATCAATTATTGAATGCAGTTAATGTTATAAAAAAATTATTAGCAACTAAAAAGAATATTATGGTCTTATTACCTTTTGAATATTTTTTTGAAGGATATAAAACGAATCAAGATATTGCAAAAGAAATCATAAATGAACTCAGTGTATCTTTTAATGCTATGAAAAAATATCGAATTACTCAAACACAACTTGATTTATATTTTATGTTTAAATCAAAAGATTATATGGTTATCGTAGAAGCTAATGATGATATAAGTTTTTATGATTTAGTACCATGTACTTGTAGTGATTTATTTGAATGTTTATATGAGGAAGGAAGTCCTTTACCGGTTATTGACGAATGATTGGGTTAAAAGGTATGTGGTGTGGCTTTTAATAATTGATTTATGTATAATGGAATTAGATGTTTACAAATGTTAATTAAATGTCATGTCATGTTTGAATGGAAATAATATAGGTTTATAGGGTTAAACTTAATATGAGTGTTTGATTATGTTGTAAAATTTATTTAAAGGGAAAAGGGTAGGAATGTATTTATGGAAGATTACACAAATGAACCAAAAAAGAAGTCAGGGAAGAAAGTACTAAAAATGATTGTGAACAAAATCATTCATCCTAATATTATTAGTTTGATAGTGGTTGCGGTTATTGTTGGTGGATTGTTCTTTTTTATAGGTAAGGTATCAAACTCGGAGTTTGAGCCTGAACATAAAGAGGTTGTTACACAATTGAGTTTGAAAGATATTGGAACATTATCAACTCAAGAAGCTTATGTTACGGTTGTGGAAGCTATGGATGAAAATCGTAAATTATATGATGCTGAGGATGCACCTGATGTACCACTTACTAATTCAGTATGTGTTTTCTCTCATGATTTTCAAATTACAGCAGGTTATGATTTTGAGAAAATTATACCAAAAGTAGAGCAAAAGACAGATAATCAAAAAGGTGTTATTACAGTACCATTACCGGATGCGAAGATTTTAACGAGTGGTATGTTGTCAGACAAAGAAGAGGTTTATTACGAGAGAGAAAGTATTTTTAATAATTTGACAGAAGCAAAAAAAGCAGAATTAAGAGCTGAAATGGGAGATAGAGCTGAGAATATTGCTGTTGAAAATGGCTTGTTGGATAAAGCAAAATCAAATGCTAAAAAAGTTTTAAAGAATTTTATTTACAATATCTATGATTCAAATGATTATGATATCGTATTTGAGGATGAAAAGGAATAGTGACTTATATGAAAAAAACTCTTATAACAGTATTGATTGTAGTAGTTGTAGCTATTGTGCTGTTTTATGCATATTTAGCTATAACAAGATAAAAATTAATATTATAAAAAGGTATGAAGAACAGTTAAACAAACTATTTTTCATACCTTTATTAAATTATATATACGCGACTTTATGGATTTAATAATTATAGATTTTTTTATTTATCACTATTTTGTGTGCCTTTTTTGTTAAACCAACATAACAGAATAAACGCTGCAACAATGATAGCGATACCAATATATGGAGATTTCATAATTGTCATTACAGCCATAACATCTAAACAGTCGTGACCTACACCAGCGGCTCCATAAGCTGCATAGTCGAAGATTGTAGATAAGAATCCTGAGCCTAAAATCAATAAGAAACCATAGATAAATCCAGAAATAATAGCTCCACGGGTACCACCTCTTGCATTACCGAAGATACCTGCTACACCTCCTGTGAAGAAAGCTCCAATGATTGAAACTAATGGTACAGCATGGAATAACAATGAAGATGCAAACATACCAACAAGCATTCCTAAAACAGCTGTGACAAATCCAATCATTAAACTGTTAGGAGCAAATGCAAATAATGCAGGAACGTCTAGTGCAGGGATAGCACCTGGTACAAGTTTGTCTGAAATACCTTTAAATGCAGGAACCAATTCTCCTAAGAACATTCTTACACCCTGTAACAAAATCAAGATTCCTGATGTAAATCCTAATGCTTTAAGAATACCATATACAATATAATTTTGTGTTCCGGCATAAGTTGCTACAGCCTTAGGGCCAGCTAATATTACTACGATTAAATAGAACACACCCATTACAATAGATACAGACATAGAAGTATCTTTAAAGAATTCTAATGATTCTGGTAATTTGATCTCTTCTGCATTTTTACTCTTATCACCTAATAAACCACCAATGTACGCAGCTGGGATAGTTCCAAGTGTTGTTAAATGGGCCATAGCAAATTGATCTGAACCAGTAACTTTTTTTACAGTCGGTTGAGCAATAGCAGGTAATACTACCATTAATAAACCTTGTAATAAAGAACCAACTAGGATAATCATTGTATCGTTAAATCCAGCTACATATAGACTTCCAGCAACAGCAACAGATAAAATCCACATCATGTGACCAGTTAAGAAAATGTACTTTAAAGGACTGAATCTTGCAATAACTACATTAACCAAGAACCCGATAGCCATAATAAGTGCACTTGTACTAGCGATGACTGGTACTGTACTCTGCATTGCCCCAACTACTGCTTCTGATGAGGTTGCAAAACCTTGAAGATTAAATACTTGTGAGAACAAATCTACGAATGGTAAGATTTCTGAAACGATTAAGCTTGAACCGGCAGCAAGGACCAACATACCTAATGCTGTTTTTACGGTTCCAGAAAATACTTGTCCTACACTTTTGTGCTGCAATAATAAACCAATAAGCGCAACAAGACCTAAAACAATTGCAGGTGTTTCAAGAATGTTGATTAGAAAATCTAGCATTTAAATATCCTCCTTAAATAATTCCTTTACTTTTTAAATATTTTTCTAATTTATCTTTTGCTTCGCCAACATTTACCATATTTTCAAGATAAACAACATTATCTTGGTCAGCAAAGTTTTTTCTAAATTCATCAGTTGTAACAATTAAGTCACAAGGTTTCCCTTTTACTGTTCCCATATCCCAGTGTTCAATGTTACATTTAACACCTAGTTGACTCATGGCAGAGTCTACTGTCATTTTCATAATTAGAGATGATCCTACCCCTAATCCACAAACAGTTATAATTTTTAACATTATACATACCTCCTATAAACAAGTTACTAAATCGTGATATTGTTTAATATATTCTGCATTAATGTCATCTCCAGAATCTAAGTTGGAGCTTACATAAACTGGTGGAACGTATCCTTGCTCGACACATAATTCGATTGTTCTAGCCATAATGGAGTCCATTACAGTCATTCCAAGGATAGTTGATGTTCCTGTAAATTTATCTCTCATACCAGACATTGATAAACATGCATCTCCAGATACACATTTGATGTCGATAACTACATCAGCAACATCTTTTAAGTTTTTACCAGAAGAATGTCTACTCGTAACACTATTTGAAAATTCTTTTGATGTTAATGCAATTACTTTCATGCCGATTTTCTTTGCTTCTAACGCCATATCTACAACACCTGCGTTTCTACCTGAGATAGAAACAATTATCATTGTGTCATCTTTTGAAGTATTTTCAAGTCCTAAATATTCTGCACTAAATCCTTCAACTCTTTCTTGGATTGTGCTTAATTTAGCTTTTGGAAATAAAGCTAGATGAGGGATAAGCATAGCGTTAACAGGAACTAGGCCACCTGCACGATAGAACACTTCCATAGCAAACATTTGAGAATGGCCACAACCAAAGACATGGATTAATCTTTTTTTCATTACTGAAGCAGCACAAATTTGTGCAACTTTTTCAATGCTATCGCTTTCCTCTGTTACTTGGCGTTCTAATTGTTCTTTTAAAATCTCGTAATATTCTTTTTGTTTCATTTTGCTCTCCTTGTTTATTAATATGCAGCTATTTTTTTCATGATTTCTTCTTTTGGAGCATTATTAGTTATCATAGTTATGAATTCTTCATCTTGTAAAATGCTTGCAACATTTGTAATCATTTCCATGTGTGAATCTTTATCGACAGCTCCGAATGCAAATGCACAATTAATTTGTTGATTGTTAAATTCTTTAAAGTAAACAGGATTCTTGAATACTGTTAATGATAGACAAGCCTCTTTAACATTTGGACCTGGTTCTCCATGAAAAAAACATACTTTAGGTACTAATATCACCTGAATTATTCATGAAAAGATAATAAAAGAAGATTAGCCTTGTTGGTGAATCC
>ERZ837487.1147-NODE-1147-length-33524-cov-4.539753_pt1 | contig 33524 bp, 30 predicted proteins | sample MGYA00519911_ERZ837487 | MGnify/ENA primary metagenome ERZ837487 (study PRJEB31850, sample SAMEA3708818) | human gut metagenome | biome: human gut; feature: human-associated habitat; material: faeces | place: China | collected 2014 ... | reverse complement strand
CAAAGAAAGGAAGTTTCGATGGCTAAGAAAAGAAGAAGTAATCGTAAGGTACATAGAGGTAGAAGAAAAAAAAGAGGATTTTCTACCTGGTCGTTAGGTAAGAAGATTGGTGTGATTGCTGTTAGCATACTATTAGTACTCGTGATTGGTGGAGGAGCAGCGGCAGCGGCTTATGTGACCAGCAAGGTAGACAAGATGGAAGTCCAGAAGCTAGATGTGAATAAGCTGGAAATTAATAAAGAAGTAGAACATAAGACGGGATACTTAAATGTTGCGTTATTTGGAGTGGATTCCAGAGAGGCTTCTTTGGGAAAAGGTACCAGAAGTGATACAATCATGATCGCAAGCCTGAATCAGGAGACTGGAGAAGTAAAGATTAGTTCCGTATATCGTGATACGATTTTGCAACAGTCAGATGGTACATACAATAAAGCGAATGCAGCATATTCCTTTGGAGGAGTAGAAGAGGCAGTTGCATTGTTGAACAAAAATCTGGATTTGAATATTGAACATTATGTTGCAGTGAATTTTAATGCTATGATTGATGTGATTGATACACTCGGTGGTCTGGATATTGAACTTACAGAAGAAGAAGTTAAGTATACGAACATGTATTGTGATGAGACTGCTGTAGTAACAGGACGTCCATTTGAAGAAGACCTGGTTGGTGCTGGGGTGCATCATCTAGATGGTGTTCAGGCTACTTCTTTCTGTCGTATTCGTTACACGAAAGGCGATGACTTCAAAAGAACTGAGCGTCAGCGCTTTGTGATTGAGAAGATTGTAGAAAAATTACAGGCAGCTAATCTTGCAACAATCAATAAAATTGCAGACGACGTATTTGCAGAGGTAGGTACTAACTTTACATTACCGGAAATTCTTTCTTATGCAAAAGATTTTAAAAAGTATACATTGGGAGAAACTACGGGATTCCCATTTAATAAATCAACTGGAACATTAAGTGGAATTGGAAGTTCCGTACTTCCTACTGATTTAGCAGGAGATGTGCAACAGCTTCATCAATTCTTCTTTGGAGATGATGGCTACACCCCATCAGATGTTGTGCTGAGTATTGATGCAGGTGTTAAAAAGAAAGCAACTGATGTTGGTAAAGGTACAACAAAAGATAATGACAGTTATTACGATGACAACTCCAACAGTTCTTCTAAGGGTTCATCAGGAAGCAGTTCCAATAAATCTTCAGGAACTTCAAGTAGAGGCTCCGGTAGCGGCAATTCCTCTGGCAGTGGAAGCTCCGGTGGCAGTAAATCAGACAGCGGATCAGGCGGCGGCTCCGGTAGCGGAAGTTCAGGCAGCGGTTCCGGTGGCGGAAGTGAATCTGGCGGAAGCGGTTCTGGTGGCAGCAGTTCCGGTGGTGGAAGTGAATCTGGCGGAAGCAGCTCCGGCGGCGGAGAATCTTCCGGTGGTGAAAGTGCAGAATAATGTATAACCATTCTTAAAATACAGAAACTATAGAAAAAAGAGGTAAAGTACATGAAGTTTTTAAAGAAAGTACTGGCTGCAGTTGCCTGTGTATGTGTGCTGGCTACCAGCGTGACACTGACATCCCATGCAGCTGGCGGTAGAATTTCTTTTGCAGATCCGAGTACGGCTGTGGGAGATATGGTAGACGTAAAATGTGTTTTAAAATCCAGCAGTGGATCTCTTGGAAGTTCATCAGTAACACTTTCTTATGATGCCAGTGCATTGAAGTTTAATTCCGGCGATGGAGTGACCGGTGGCGATGGAACCCTGACATACTCAGGAAATGGCGGTTCTTCAGAAGTGTCATTTACCATGACATTCCAGGCACTGCAAGAAGGTTCTACAGAGATTACGGTAGCATCTCAGGATGTGAAATCCAGTTCTGGTTCAGAGGTTAAGTTGACAGAAGGGAAATCTACAGTGACAATCGCTGCCGGAGATCCTTCTAAGATCGTGGATGATACTCAGGCAGCAGAAGGTGCTGACACAGCAGCTAGTGGCGATGCAACCGTTGAGGTGAACGGTACATCTTATACGCTGAGTGATTTTGTAGAAGCTTCACTTCCGGCGGGATTTACAAAGACAACCATGAATTATGAGGGCGCTGACCGCCCAATGGCTTATAACGAGACAAATGGTGTTTACCTTGCTTATCTGACATCAGCGGATGGTAATTCCAATTTTTTCTTATATGATGATTCAAATGCAACATTTGCACCATATGAAGAGATTGATATTTCCGATACAACAACGATTGTTCTGTTAAGTGATACAAGTGTGAAGCTGCCATCTAATTATGCGCAGACAACACTGACGCTGAATGGACAGGAATTCCCTGTATGGCAGGATAATGACAAAGATGGATTCTATCTGATGTATGCTGTAAACAACAATGGTACGAAGAATTTCTACGAGTATGATTCTCAGGAGAATACGTATCAGAGATGTGATGTAAAGCAGGATACCGGAGCAAGCAATGCTAAGAAAAAGGCCAATGGCTTCTTTGATAAGATGCAGAATGTGATCGACGGACATTTTAAAGTGTTTGCGATTATCTTTATTGTTATTTTCCTTCTTCTTATTATCCGTCTGATCGTAGTTCGTGTGAAGCTTCGTAACCGTGATATTGAGCTGGATGATCTGTATGATGAGTATGGAATCGACTTAGAAGAGGAAGAACCGGAACCGGCTCCGAAGAAGAAAAATAAAAAGAAAGCTCAGCCGGCTCCGAAAAAAGGCAAAAAGAAAAAAGTCGTAGACGAAGATGATTTTGATGACTACGAAGATGACGAATTTGACGATGATGATGATGACGATGATGACGATCGTTATGATAGTAATCGTTATGATGACGAAGATGATTATGCAGATGATGACTTTGAAGAAGAGGAATTTGATGAAGTCAGAGAAGCACCGCTTCGTACAGTGAAATTCGATGATTTTAATACCATTACGGATATGTCTTTATATGAAGATGAGAACTTCGAATCATTTGTGATGGATGAGGAAGAAGAGGATGATATGGTAGATGACTTAGATGATCTGCTCAGTGAGCGTCCGAAGGAAAGACGCAGTCATTCTGAGAAGGATGACACATTCCAGGTAGATTATATTGATCTGGATTAATAAGAGTGAAATGAGTAACCAGGGAGGAATGCATAATGTAAGATGCATTCCTCTCTTAATAAATGGAACTTAAAAGGCATAAATGGAGTTGAAAAGGCATAAATGGAGCTTAAAAGGCTGCAGGAGGGATTATGTACGATTATATTATTGTAGGGGCTGGGCTTTATGGAGCAATCTTTGCCCATGAGGCTATGAAGGCAGGAAAGAGCTGCCTCGTTGTAGAGAGGCGTTCGCATATCGGTGGAAACATTTATACAAAAGAGATGGAAGGAATCCAGGTGCATCAGTATGGAGCACATATTTTCCACACAAGTAATAAAGAGGTGTGGGATTACATTGGACAGTTTGCAACATTTAACCGTTATACGAACTGCCCGGTGGCATATTATAAAGGCCAGATGTACAATATGCCGTTCAATATGAATACATTTCATAAGATCTGGGGTGTAATCACACCGGCAGAGGCGAAGGCTAAGATTGAGGAACAGGTGAAGGAATATGGCGTGAAGGAGCCGAAGAATCTGGAAGAGCAGGCAATCAGCCTGGTTGGAAAAGATATTTATGAAATTCTGGTCAAGGGGTACACCGAGAAGCAGTGGGGAAGGCGTGCGACAGAGCTGCCGCCGGAGATCATTAAGAGACTGCCGGTCCGCCTGACTTATGATAACAATTATTTTAATGACCTTTATCAGGGGATTCCGGTGGGAGGTTACACGCAGATTATTGAGAAGATGCTGGAAGGCGCCAAGGTCCGTTTGAATGTGGATTATCTGAAAGAAAAAGAAAATCTTCGCCCACTCGGTAAAAAAGTAGTGTATACTGGACCTGTAGATGCATATTTCGACTATTGTTTTGGTGAATTAGAATATCGTACGGTCCGTTTTGAGACAGAGATTCTGGATACAGACAATTATCAGGGAAATGCGGTGGTCAATTATACAGAGTATGAAGTTCCATATACAAGAATCATTGAGCATAAGCATTTTGAATTTGGAACCCAGGAGAAGACCGTTATTTCCAGAGAGTATCCGGTGACATGGAAGAAAGGGGATGAACCTTATTATCCGGTCAATGATGAGAAGAATACAGCACTTTATGCAAAATACAAAGAGCTGGCAGAGAAGGAAGAGAACGTAATCTTTGGAGGGCGTCTGGGACTTTACCGTTATATGGATATGCATCATGTAGTGGATGCGGCGTTACAGGCTGTAAGAGAAGAAATGAAATAAATGATAACGAGGTTAGAAACCGGGTATCATCAAAGGAAGATAATGAACGTAAAGAAGGAGAAAGTATTATGAAATGGAAGCAGTTTCGTTTAAAAACAACGACACAGGCGGAGGATATTGTGAGCAGTATGCTGGCAGATCTTGGAATTGAAGGTGTGCAGATTGAGGATAAGATCCCGCTTACAGAACAGGATAAGGAGCAGATGTTCGTGGATATTCTGCCGGATATTCCGGATGATGACGGAACAGCATATTTAACATTTTATCTGGATGAGGAAGAAGATGTGGCGCCGGTTCTTATGAACGTGAGAAAAGAACTGGAAGATATGCGCGCATTTCTTGATGTTGGGGAGTGCACCATCGAGGAATCTGAGACGGAAGATGTAGACTGGGTCAATAACTGGAAGCAGTATTTCCATCAATTCTATATAGATGACATTCTTGTAATCCCATCCTGGGAAAATGTAAAGCCAGAGGACAGTGACAAGATGGTCATCCACATTGATCCGGGTACAGCGTTCGGAACAGGTATGCATGAGACGACACAGCTTTGCATCCGGGCGTTGAAAAAATATGTGACATCCGAGACGGAGATTTTAGATGTTGGTTGTGGAAGCGGGATTCTTGGAATGCTGGCGCTTAAGTTCGGGGCAAAGCATTCTCTTGGAACAGATCTTGATCCATGTGCCATTGATGCGACTCACGAGAATATGGAAGTGAATGGGATCCGCAAGGATCAGTATGAGGTCATGATCGGAAACATCATTGACGATAAGGCTGTTCAGGATGCGGTTGGATATGAGAAATATGATATTGTAGCAGCAAATATTCTGGCAGATGTCCTTGTTCCGCTGACGCCGGTCATCATTCACCAGATGAAGCCGGGGGCTGTATATATTACAAGCGGAATTATAGAAGATAAAGAGCAGGTTGTAGTAGAAGCTGTGAAGGCTGCCGGACTGGAAGTTCTGGAAGTGAATCACCAGGGCGAGTGGGTATCTGTTGTAGCAAGAAAGAATGCCTAGAGGAGTAAAGAGAAAATGCAGCATTTTTTTGTAGATGCCTCTCAGGTATCGGAAGAAACAATCCGGATCGAAGGTTCTGATGTGAATCATATGAAAAATGTGCTCCGTATGCGGATTGGTGAGGAAGTGACGGTCAGTGACGGTCAGGGAAAAGAATATCTCTGCCAGGTTCGGGATTTTGAAGAGGAGCAGGTGCAGTTGAAAATCGTAGAGACGAAAGCTTCAGATGCGGAACTTCCATCAAAGATCTATCTGTTTCAGGGTCTCCCGAAGCAGGAGAAGATGGAATTGATCGTGCAGAAATGTGTGGAGCTTGGGATTTATGCGGTAGTCCCGGTCTCCATGAAGCGGTGTGTGGTGAAGCTGGATGCGAAAAAAGGGGCGAAGAAAGTGGAGCGTTGGAATACAATTGCAGCCAGCGCAGCCAAACAGTCCGGGCGGGGGATCGTGCCGGAAGTGACGTCTGTGAAGACTTATAAGGAAGCCCTTGAGATGGCAAAAGATTTGGATGTTGTATTGGTGCCTTATGAGTGTGCAGAAGGTATAGACCACACAAAGAAACTGATACAGTCCATAAAGCCGGGACAGTCTGTTGGAATATTTATCGGACCGGAAGGCGGATTTGATCCGGATGAGATTGCGCTTGCATGTGAGATGGGCGGTCAGGTCATAACTCTCGGAAAGCGTATTTTACGGACAGAGACAGCGGGACTTGCGCTATTGTCTGTGCTGATGTTTCAACTGGAGCAAGTTACATATTAAATTGCAGGGACATATATTGATGATAAGAAGAGACAGTGATCAACTGTTATTGGAAAAAGGAAACAGGAAGTGAGATAGAATGAAGGAAGTATATCTGGACAATTCTGCTACGACGAGAGCATACCCGGAAGTGGGAGATCTGGTCCGTAAGGTATTGTGTGAAGATTATGGAAATCCATCTTCCATGCACCGTAAGGGCGTGGAGGCTGAAAAATATATAAAAGAAGCGAAAGAGACATTTGCAAAGCTTTTAAAGGTGCAGGAGAAAGAAATCTTTTTCACCTCCGGAGGTACGGAAAGTGATAATCTGGCATTGATCGGGGCAGCAAAAGCGAATCGAAGAGCAGGGAATCATCTGATCGCATCCGGAATTGAGCATCCGGCGATCATTAATACGATGCGTTATCTGGAAGAGGAAGGATTTCGTGTTACATTTCTTCCGGTGGACCGCTATGGAAGAATCAGTCTGGACGCACTGAAGGATGCACTCTGTGAAGACACGATCCTTGTATCTGTGATGTATGTGAATAATGAGGTGGGATCCGTACAGCCGATCCAGGAGGCTGCCAGCATGGTAAAAGCGTATAACAAGAACATTTTGTTCCATGTGGATGCTGTGCAGGGATTTGGAAAGTATCACATTTACCCGAAGCGCCTGAAGGTGGATATGTGTTCCATCAGTGGACATAAGATTCATGGACCAAAAGGAATTGGAGTGCTTTATATTGATGAACATGTGAAGATAAAACCAATCGTATTTGGCGGTGAACAACAGAAAAATGTCCGTTCCGGTACGGAAAATGTACCTGGAATTGCAGGGATTGGTCTTGCTGCGAAGATGATTTATGAAAATCTGGATGAAAAAGTTGCAGCGATGCGTGCGATGAAGGAGCATTTTATTGAAGGCGTGAAGCAGATCCCGGATACGACCATCCATGGTCTTTATGATGAGACCAGTGCGCCACACATTATCAGTGTTGGATTTGCGGGAATCCGAAGCGAGGTTCTTCTGCATGCGCTGGAAGATAAAGGCATCTATGTATCCAGTGGTTCTGCATGTGCTTCCAACCATCCGCAGATCAGTGGCGTGTTAAAAGGAATCGGAGCCGGTCAGCAGTTTTTGGATGCAACGCTTAGATTCAGTCTTTCTGAGTTTAATACGATGGAAGAGATTGACTATACATTAGATACTCTGTATAATATAGTACCGATGCTTAGAAAATATACCAGACATTAGAGATAAATGAGGAGAAGATCGATGAGATTTCATACATTTTTATTGAAATACGGGGAGATTGGTATCAAAGGAAAGAACCGTTATCTTTTTGAAGATGCTCTTGTAAGACAGGTGCGTTATGCGTTAAAGGATGTAGACGGGAACTTTGATGTCCACAAATCCCAGGCAAGAATCTATGTGGACTGTGAGGGTGATTATGATTACGAGGATACGGTGGAACATTTGAAAAGAGTGTTCGGACTGGTCGGAATCTGCCCGGTTGTCCGTATGGAGGATAAAGGTTTCGAGGAATTGAAAAAAGACGTGGTAGCTTATATGGCAGAGATGTATCCGGACCGCAACTTTACATTTAAGGTAGAGTCACGCCGTGCCAGAAAGTCATATCCGAAGAACTCTATGGAAATAAGCCGTGACCTTGGAGAGGCGATTCTCTATGCGTTCCCGGAGATCAAAGTAGACGTACATCACCCGGATGTACTGGTAAATGTAGAAGTGAGAAATGAAATCTATGTTTATTCTGAGATTATTCCAGGAGCAGGCGGAATGCCGGTAGGAACCAATGGAAACGCTATGCTTCTGTTATCCGGTGGGATTGACAGCCCGGTCGCAGGCTATATGGTATCCAAACGAGGAGTTGGTCTTGAGGCAACTTATTTCCATGCACCGCCGTACACAAGTGAGCGTGCAAAGCAAAAAGTTGTTGATCTTGCGAAGATTGTGGCAAGATATTCCGGACCGATCAAATTACATGTTGTGAACTTTACAGATATTCAGTTGTATATTTATGACAAATGCCCGCATGACGAGCTGACTATTATTATGCGCCGCTATATGATGCGTATTGCGGAAGAATTCGCAAGACGTGATGGCTGCCTTGGACTGGTGACGGGAGAGAGTATCGGACAGGTGGCAAGTCAGACTATGCAGAGCCTGGCTGCAACGAATGATGTATGTACGATGCCGGTATATCGTCCGTTGATCGGATTTGATAAACAGGACATTGTAGATGTGGCAGAGAAGATCGATACTTACGAGACCTCCATTCTTCCGTTTGAGGATTGCTGTACCATTTTCGTGGCAAAGCATCCGGTCACAAAGCCGAATATCGAGGTTATCCGCCGTTCTGAGGAGAATCTGGCAGAGAAGATCGATGAACTTATGCAGACAGCGTTAGATACAGCAGAGATCATTGAAGTGAAATAGAAAAAGTGAAATAAAAAGGGGCAGCCCTTCGAAAGGAAGAACTGCCCTGTTATCTTTGCTGCTTTGCTTTTGATATATGCTTTTTGGCCTGAATCCTACTTAGGATCTTCGCTTACGATATAAGGCTTGATTGCTTCAAGAATAGGACCCATCTCAGAATCTGTTGCGTGGATATTCAGAGTTGTTGGCTCATTCAGATCCAGACTGAAGATTCCCATAACAGACTTAGCGTCTACGATATATCTTCCGGAAACAAGATCAAAGTCGTTGTCGAATTGTTCAAGCTCGTGAGAAAAAGAGTTCACCTTTTGGATTGAATTTAAATAAACCTGTACAGTTTTCATTGTACGTTACCTCCTTATTTATCATACTTCTATCATCTCTATCTTAAAAGTATGACAGATAAAAGTCAAGAAACAAATTACCAAATATTTTGAAAGGAATGTGTAAAATGAAAAAGAAAGCTGCGCTCCATAATCTGGGCTGCAAAGTAAATGCATATGAGACAGAGGCTATGCAGGAGCTTCTGGAGCAGAATGGATATGAGATCGTGCCATTTAAAGAAGGGGCAGATGTCTATATTATCAATACATGTACAGTCACCAATATTGCAGACCGCAAATCCCGGCAGATGCTTCATAAAGCACGAAAAATGAACCCGGATGCGGTAGTTGTGGCGACAGGCTGTTATGTGCAGGCAAGAGGAGAAGATATCGACCCTTGTGTGGACATCGTAGTTGGAAATAATAAAAAGAAAGACCTGATCGCGATTCTGGACGAGTATTACAATGCTCAGCATAAAGTAAAAAAAGAGCTGATTGATATCAACCATGAGAAAGAATATGAGGAGATGCAGGTCACTCATACAGCAGAGCATACACGCGCGTATATCAAGGTCCAGGATGGGTGCAATCAGTTCTGTTCTTACTGCATCATTCCGTATGCGAGAGGACGTGTCAGAAGCCGTAACCTGGAACATGTATTAGAAGAGGTGCGGACACTGGCTGCTTCCGGATATAAAGAAGTTGTGCTGACAGGAATCCATCTGAGTTCTTATGGAATTGATACCGGGGAGAGCCTTCTGGAACTGATCCAGAAAGTACATGAAATTGACGGCATTAAAAGAATCCGGCTTGGATCTCTGGAGCCGAGGATCATTACAGAAGAATTTGCTTCCAGTATTGCCGCACTTCCGAAGATGTGTCCACATTTTCATCTGTCATTACAGAGTGGCTGCAATGCGACCTTGAAGCGTATGAATCGTCGTTACAGTGCAGAAGAATATATGGAAAAATGTGAACTTTTACGGAAATATTTCCACAATCCGGCACTGACAACAGATGTGATCGTAGGATTTCCGGGGGAGACACAGGAAGAGTTTGCCGAGTCCATGGATTTTGTAGACCGCGTGAATTTCTATGAGACACACATTTTCAAATATTCCAGAAGAGCAGGAACAAAAGCAGCAGTGATGCCGGATCAGGTTCCGGAGGAAATAAAAAGTGAGCGAAGCGCGAAAATGATCGAGCTTGGACATAGAAAACAGAAAGCATATGAAGAAAAACTCCTCGGAACGACACAGGAAGTGCTGATGGAAGAGGCAGTTGAGACAGAAGACGGCATTTATCAGGTCGGGCATACGAAAGAATATGTTAAAATTGGTTTAAAAACAGAAGAAAATCTATCAAATCAACTGAAAAATGTTAAAATCGAAGATACAAAGCAAATAATTCATTGAATTTTGACAAATGATAGGTTAGAATAAGATTGAAGAAATGTAATTATGAAGATGTGAGAATAATTACAAAGTAATGTGAAGGACGTGAGTAGTATGAAAGAATTAAGCAATACACAATTTTTTCAGGTAGAGAGTGCACCACAGATTCAGGCAAAAGATATTCTTGAAATTGTGTACAAGGCTCTTGTGGAAAAAGGGTATAATCCGGTGAACCAGATCGTAGGTTATATTATGTCAGGTGATCCGACTTATATTACCAGTTACAATGGTGCCCGCAGTCTGATTATGAAGATGGAACGGGATGAGCTGGTTGAAGAGATGTTCAAGACGTATATTGAGCATAATAAGTGGGGATAATATATATGAGGATTATGGGACTGGACTACGGCTCGCGTACAGTCGGGGTGGCTGTCAGTGATTCTTTGGGGATAACTGCGCAGGCTGTAGAGACTATATGCCGTAAGGACGAGAACAAGCTTCGGAAGACATGTGCCCGCATCGAGGAACTGGTGGCAGAGTATGAAGTTGAGAAGATTGTGCTCGGACTTCCGAAGCATATGAACAATGATATTGGAGATCGGGCGGAAAAATCTATGCAATTTGGTGAGATGATCGGACGACGGACCGGCCTTGAGGTCGTGATGTGGGATGAGCGTCTGACTACTGTTTCGGCAGAGCGGACTTTAATTGAGAATAAGGTAAGAAGAGAAGACCGCAAGAAGTATATTGACCAGATTGCGGCTGTTTTTATATTGCAGGGATACCTGGACTCCGCACACCTGAATAAAGAAGGGTAGAAGATTTATGGAAAAGATTACATTTGCGTCTGCAGATTCACAGGAAAATGAAGAGTTTTTTGTGTTGGAGCAGACAAAGTTAAATGGAGTATCTTATATTCTTGTCACGGATTCGGAAGAAGACGATGCAGAATGTTGGATTTTAAAAGACACGTCACCGGAGGAATCATCAGAGGCAATCTATGAGTTTGTGGAAGATGAAAAAGAACTGAATGGGATAATGGGAGTTTTTGAAGAACTTCTGGAAGATGTGGAAATTGAAAGGTAATGAATTATGTCAGTCAGTCAGGAGAGTTTTAAGAAAAAGTTAAAAGAAAAAGGGCTTAAAGTGACGAATCAGAGACTGCTTGTACTGCAGGTTCTTGCAGAGAATAAGGACAGACATCTGACTGCTGAAGATATCTATGAGCTCGTAAAAGAAGATTACCCGGAGATCGGGCTGGCAACCATTTACCGAACAGTGCAGTTGTTACTGGAAATGCAATTGGTGGATCGTATTAATCTGGATGATGGATGTGTGCGTTATGAGATCGGGGAGACGCTGGATGGCACAGGAAAGCACCATCATCACCATCTGATATGTAAAACATGTGGAAAAGTACTGCCTTTTAAAGACGACCTGTTGGATGAACTGGAGCGGCATATAGAAGAAGAGACAGGATTTCATGTGTTAGACCACGAATTAAAGTTCTACGGACAGTGCAGTGAATGTAGAAAGAAACAGAAATAGACCCTTTGTTACACTGGGGGTCTGTAATTACGTGGAGGTGTAAACTTGAAAAAAGAGAATATTGGAAGTATGCGTATCATTCCACTCGGGGGACTCGAGAAGATCGGAATGAACATTACTGCCTTCGAGTACGAAGACAGTATTATTGTTGTGGATTGCGGATTGGCATTCCCGGAGGACGGTATGCTTGGAATTGACCTTGTTATTCCAGATGTGACATACCTGAAAAACAATATTGAGAAAGTAAAAGGATTTGTTATCACGCATGGTCATGAGGACCATATTGGAGCATTAAGCTACATTTTACGGGAGATCAATATCCCAATCTATGCAACAAAGCTTACGATGGGTATTATAGAGAAGAAGCTGACAGAGCACAATCTGCTTCGCTCAACGAGAAGAAAAGTAGTAAAACATGGACAGTCTATCAACCTTGGACAGTTCAGGATAGAATTTATTAAGACGAACCACAGTATCCAGGATGCAGCAGCACTTGCAATCTATTCCCCGGCAGGAATTGTTGTGCATACAGGAGACTTTAAGGTAGATTATACACCAGTCTTTGGAGATGCTATCGATCTTCAGAGATTTGCAGAGATTGGAAAAAAAGGAGTACTGGCACTTTTGTCAGACAGTACCAATGCAGAACGAAAAGGCTTTACACAGTCTGAACGTACGGTAGGTATTACCTTTGATCATATATTTGCAGAACATCAGAATACAAGAATCATCATTGCGACATTTGCGTCTAATGTAGACCGTGTACAGCAGATCATCAATTCAGCGTGCAAGTATGACCGTAAGGTTGTGGTAGAAGGACGCAGTATGGTGAATATCATTCAGGTAGCACAGGAACTCGGATACTTGAATGTTCCGGAGAACACGATGATCGAGATTGACCAGCTTAAGAATTATCCGCCGGAGAAGACGGTTCTGATCACGACCGGAAGCCAGGGTGAGTCTATGGCGGCTCTTTCCAGAATGGCGGCAGACATTCACAAGAAGGTAACGATCATGCCAGGCGATACAGTTATTTTAAGCTCTAACCCGATTCCTGGAAATGAGAAATCCGTATCCAGAGTTATCAATGAACTGTCTGAGAAAGGTGCAAATGTTATCTTTCAGGATGCTCATGTATCCGGACATGCGTGTCAGGAAGAATTAAAGCTGATTTATTCACTGGTCAAACCAAAGTATGCAGTACCGGTACATGGTGAGTACCGTCACAGAAAGGCGAATGCGAATCTGGCAAAATCTCTTGGAATTCCAAAAGAGAATGTCTTCATGCTTCATTCCGGAGATGTACTGGAAGTCAGTGAACAAGAGGCAAAAGTCGTAGATAAAGTCCATACGGGAGAGATTCTTGTAGACGGACTTGGTGTCGGTGATGTAGGAAATATCGTACTTCGAGACAGACAGCATCTGGCAGAGGACGGAATTATGATCGTAGTCCTGACGTTAGAGCGCGGAAGCAACCAGCTCCTGGCAGGACCGGATATTGTGTCCCGTGGATTTGTTTATGTTCGTGAGTCAGAAGATCTTATGGAAGAGGCAAGACAAGTCGTAACTGACGCAGTAGAAGATTGCCTGAATCATCAGAGAAATGCTGACTGGAGCAAGATAAAATTAGTGATTCGCGATACAATGAACGAATTTATCTGGAAAAAAACAAAACGTCGTCCGATGATTTTGCCGATTATTATGGATGTATAAAGTGATATTTATTTAAAAGGGGACGTAGTACTTTGAAGAAGTGCTACGTCCCCAATTGCGAAGAGGGGTGTCCCCAATTGCGAGGTGGGGTATCCCTGATTGAGGAGAGAGGTGGTTGTAAATGATCGTAGATGAGCGGATGGTGACTTATATCCGGTCGCTGGAGGTGCCGGAAAGCGCGGTAATTGAAGCGATTGAGCAGGAAGCTTTAAGAGACCGTGTGCCGATTATCCGGAAGGAAATGCAGAGTTTTCTGAAGGTTCTGCTGATGATCAAAAGACCGATGCGGATTTTGGAAGTAGGAGCTGCGGTTGGTTTTTCGTCAATTCTTATGAGTGAATATATGCCGGAAGGCGGGCATATTACAACAATAGAAAATTATGATAAACGAATTCCGATAGCCCGGGCGAATTTTAAACGGGCAGGGAAGGAAGAGCAGATTGATTTGATTGAGGGAGATGCCCTGGAAGTGATGCATGGCCTGGAAGGGCCGTATGACCTGATATTTGTGGATGCGGCAAAAGGGCAGTACATTCATTACCTTCCGGAAGTTATGCGGCTTCTTGGGACAGATGGAGTGCTTGTGTCAGATAATGTGCTGCAGGAAGGTGATATTATTGAATCCAGATTCGCGGTGGAGCGCAGGAACCGGACTATTCACAGCCGTATGCGGGAATATCTCTATGAGTTAAAGCATCATGATCAGTTGCAGACATCGATTATTCCACTGGGAGACGGCGTGGCATTGAGTGTAAAGCGCAGAGATATTTAAGCAGTGATATTTAAGAAGAATAGGAAATTAATAAAAAGAGAAGGAGAAGAGAAGTATGAGTCAGAAACGTCCGGAATTATTGATCCCGGCCAGCAGTCTGGAAGTATTGAAGACTGCGGTTATGTTTGGTGCAGATGCAGTATATATTGGTGGCGAAGCATTTGGGCTTCGTGCGAAAGCAAAGAATTTTTCCATGGAAGATATGAAGAAGGGTGTGGAATTTGCGCATGCACATGGTGTAAAAGTACATGTGACGGTCAATATTCTTGCGCATAATGATGATCTTCCGGGAGTAGAAGAGTATCTGAAAGAATTAAAGGAAGTTGGACCGGATGCGCTTATTATTGCAGATCCCGGTGTGTTTGAGCTGGCAAAGGAAATCTGCCCAGAGATTCAGCGTCACGTCAGCACGCAGGCGAATAACACGAACTATGCGACCTATCAGTTCTGGTGGAAGCAGGGAGCTTCCCGCGTAGTATCTGCCAGAGAATTATCTTTAAGAGAAATCAAAGAAATCCGTGAGAGGATTCCGGCTGAGATGGAGATTGAAAGCTTTATTCACGGAGCAATGTGTATATCATATTCCGGAAGATGTCTGCTTAGTAATTTCTTTACTGGCCGTGACGCAAATCAGGGAGCATGCACGCATCCGTGCCGCTGGAAATATTCCATCGTGGAAGAGACGAGACCGGGAGAGTATATGCCTGTCTATGAAAATGAGCGTGGAACATACATTTTCAACTCAAAAGACTTATGCATGATCGAGCATATTCCGGAAATGATCGATGCCGGAATCGACAGCTTTAAAATTGAAGGGCGTATGAAAACGGCTCTTTATGTTGCAACCGTTGCAAGAACTTATCGCAAAGCGATAGATGACTATCTGGAAGATCCACAGAAATACAGAGATAACATGCCTTGGTATCTGGATCAGATATCCAACTGCACATATCGTCAGTTCACTACAGGATTCTACTTTGGAAAACCAACCGAAGAGAGCCAGATCTATGACAGCAATACTTATGTAAAAGAATATACTTATCTTGGAATTGTAGGAGAAATCTGTGACGGGCGCTGCAAGATTGAGCAACGTAACAAATTCTCAGTCGGTGAGACAATTGAGATTATGAAACCGGATGGAGAAAATGTAGAAGTTACAGTCAAACGGATTATCAACGAAGAGGGTGAAGACCAGGAGAGTGCACCACATTCTAAACAAGTGCTCTATATTGAGTTAGAAGGCGGTCAGGCAAGCCCATATGATATTTTGCGCAGGCAGGAGCCAGAAGTTCAGTAAGGCGGCAAATGAGAACTTGTTGCATAGAATATCATGAATTTCATTTCTTGTGTAATAAAAAAAAGATGCGCTGGCGAAGCGCATCTTTTTTAATATGTATCAATGTCAATATCGATGGAGTGCGATACTTACATTCCAGGCTCAAGCTCTGCTTCTGCCATTTCTTCGGCTGCTTCAGATGCTTTCTCGTAAGTTCCGTTTTTCATACGAATGTGTTTGAAAATTGTTCCACCTACAAGTCCTGCAACACTTCCTCCGATAGCTGCGAACAGAAGAGCAAGTAATACATTCTGAACCGGGTTAAATGCAAATGGTGCTAACAGTCCAGGGATTGGAGATGCTGTACCAGGTGCATCATTCACAATATGGAATACTGCTGCTGAAATTCCGGCAAATCCACCTCCGAAGAAGTTAGAACCGTAAATCGGAATCGGGTTAGAAGTAACGATTGGAGCCTGTGTTAATGGCTCAAGCATAACGCCGATCACATTACCTTTGTTACCAAGTTTCAGTTTGTGGAATACAAGTCCATTTGTAAAGGATCCACCAAAACATGCGATGGCTGCAATACCCATTGGAAGACCGGTCAGTCCTAACATAGCTGTGAGCGCCATAGAACTAAGCGGCGATGTACAGATCATCTTCATCATTCCACCTAACAGGAATCCCATAACGATTGGAGACTGGTCTGTAGCAGCAGAAATAGTAGCACCAATGTGTGACAGGATCCATGTTACACCAGGATCAACAACTGTTACAATAATACGGGCAACTGGAGCAATTACAAGTGCTCCTGCAATAATGTTAATTCCAACAGGAAGTTTCTTTTCAATAATCGGAGCGATGAATCCGATGACATAACCTGCGATAAATCCAGGAAGGATTCCGAATCCACCAACAGCAACACCGGCTACAACTGCGAATAACGGGTTAGCACCCATTGCAATTGGAACAAGAGTAGCTGCGGCAACACCGCCCATGCTTCCGGAGATATCTCCAACTTCACGTAAGAATGCAATGCCAATCAGATCACCGGAAATATACTTATGAATTGCTTCAACAAGGAATGTTGCAACGGCTGCGTCTGCCATACCGCCCATTGCAAGAGATCCTTTTGGCATCTTCAGACTGAAAATAGAGAAGACTGCCAGAGTGACGAGTAGTAAACCTACACCAGATAAAATTGTTACCATACTTTGTACCTCACATTTCTTTGATTTGTTATTCTAATAACATCGCCATGTTTATTGATGAGATTAATATATAAGCATGGTTACAAAAAGTATCAAATGGTGTCAAAATAACATTAAAAATTTAACAAATCGCGATAACTTTGTGCATTATTGACAATAAGAGGCCAATGCGTTCAAAAACTGCTTAATCCTTACATTGCCGTGTTTATCAGTCTTTCCACGTATAAAATCCATTTCCCTGCGAACCTGCTCAAAATTGTATAATGTGCTGGAATAGTCTACAAAAATTTCGTTACTATAATCTTCAAGACCAAGGTGAGCCAGGTTTACGAGGCCATTAAATGCTGTTCTTCGTATGCGCTGCTCCATAGATTTCGGTGTATCACAGAAGCGGCTGCACAGATCGCTGACTGTCAGTGAGTCAGCATTATCCTGGTGGTCGACCAGATATTTGACGATAGAAATGATATCTTTACTGCCAATATCCCCGATAATACCGATTCTTGTAAGGATCGTGCGAAGGGAATTCTCAATCTGCTCACTATTGTCAGGTACAGTCACAGTTGCAGGGCTGGTATCTTCCATAAAAATGTTTTGCATTTTGCGGACCATTCGTTTCATAGATAAGCCATCGGAAACTTTTTTGATGACAGCTTCTACTTCCACACTATTAATTGGTTTCTGGATAAAGAATTCAATCCCGGCTTCATAGGCAGAAGCAATCATATCTTTGGAGGACACTTGGGACAGCATGATATAAGATGCATCTGGTACTATTTTTCGAGCCTGTTTTACAAAGCTGATTCCATCCATCTCAGGCATGAGCAGATCTACAATTACAATATCCGGTTTAGCTGAAGGAAGATCTTCCAGTGCTTCAGCTGCATTATTAGCGCTGCCGCAACATACCCCAAGTCCTCGTTCATTTATAATTAGTTTCAAAATGTTACAAATATTTTTGTCATCGTCTATAAAATAGAAAGACATCATTTTGACATTACCTCCAATTCATTTAAAGGGATGCAGATGGTAAAAACTGTCCGACCCGGAATAGAGGTCAGACCAATCGTTCCATGTAATTCCCCTTCTACAAGATCTTGTACCAGATTCAGCCCAAGTCCCCGGCTGACTTCCCCTGTCTGGAAATTAATCTTGGTCGAGAATCCAGTCTTAAATACTTCTCCTATGTATTCAGCCGGAATTCCCGGGCCATTATCAGTAACGGTAAAAATAGCCTGCCCATCTTCGATGACCTCTGTGACAGAAAGATTAACTGTGTCAGTCTTCGAAGCTTCCAAAGCATTTACAAAAAGGTTACGGAAGATGGAAAGAAGGGCATAGTGGCTGGAAGTATAGAAATTTTTCTGATATTCATAAGTAAGATTCAGTGTCTTTCCCTGTGATTCCGCCAGATTGGTGATGGAAGATTTTAAAAGGGAGAGCACTTCTTCCAGATACATACCGTCATTTTCCAGTTCCTGTTCCAGTGCTTCGGAAATTCCACGCATGATCAACAGATATTCTTTTTTTATCTCGTGAATATCTTTTGCAGTAGTAAGCGCAGAAGAGGCAAGGGCAGGATCGGCACCTGAGTCACGCAGTGTTTCAAAGAGCCGGTAAGAATTATTCATAGTTTCTTCGATTAATGTAGTATTTTTCTTCATCCAGACAATTTCCCCATTGAGTTTGGAGAAGAGAAGTACCAGTTTCTGATAACGTTCCTCATGTTCTTTCTTAATTAAAAAGATCCGGTATTTTTCAAAGAGCAACATGACAAGCCATGTGAGACAGGAACGCATAACAGCAGCCAGAAAGATTCCGGACTGCATGTGAAGCACAAGGGAACTGAGTTCCAGTCGTACGAGAAGCTCGATAAAGTTTGCCAAGTAGTCGATCAGAATCAGAGCTCCCAGTGTCAGGTTCCGCTTTTCGTGAATAGCAGCCGACAAGTGATCAAACCGTCTGATATACAGATGTAGAAGAAGTCCGTAGCAAAGATAGAAAGCTATCTCCGGCATATAGTGAGAAGGACTCGTCCAGTGTCCGTTGGTAATCCAATAGACGAACATACGCATAGAAAATACACCGATTGCGGATAAAAATGTAACCGGAATCAGTGGAAAATTGGACATTAATAATCCACAAGCGGCCAGAATAACGACTGCAATGGATATTTTAAAGTTTGCTGTGAACCAGTTAATACTGAGCTGCGAAGTTAAAGCAATTGCGAAACTGTAAAATATAGATTTTTTCAATATATCTTTCATAATATATACCACACCCTATACCTAATATAGTACAGGAAAAAAGAAGACTGCGCAAGTATTAAAAATACCCACGCAGCTTTTCGATAGCGCTCTTTTCGATTCTGGATACATAGGAGCGGGAGATGCCAAGAAGCTTTGCGATTTCGCGCTGTGTATATTCTTCTTCGTTATACAGACCATAGCGCATTTTTAAGACCAGACGTTCCCGGGTGGATAATTTAGACTCTACGTGTTGATATAATTTCAAAATATCATCTTTTTCCTCGATTTTCCGGTGGGCCTCCTGATCGTCTGTCTCAATTACATCGAAAAGCTGGATTTCGTTGCCTTCCCGGTCCGTGCCGATTGGTTCATAAAGGGAGACTTCCCGAGAAGTTTTTTTTCTGGCACGCAGATGCATCAGAATTTCATTTTCAATACAGCGTGCAGCGTAAGTTCCGAGACGTACGTTTTTTCCTGGATTAAATGTAACGACTGCTTTGATCAGCCCGATGGTGCCAATGGAAAGCAAATCTTCAGCTTCTTCTACATTTGCCTGATATTTTTTGACAATATGAGCTACGAGCCGGAGATTATGCTCAATCAGGATATGCTTGGCATTTAAGTCGCCCTCGATATATTTTTGCAGGTAATACTGTTCTTCAGAAGCAGTCAGGGGAAGGGGGAAAGATTTCAAGAAATGCACCTCGAGACAGATTTGATATAGTTTATGATGGAAAATGAAAATTTGTGCTTTTCCCATGTGGAAAAGTGTGCTATACTGATGCTACTTCAGACAGGAAATTCTTCCGTCTGCAGGAGATCTGTTGTATCGGGCGGTATCCGCCGGAGAATCCAACGATTTTGATTGAGATTGATTGTTATTAATTGTTACCTGATTATCGAAAAAATCTATGAGTGACTGAACATGAAAATGTGAAAAAAAGTATAGTTCAGTTAGAAATGAGGTGTATGAATGGCATTTAGTTCAATTGCGTCTGCCTGTGTTCAGGGACTTCACATTGAAGTGATCCATGCAGAATCAGATGTCAGTAATGGTCTTCCGATGTTCCATATGGTGGGCTATCTTTCGTCGGAAGTGAAGGAGGCTGCTGAGCGGGTGCGGACTGCGATCCGTAACAGTGGATTTTCGCTTCCACCTAAGAAAATCGTAGTAAATCTGTCGCCGGCAACGGTGAAAAAGAAAGGAGCATCGTATGATCTTCCAATTGCATTATCCGTATTAGAAGCTGTTGGCAATCTTCCGGCAAAAGCGCTGGAGAGAGTTCTTGTAGCCGGGGAACTTAGTCTGGACGGGAAAGTACGTGAAGTAGAGGGAGTTCTGCCAATCGTTCTGGAGGCAAAGGCGCAGGGATTTCACACATGTATTTTGCCCGAAAAAAATATAAGAGAAGGGCGTCTTGTGCCGGGGATCCGTATTATAGGTGCCGAAACATTGGAACAATTGTGCCGGGATTTAAATAAGAAGGAAGGGTTAGGAGGAAAAATATCAGAGACGAAAGCAATCACTGAGTTTAAACAGATATGGGAACCGGAGATGCTATATGATGTGGATTACAGTGATATCTGTGGACAGGATATGGTGAAGCGGGCGGTTGAAGTTGCAGTAGCGGGTGGTCATAATCTGTTGCTTGTAGGTCCGCCGGGAAGCGGAAAATCCATGGTGGCAAAGCGAATCCCGACCATCTTACCGCCGATGCAGTTGGAAGAGAGTATGGAGGTGACAAAGATTTACAGCGTGGCAGGGATGGTAGACCGGGAACATCCGTTGATTACAAAACGACCATTTCGAAGTGTACATCATACGGTAACGAGAGCAGCACTTATTGGTGGTGGTGTGATACCGAATCCGGGGGAAATCAGTCTTGCACATGGAGGTGTCTTATTTCTAGATGAACTGGCGGAATTCCATAAGCCAGTGCTGGAAGTTTTAAGACAACCTCTGGAGGAACATAAAATCCGGATTTCCAGAAACAGTGGATGTTATGAGTATCCGGCTGATTTTATGTTGATTGCGGCAATGAATCCGTGTCCTTGTGGAAATTATCCGGATTTGAACAAATGTAATTGTACAAAAACGCAGATTCAAAATTATCTGGGTCATGTAAGCCAGCCTTTTTTAGATCGTATGGATTTATGTGTAGAGGCTTCAAGGGTAGAATACGGGGAATTACACAAGACTGGAAAAGAGGAAACATCAGCAGAAATACGTAACCGTGTCTGCACGGCGAGAAAAATCCAGGAGCAGCGTTATGAGGGGACCGATATCCGGACAAACTCCGGAATCGGAGTACGGCAGATGGAAGAATTTTGCCAAATTGGAGAAAAAGAAGAAAAACTGATGCGATGTGCATTTTCAACGATGAATCTGACTGCCCGGACTTATCATAAAGTATTGAAAGTCGCCAGAACGATCGCTGATCTGGACGGGGAAGAACAGATTGGATGCAGCCATCTGAAAGAGGCGCTTGGATACCGTATGCTGGATAAAAAATACTGGGGGAGGTAATGTGGGTGATTTATGAATACTGGTTTGCCAGGATGAAAAATATCTCTGATAATAAGAAGAAAAAACTAAGAGAGGCATATGGCTCTGCAAAAGAGATATATTATATAGAAGAAACTCAACTCAGATTACAGAATTTCCTGACAAAAAAGGATATAGAACAGCTGAAAATGGCGAGAAAGCAGAAAGATTTAGAAGAAAAATATTATAATATGGAAGAAAAAGGAATTGATTTTGTACCGTATTTTCAAAAAACATATCCGAAACGGTTGTCGGAGCTTGACGCTGCACCGTATGCGCTTTATGTAAAAGGGAAACTGCCGGAAGAAGACCGGCCTTCGGTAGCGATTATCGGAGCAAGAAGATGTAGTAATTACGGGGAAGGGCAGGCGCTGGAATATGGGAAATGTCTGGCATCAGCCGGGGTACAGATTATCAGTGGTCTTGCACTTGGGATTGACGGGGCCGGACAACGGGGTGCGCTAAATGGAGGCGGAACAACTTATGGCGTGTTAGGCTGCGGAGTGGACATTTGTTATCCGAGAGAAAATATCGGTCTGTATATGGATATTCAGAGAGAAGGAGGGATAATTTCGGAGCAAATACCAGGAGAACCACCTATGTCATATCATTTTCCACTGAGAAATCGTATCATCAGTGGATTGGCAGATGTAGTGCTTGTGATGGAAGCAAAAGAAAAAAGCGGATCTTTGATTACCACAGATATGGCACTGGAACAGGGGAGGGACGTATATGCTCTTCCAGGGCCTGTCACAAGTACTCTCAGTCAGGGGTGCCACAGGCTGATCAGACAAGGTGCGGGCATATTGATCTCGCCGGAAGAATTCCTGAAAGAACTGCAGATTGAGGTTTCTGAAAACTCTACAGAATTATTAAAAAATGAAAAAATGCTTGAAACAACAGAAAAAGTGGTGTATAGTTGTCTCGATTTGTTCCCCAGAAATGTAAGTGAGATTCAGGTGAAGACCGGGCTTGATGCACGGATTCTTATGGAGACACTTATGACGCTGGAGATGGAAGGATATATAAAAGAAACGGCAAAGAATTATTATGTCAGAATGTCAGATGTGAGATGAAACATTTGCATTTGAACGAAAATAGTGTACGGGAATTTGCCCGATACAGATAACATGGAGGTTAGATACAGATATGGCACGATATCTCGTGATAGTGGAGTCACCGGCAAAGGTGAAAACAATCAAAAAGTTTCTGGGAAGTAATTATGTGGTGGCTGCGTCAAATGGACATGTCAGAGATCTTCCGAAAAGTCAACTTGGTGTAGATGTGGAGAATGACTACGAACCGAAGTATATTACGATACGTGGAAAAGGTGAGATCCTTGCAAATCTCAGAAAAGAAGTGAAAAAAGCAGATAAAGTTTATCTCGCAACTGACCCGGACCGCGAAGGAGAGGCGATTTCCTGGCATCTGAGTAAAGCATTGAAACTGGAGGATAAGAAGGTTTATCGTATTAGCTTCAATGAGATTACCAAGAATGCGGTGAAGGCATCTCTTAAGAACCCGCGGGATATCGATATGGATCTGGTGGATGCACAGCAGGCGAGACGTGTGCTGGACCGTGTGGTTGGATACCGCATCAGTCCCCTCCTCTGGGCCAAAGTAAAGAGAGGTTTAAGTGCCGGTCGTGTGCAGTCTGTAGCGCTTCGCATTATAGCAGATCGTGAGGCGGAAATCGATGCATTTATTCCAGAGGAATACTGGACTCTGGATGCAGAGCTGAACGTAAAAGGTGAGAGAAAGCCTCTGATCGCGAAGTTCTACGGAACAGAGAAAGAGAAGATGACGATTGAGTCGAAAGAACACTTGAATAAGATTTTAAAGGAGCTTGATGGTGCGGACTATGAAGTGAGTGAGATCAAAAAAGGAGAGCGTACAAAAAAGGCACCGGTTCCATTTACGACAAGTACACTGCAGCAGGAAGCTTCCAAAGCTTTGAATTTTGCAACCTCCAAGACGATGCGTATTGCGCAGCAGCTTTATGAAGGAGTTGATGTCAAGGGAAGTGGAACCGTGGGTATTATCACATATCTTCGTACGGATTCTACCCGTATTTCCGAAGAGGCAGATGCGAATGTAAGAAGCTATATTGGAGAGCAGTATGGCAGTCAGTATGTGGCAGCAGAAGGCGCCAGGAAAAGTGGCAGTCAGAAGATTCAGGATGCTCATGAGGCAATTCGTCCGACGGATGTTACCCGCACTCCGGCTATGTTGAAGGATTCCTTGTCCCGTGATCAGTTCCGCCTGTATCAGCTGATCTGGAAACGTTTTGTTGCAAGCCGTATGATGCCTGCAGTTTATGAGACCACTTCTGTAAAAATCGCAGCAGGAAAATATCGTTTCAATGTTGCAACATCAAAGATTGCATTTGAAGGATTCCGTCTGATCTATACGGAGGCGGGAGAAGAAAAAGACGAGAAGGGTGTGCTTTTAAAGGGACTGGATGAGAACAGTGAACTTTCTCTGGAACAGTTTGACAGTAAGCAGCATTTTACACAGCCGCCGGCACACTACACAGAGGCGTCTCTTGTAAAGACTTTGGAGGAGCTGGGAATCGGACGCCCAAGTACTTATGCACCGACAATTACATTGATTATAAATAGAAGATACGTTGCGAAGGAAAATAAAAACCTTTATATGACAGAACTTGGAGAAGTTGTTAATAATATAATGATGCATTCATTCCCAAGTATTGTGGATGTCAGTTTTACGGCAAATATGGAAAGTCTTCTGGACGGCGTTGCGGAAGGAAAAGTCAGATGGAAGACGATTATTGAAAATTTCTATCCGGATTTGGACGCAGCCGTGAAAAAAGCGGAAGAAGAACTGGAAGAGGTGAAAATCGAGGACGAAGTAACGGATGTAATCTGTGAAGAATGTGGCAGAAACATGGTTATCAAATACGGTCCGCATGGAAAATTTCTGGCATGTCCGGGATTCCCGGAATGTCGGAATACAAAGCCGTATCTGGAAAAGATTGGTGTAAAATGTCCGATGTGCGGAAAAGATGTAGTAATTCGCAAAACGAAGAAGGGAAGACGCTATTACGGTTGTGAAAATAATCCGGAATGTGAGTTCATGTCCTGGCAAAAACCGTCTGAAAAGAAGTGCCCTCAGTGTGGAAATTATATGGTAGAAAAAGGAAATAAACTTCTTTGCAGCAATGAACAATGTGGTTACACTGAAAGTATAAAAAAAGAGAAAGAAAATTAAGGAAATTTATTGAATAAGCGTGAATTGTATGATAATATACACTCATAGATGGAGGAATTGCATATGGGCGTACAATTATTAGATAAAACTAGAAAAATCAACAAATTACTACACAACAATAATTCGAGCAAGGTTGTATTTAATGACATTTGTGATGTCTTGACTGAGATACTGGAGTCAAATGTTCTGGTAGTCAGTAAAAAAGGAAAGGTGCTTGGAAAAAGTCGGTGCCTGAATGTACAGCCGATTGGAGAACTGATTGCCTGTGAGGTTGGCGAGCATATTGATGGTATGTTGAACGAGAGATTGCTTAGTATCTTATCAACAAAGGAGAATGTAAATCTTCAGACACTGGGATTTTCTGCTGAGGCAAGCGGAGGATATCAGGCAATCATCACGCCAATCAATATTGCAGGAGAGCGTCTCGGAACATTGTTCATTTACAAAGTAGATAAACCATATGAGATTGATGATATCATTCTCAGCGAGTATGGAACAACAGTTGTAGGACTGGAGATGCTCCGTTCTGTTAACGAAGAAAGTGCAGAGGAGACAAGAAAAGAACACATTGTACAGTCTGCGATCAGTACATTATCTTATTCAGAACTTGAAGCGATCATTCATATTTTTGATGAGCTGGATGGCTCAGAGGGAATTCTGGTTGCAAGTAAGATTGCAGACAGAGTTGGAATCACCCGTTCTGTAATTGTAAATGCTCTGCGCAAGTTTGAAAGTGCAGGCGTGATTGAATCTCGTTCATCAGGAATGAAAGGAACTTATATCAAAGTTGTAAATGATTATGTATTTACAGAACTGGAGCACATCAAGGAAGAAAAGAACAGAGGTTAAACTTTGAAAAATCGGAGGATGGACAACATGTATGAAGAGTGTCCGGCGCTGCTTCAGATGACGCGGACGTTTTTGGAAGATGGAGAAAAAGATGAAATCATTCATCATTGTAAAGTAATCCGGTATGATCCGGAAGAAGAGAACATATACTTAATTGCAGGAAAATCAGATATCACAAGTTTTTTGCTGGATGGAGTATATAGATGTACGATCAATAGTGAAAAAAAAGAAATCTGGTGCCAGGGCGTCATACGTGAAAGATACTGTAATAAAGTCGGAAAAGTCTTAGTATTTCGTATACAAAATGGCTTTTATGAAAAAAATATAAACAAGATAAAATAAATAAAAGAGTGTTGACAAAAGAGAAAGAGAGTGCTATTTTATACCTAGAGTTTTTAATAGCACTCTCTTTTTATGAGTGCTAACAACATAAAAGAGATGTTAAAGCAAGGAGGAATAAATATGAAATTAGTACCATTAGGAGACAGAGTCGTATTGAAACAGATCGTGGCTGAGGAGACTACAAAGTCAGGAATCGTATTACCTGGACAGTCTAAAGAAAAACCACAGCAGGCAGAAGTTGTGGCAGTTGGACCAGGCGGAACTGTTGATGGAAAAGAAGTGAAGATGAACGTAACAGTAGGACAGCAGGTTATCTATTCTAAATATGCAGGAACATCTGTTGAGATTGAAGACGAAGAATATATTGTTGTGAAACAGGATGATATTTTAGCAATCATCGAATAAGGAATGTTTGTTAATTTTAAATATTTTGTGTGAAATCAGTAAAGTCTAATTTAGGAGGCAGTTTAATCATGGCAAAGGAAATTAAATACGGAGCAGAAGCAAGAGCAGCCCTGGAAGCAGGAGTAAATCAGTTAGCAGATACAGTAAGAGTGACACTTGGACCAAAAGGACGTAACGTAGTACTCGACAAATCATTTGGTGCACCACTGATTACAAATGATGGTGTTACAATCGCAAAAGAAATCGAGTTAGAAGATCCATTTGAGAATATGGGAGCTCAGATCATCAAAGAAGTTGCATCTAAAACAAATGATGTAGCAGGAGATGGTACAACAACAGCTACTGTACTTGCACAGGCTATGGTACATGAAGGAATGAAGAACCTGGCAGCAGGTGCTAACCCGATCATTCTCCGTAAAGGAATGCAGAAAGCTACAGATGCAGCCGTTGAGGCAATTAAGAATATGTCCAGCAAAGTTAACGGTAAAGACCAGATCGCTAAGGTTGCAGCTATTTCAGCAGCAAGCGAGGAAGTAGGCCAGATGGTAGCAGATGCTATGGAGAAGGTTTCTAACGATGGTGTTATCACAATCGAAGAATCTAAGACAATGAAAACAGAGCTTGACCTTGTAGAAGGAATGCAGTTCGATCGTGGATACATTTCTGCATATATGGCAACAGATATGGATAAGATGGAAGCTAATCTGGAGGATCCATATATTCTGATCACAGATAAGAAAATCAGCAACATTCAGGAAATCCTTCCAGTACTTGAGCAGATCGTTCAGTCAGGATCCAGACTCCTGATCATTGCAGAGGATGTTGAGGGTGAAGCTCTTACAACCCTGATCGTAAATAAACTGCGTGGAACATTCAATGTTGTTGCTGTAAAAGCACCTGGATATGGTGACAGAAGAAAAGAGATGCTCAAAGACATCGCTATTCTGACAGGTGGACAGGTAATTTCCGAGGAGCTTGGATTAGAGCTGAAAGATACTACTATGGATCAGCTTGGACGTGCAAAATCAGTCAAAGTACAGAAAGAGAATACAGTGATCGTAGACGGCTGTGGAGACAAAGATTCCATCCAGGCAAGAGTTGCTCAGATCAAAGCTCAGATTGAGGATACAACATCTGAATTCGATAAAGAAAAACTTCAGGAGAGACTTGCAAAACTGGCAGGCGGAGTTGCAGTAATCCGTGTCGGAGCAGCAACAGAAGTTGAGATGAAAGAAGCAAAACTTCGTATGGAAGATGCTCTGGCAGCAACAAGAGCAGCAGTAGAAGAAGGAATTATCTCTGGTGGCGGTTCTGCATATATCCATGCAGCAAAAGAAGTAGCAAAATATGCTGCAACACTGGAAGGTGATGAAAAGACAGGAGCTAATGTAGTTCTCAAAGCACTGGAGGCTCCATTATTCCACATTGCTGCAAATGCAGGACTGGAAGGCTCTGTTATTATCAATAAAGTATCTGAGTCTGAACCAGGCGTAGGATTTAACGCATTGACAGAAGAGTATGTAGATATGGTAGAGGCAGGAATCCTTGATCCGGCTAAAGTAACAAGAAGTGCACTTCAGAACGCAACAAGTGTAGCATCTACGCTTCTGACAACAGAGTCTTGTGTAGCGAACATCAAAGAAGATACTCCGGCAATGCCAGCAGGCGGCGGAGCAGGCATGGGAATGATGTAAGAATAGTGTATTAGCAATTCTAATAATCATAGATTAGTATTATGAAAACTCCCCCTTTAGGGAGTTTTCTTTTTAATACAATTTGTGGTAAAATAGAGAAAATGGTTGACAAATGCCGACTGTTTTTTGTATCATAGCTTTTAAATATTACAAAGGAAAGTGAGGATAATAATCATGGGAAAGATTATTGGAGAAGGTATTACATTTGATGATGTACTTTTAGTACCAGCTTATTCAGAAGTAATTCCGAATCAGGTTGATCTGTCAACATATCTGACAAAGAAGATCCACCTTAACATACCGATGATGAGTGCAGGTATGGATACGGTTACAGAGCATCGTATGGCAATTGCTATGGCTCGTCAGGGAGGAATCGGTATCATTCATAAGAATATGTCTATTGAGGCTCAGGCTGAAGAGGTAGACAGAGTAAAGCGTTCTGAGAATGGTGTTATTACAGATCCATTTTATCTTTCACCGGATCATACACTGGCAGATGCTAATGAATTAATGGCTAAATTCCGCATTTCAGGTGTGCCGATTACAGAGAACGGAAAGCTGGTCGGTATTATCACGAACCGCGATCTGAAATTTGAGGAAGATTTCTCAAAGAAGATCAAAGAGTCTATGACTTCTGAAGGGCTCATCACAGCACCGGAAGGAATTACACTGGAGGAAGCGAAACGGATCCTTGCAAAAGCAAGAAAAGAGAAACTTCCAATTGTAGATAAGGATTTTCACTTAAAAGGACTTATTACAATTAAAGATATTGAAAAACAGATCAAATACCCTCTTGCAGCAAAGGATTCACAGGGACGTCTTCTTTGTGGTGCTGCTATTGGTATTACAGCAAACTGTATTGAGAGAGCTCAGGAGCTTGTCAATGCAAAGGTTGATGTTGTTGTTCTTGATTCTGCACACGGACATTCAGCAAATGTTATCCGCACAGTGGATATGATCAAGTCTAAATTCCCGGATCTTCAGGTTATTGCTGGTAACGTTGCAACAGGAGCGGCTACAGAGGATCTGATCAAAGCAGGAGCTGATGCAGTTAAGGTTGGTATCGGACCTGGATCTATCTGTACAACACGTATCATCGCAGGTATCGGTGTGCCTCAGATTTCAGCAGTTATGGATTGCTATGAAGCAGCAGATAAATATGGAATTCCGATTATTGCTGATGGAGGAATCAAGTACTCAGGAGATATGACAAAGGCAATTGCAGCCGGAGCAAATGTATGTATGATGGGAAGTATCTTTGCAGGATGTGATGAGAGCCCGGGAACATTCGAATTATTCCAGGGTAGAAAATATAAAGTATATCGTGGTATGGGATCTATCGCAGCAATGGAGAACGGAAGCAAAGACCGTTACTTCCAGACAGATGCGAAGAAGCTGGTTCCGGAAGGTGTAGAAGGACGAGTTGCTTATAAAGGAAGCGTCGAAGATACAGTATTCCAGTTGATGGGAGGCCTTCGTTCCGGTATGGGATATTGCGGAGCAGCGACAATTGAAGATCTGAAACAGACAGGTAAATTCGTAAAGATTTCTTCTGCTTCATTAAAAGAAAGTCATCCACATGATATTCACATTACAAAAGAAGCACCAAACTACAGTGTAGATGAATAAAGAAAGATTAAGGCGTCGTGAAAACGGCGCCTTTTTAACTACATATTTGAAAAAATTGGAAAGATCTGGCATATAAAAAATATAATAAAATTTTCTTTGCATCAAGGTTTTCAGCGGTGAATATATAGAGTATAATAAGATTTAGATAGTGTACTTGGTATATAAATGAAAATAATAAATATACAAGTAATATTAAAAAATATAAAGAAAAAAGGAGATACCTGGACATGAAAAAAGAATTTGGAGCAACAAAGAATGGGGAAAAAGCAAGCTGTTATGTACTGAAAAACAGCAAAGGAATGGAGGCAGTGGTATCAGATTTTGGAGCTTCTTTACTGAAACTTTATGTACCGGATAAAGATGGAAAGACGCAGGATGTTGTGCTTGGATATGAGACACTGGAGGATTACGAGAATGGAGGAGACTCTCTGGGGGCTACAGTAGGCCGTGTGGCAAACCGTATTGGAATGGCCGAATTCGAACTGAACGGAAAGAAATATGAACTGACAAAGAACGATAATGGAAAAAATACACTTCATGGAGGAATTGATTTCTATAATAAAAGAATGTGGGATGTAAAAGAAGAGGATGATACACATGTGGTATTTGCACTTGTAAGTCCGGATGGGGATCAGGGATTTCCGGGAGAAGTGAAAATAGAGGTATCTTATACAATCACAGAAGAAAATGAATTAAAGATTCATTATCATGCAATTCCGGATCAGGATACTCTTCTGAATATGACAAATCACAGCTATTTTAACTTATCAGGACATGCTTCCGGAACGGCATGGAACGCAAAGGTGTGGATAGATGCAGATGCATTTACTGAAACAGATGCAGAACTGATTCCGACAGGAACGGTAGTTCCGGTAGAAGGAACACCGATGGATTTTAGAAAAGAGAAAGTCGTTGAAAAAGAAATCGGAGCAGATTATACACCACTGAAGCTGGCAGGCGGCTATGACCACAACTGGGTATTAAATGGAAAAGGATTCAGAAAAGCAGCCTCTGCTGAATCTGAAGAGACAGGTATTAAGATGGAAGTGTATACTGACCTTCCGGGAATGCAGTTCTATTCCGGTAATTTCCTTGCAGGATCAAAAGGAAAAGAGGGAGCTGTGTATGAAAAAGGATATGGTATATGCTTTGAAACACAGTACTTCCCAGATGCCATTCATAAAGAAAATTTTGAATCTCCGATCACAAAGGCCGGAGAAGTATATGATACGACAACTGTATACAAATTCTGCTAATTTCATAAAAATATAAGAATCTCTTCAAAAGACATTTAAAAATGAATGATAAGATAGATGAAAGTGTACTATATATGGAGAGATAAAAAAGAGATAAAAATGAAACGAAGCAGGAAAAGAAAAAAGAATAAAACGCTGAGCCGTTCTAAAAAAGGATTGATTATTCTTATTATAATAACGGTTTTGCTTTGTGTGGTGACAACTTTAAAAAAACAGGAGCAGTCGAAAGAATATACGGAAAATAAAAGTGATTACATAGATTCCGTAAAGCCGGATATAGACGTAGAACTGCTGACACCGAATGAATATTCCCGGCCTGGGATTGCAACAAATAAGATTACCGGAATTGTGGTTCATTATACAGCGAATCCCGGTGCCACAGCTATGAATAACCGTGACTACTTCGAGGGACTGAAAGATAGCCACATTACGAAAGCAAGCAGTAACTTTGTTGTAGGACTGGAAGGAGAGGTTGTTCAGTGTGTACCGACGTGGGAGATAGCATATGCTTCAAACAGCAGGAATATTGATACAGTATCGATTGAATGCTGTCACCCGGACGAGACGGGAATTTTTAATAAAAAGACATATCAATCCATGGTGGATCTTTGTGCATGGCTGTGTCTGAAATTTGATCTGGATGAAAATGATGTTATAAGACATTATGATGTGACCGGAAAGATTTGCCCTAAATATTTTGTGGAAAATGAGGATGCGTGGAGAAAGTTCAAAAGTGATATAGGAACAAAACTGAAAAAATTAGAGGAATATCAATAAATCTCCTTACTTTTATCACAGATTAAACACAATTGAGCTGTAAACTACAAGCATAAGATATGAAAGGGGCAATCAGATATGGAAAATCAATATAATTATTATACATCCGATCAGAATATGAATACAGAAAATTACAGCACGGGTGGAAACCAGGATCAAGGTCCGAAGAAAAAACACGGAAAGGGCGCCTCAAGATGGGCAAAAGTGGTATGTACAGGACTGGTTTTCGGAGTGGTTGCAAGTGCGGCATTTCAGACAAGTAATATTGTGGCTGGAAAAGTTTTGGGAACCACACAGACAACAAACAAAACTGCAAAAACAACAACGACAGCCAATAGTGCAAAACTGACAACATCTTCTAACAGTTCTTCGGGTACGGCTAATGTAACAGAGGTCGCAAAGAATGCAATGCCATCCATTGTTTCTATTACAAATATGAGCGTGCAGGAGGTACAGAATTTCTTCGGAGGTACACAGAAACAGAAAAGTGAGAGCGCGGGTTCAGGTATTATCGTAGGTCAGAATGATTCAGAATTATTGATCGTAACGAATAATCATGTTGTAGAAGGAAGCAGTACATTGACTGTAACATTTATAGATGAAGAAAGTGTAGAAGCTGATATTAAGGGAACGGATTCGGATAAAGACCTTGCGGTAGTAGCAGTTCCTTTAAGTAAGATCAAAGATTCAACGATGAATAAGATCGCGGTAGCAACCTTGGGTGATTCGGATAAAACCCAGGTGGGAGATCAGGTAATCGCAATTGGTAATGCGCTTGGATATGGACAGTCAGTAACAACAGGCATTATCAGTGCAAAAGACAGAAAGGTTCAGCTTGAAAATCAGACAATGACATTACTTCAGACAGACGCAGCAATTAACGGTGGTAACAGTGGTGGAGCATTATTAAATGCCAGTGGCGAAGTTATCGGAATTAACGTTGCAAAATATTCATCAAGCGGAAGCAGCTCAAATGCCAGCGTTGAAGGTATGGGCTTTGCAATCCCAATTTCATCTGTAAAAGATATTATTAGTAACCTTGAAACAAAAGAAACAAGAACAAAAGTATCAGAAGATGAAAGGGGTTACCTTGGAATTTCAGGGTTTGATGTAGATGAGCAGACATCACAGGCTTACTCAATTCCACAGGGAATCCAGGTACAGAGCGTAGTAAAAGGTGGCCCTGCTGAAAATGCCGGAATCGCAGCATCAGATGTAATTACAAAATTTGACGGGCAGGATGTTTCATCAATGACATCATTACAGAGTATGCTTGAATACTACAAGAAAGGCGAACAGGTTAAAGTAACTATAGAATACAGAGACGGCAGAGAATACAAGACAAAAGATGTTACAGTTACACTTGGCGACAAGAGCGTAATTGAAACAACACAGAATGCCGCAAACTAAAAAAGTTAAAAATTTCTTTTGAAAGAATCCTTTCAATGACTGATGTACAGGTTGGCGCTCAGAAAGTTAAGCTTACTGCTTTGAACTTTGATGGAGATGTAGAAATAAAGTCAGGACTTGATTTTTCTAACCCGCATTGCATGCAGAAAATGAACATGTGGGAAATAAAAGACATATTATATAAGTCAGGAAAGAATGCATTTGCCGGAATAGAAGGTGAAACACTTCATACACAGCAAAGAGTATTTAGCGCATGTGCAATAAAAGCGGATGTGAATGAGTTTGACAATGTTAAGGAACAAAAAAAGGCAGTTGTTAAATTTAATCTTT
>ERZ837487.1134-NODE-1134-length-33883-cov-4.877882_pt1 | contig 33883 bp, 37 predicted proteins | sample MGYA00519911_ERZ837487 | MGnify/ENA primary metagenome ERZ837487 (study PRJEB31850, sample SAMEA3708818) | human gut metagenome | biome: human gut; feature: human-associated habitat; material: faeces | place: China | collected 2014 ... | reverse complement strand
ATGTACGCTTTGATGAACTGGAATTGATGCTGATGGCGATGTTTGAGCAGCCGACACTCAAAGATACGATTCAGGTGTTGACAGAGGTTCAGCCGCTTTTGGCGGCGGATGCAGAGATGGCTGCGCTTGTCCAGCAGACGATTCCGAAGATGCAGCAGTTGAATGAGCAGCAGTTCAAGGGGCTGGAGTTGGAGTGGCATAGGCCGGAGGAGCCGGAAAAGGAGAAAACGTAAAATGATAAACCAGTATAGAGTTTTCCAAATCAAAGAGGTACATCATCAGCATTGGGCAAAATCCTATGCGCAGCAGGTAGAGGACGGCTTTTTGATTCATCATCAGAATTACCAGAGTGCATATAAAGGAAAGCCTGCCCCCAGCGATACGCCGATGACAGCCCGGAAGCGGTTGGAAGAAAAGCGGCCAAACACATTTATTGGCCGCTCCTTTGGTGTTGGCGATGTGATCGTATGGGATGAAGAAAAGGGACGTAAGTTTTTCTACGTCGATAAAGAGGAACTGGTAGAGTTCGGTGGCTTTATGGATGCTGATGCAGCCGGAAACACTGTCATCTACATGGTTCCCAATTATCAGATTGATGGAAAGACTGGAACGTGGCTTCCGTATGACAGCGAAGTTGTCGAGGGTGTTTGCTTTTTTATGATGCGCAATGAGCAGCGCAAAGATGCTGTTTCTCCAGTCGTGGTAGACAGTAAAGGCGTATTTGTGACGGATGCTCCGAACGGCTTTGAAAATGTTCGCTCCATACTTACAGAGTATGGGCAACAAAACAGCCGGAAAGAGGACATTATGAAAGCGATTCGATGGCTGTTAAAATCGGTGCTGGTGATTATGACCCTGCCACTGATCCTTACTGTATGGCTTATAAAGTGGTTTGTGGTATTCCTGCATCATTGTTCGGCATGGATTTTCTATTTGCTGGGTAGTGTGCTATTGGCAACGGCGATTCTTTCGTATCTTATGCAGCAGTCGCAAGGGATGGAAGCACTTCAAATGCTGATCGGTGGATTTGCGATTTTTATGATACCGCAGGTGGTCGGCAGTGTGGTCGTGCTTCTGGAACTGGTAGCAGTAATGCTTCGGCAGGTATGGTACATATAAAATAGGGAGGCGTACAGATAGTGAAATTGGCGGCAATTCATCATGTGGCGATTATCGTTTCTAACTACGAAAAAGCGAGAGACTTTTATGTGAACAAGCTGGGCTTTGCAGTTGTGAGAGAAAACTTCCGCAAGGAGCGGAACGACTGGAAACTGGATTTGAGTGTCGGTGACGGTGCCGATGCGATTGAACTGGAGATTTTTGCAGAGCCAAACCCGCCCAAGCGTGTAAACAGGCCGGAAGCCTGCGGTTTGCGGCATCTGGCGTTCCGGGTGGATGATGTGGAAGCTACCGTGGCAGAACTGGCTCAGATGGGAATTGAATGTGAACCGATTCGATTGGACAGCTACACCAAAAAGAAAATGACCTTTTTCTTTGACCCGGATGGACTGCCCTTGGAACTGCACGAGTGACCTTGAAAACATTTTAAGAAAATGTTATTCTTTTCTATAAGGATGGAGAAAACAGCAAAAGTAAACTGGGAGGATTATGTAAAATGGAAACATCAGTGTTGATTCAGGTTCCCTATGAATTGGAAAGTGCGTACAGTCCTCTTGAAGAACGAACAGACATTGACTACACAGTTATGTCGGTCGATAATTTTAATGTGGGCGATTTTTTGATAGGTTTGTATATTACCATATCATCTAATTCCATTATAACAGGTGTTGTAAGTGGAATGATATGGGATGTCATTAAAATCGTTTCACATGATGTTTTGGATAAATTGCGACAATCATCAAAAGAAAAAACAAGTGAAAAAATTTCTGAACAGCCCAATAAAGAAGATGGTGAACAAGAAACCTGTATTAAAGTATCCTTATGTGTTCGAGAAAACTCAAAAGATGAATATAGAATAGGTGCAGAGTATAGGATAAATAGGTATCTGAATAATGAAGATGTAAATAAAATAAGTGAAAATGTAGCGGGCCAATTGGCGGAAGCAGTGATATTACATTATGAAAAATAAGAATTATCTGAGTGACCAAATAAGGAATAACATTCCGAAACGTAACATTGAAGAAGGACGAGAAAGCGTTCGGATGTTTGTCGAAATGCTGAAAAAGCGGAAAATCAATGTAATTGATGAGGCAATCTTGAATCGCGCATACGAGGAAGAAGATTATGTTGATGAGAAAATGCTAGGATTGGTTCTCAAGGCTTTAAAAATTGATGAGCCAGTTCAATATATTCCTCGATATATAAGGAATATGAACGCTTTTCATGCAAATGGTACAAAAGTCGTTGTTGTAGATGAACTGCTGGAATATACACTTATATCGTTTCTTTTCACAATGTACTCACTTGAGAATAATAGAAGCGAGGAGAATGTAACTCGTTGCATGAAGAACTTTTACGTTCTGGAAGATTTGCAGAATGGAAAAAGAGAAATTGGGACACATAATGAAACGCAGCTTTATGAAATGTCTCTTCTCCCAGAAAACTTGATGCATACAGCAATGGATAACTACTGGACTATTTGGACTTTTTTGATAGGACATGAGTTATATCATGCTATTCATCCAGAAGATCGAAATGGAAAGGATACAGAATTAAGAGCAGATCAGTATGCCTATCGTTTGCTGATAAATTTAATAATGCAGCAGAAGAAAAACGAAGTGCCAGAAGAACTACAAGTGTTTTGGGAAGATCAATATTTATCACCGATAATACTATTTGAAATGTTTCGCTTGTTTGATGTGTATTCTGAACTAAAAGGGAAAAAGATTGTCTATCAAGATCATCCGACACCGAAAGAGCGACAGGATAATATTTTTTCGATGTTTAAAGATGACATCCCGGAAGAAATGAATACAGAAGAAGGAAACAAAGTACTGAACTTGATTCTGAACAGTAGCGAATACGCAGAGGACTGGCTTCGGTATAAAATTAGCAAGGGAAAACTTTGATAGTTAAAAAGTAACACTCGCCTAGATAAGAGAATTCTTCTCGACTAGGCGAGTGTTTTATTCTGTTAGAGTGATTTCATGTCAGAAAAAGCAAATTACAATGTCGAAAATTGCACATGAACCCATTCGAATATTGAAATAATATGGTAAATGTCAACAAATGTTGCCTTGATGTCGACGATGATTTATGGTATTATGAAAATATAACATAAAAACAATGGTGAATATGCTACTATAAGTGGTATGAAATCAAAATCGACAATTTGGTGAGTGCATTGAATCGTCCGAAAGTTGGTTTCTCTCAAGATAGTGTAATAAGAACAGCTTGGTTACTGATGCGTTGGTGTTTTTGAGATTATGGGATGTAAAAATGAAAAAACTAACAGAAAAAGAAAAATTTGAAGCAGGGAAAGCCCAGATGTATCAATATCTTGATAGTCAATATTTAGCTTGGCATATTGTTGCAGTAGAATCTATTAAAAAGTTGATACTCAATTTAGATGATTTCTATAGTGATATAACGGGAGAAAACCAACCATTGTCTATTGTGGAACATGAACAAATAAAAAACGAAGTTCGTATAGGGTGGATATTTGAAGCATTAAGTCATGCGGAACAAGCAATAGAGGATTTGTTCTCGTTTCTTATGTTATCAAAAAATATAGATACTTTTGTGAAGAATGTTGTAAATTATAATGCTACAGATGTTAAGCGATATATTTGGAATTTTAAGACAAATGATCCATCAAAATTTTTGGGAGAGTTTTTTCTTCCATATTTTGATTTGGATGATAGTTTGACATGGGCAGATCATCAAGATTGCTACATAGAATATAGAATAGCAGTTTTGAGAATGCAGACATATTTGACAGATTTAGTTTCTTTTCATAAAGAGCATTATCAAGATTATTGTCAATATAAGCATGGATTGGCAGTAGGATTAAGATATGGCAGGTATAGAAATGGAGAAACATTGACAAAAGGAGTACTGCAAACATTTGATAATCGCCCAATCAAAATTAAGAATAATACTACACCGGCTGCATTAATATTTAATCTGACACCAGAAACACAAGGGTGTTTAAGAGATTTATATAATGATTCTAACATGCTTCACTATTCACTTCACTCGTTGGATATTGATGAGATTATTAAAGTTACTGGAGAGGCCTACGAGTTGATTTCAGTGTTGCGACATAATTTAATAAAGAGGAGTAGATTGTCAGAACGCGATGAGTTTCATGAATGGGCTTTCCCATCTGGGCAGAGAGAAAAGATGATGCTTATGGGCTTCCCAATAGAAAAAGATTAGGGAGTTAGGAGAGAAAATTATGAGATTGGAAAAGGTTCGCATTAAAGGCTTCCGTAATTTTGATGATACAGAAGTCATATTCCAGAAAAAAACACTTATTATCGGAGCAAATGATGTGGGAAAGTCTAATCTCCTATACGCTCTAAGAATTTTATTTGACAAAACAATTAGTGAACATGATTTAGAATTGACAGAAAGCGACTATAATGCTTATTCTGGTACAGATACTATTGAAATAACAGCATATCTATGCGAAGTAACAGAAGATTGCTTGTTAAGTACATTTGGAAGTGCCGTCAAAGATGGAAAAGTGGTTATAAGATATACGAATCAAAAAAATGGTACATATAAAATTTTGACGGGGTATGATGTCTCTACATTGTCTGAACTTCAAACAAGACAATATATTAAGAGATTAAACATGCAATATGTTGACACAAATCGCAATCTTTTTTCTTTTTTGAGCCGTGAGAAAATCAAGATACTTCAGATTGCAAAGGAAAAGCTTTCCGAAGAAGCAACGGCGTCAGACAGTCAAAAAATTAATGAGATTCAAAATAGTTTGGATAAAATCAATGAGAGTATAAGTTCGTTACAATACATTTCTACATCACTTGCACAGGTAAATCGTGAATTAGGGGAACTGTCTGTTCATAATGAAGATCAAGCAGTCCGATTTGTTGCGGGAGAAAGTAAAGCTGATAAAATGCTTGATAACTTGGTTCTCGCATATTCCACAGGAGATACTCCGTTATCGATAGGTGGAGATGGACGCAATAATCAAATATTCCTCGCGACATGGATAGCAAAACAACATTTGCAAAACAACATTGACCATGTTACTTTTTATGCGATTGAAGAACCTGAAGCACACCTTCATCCACATCAGCAACGAAAATTATCGGCGTATATTCAGAATAGTTTTGACGAGCAAATTTTAATAACAACACATTCTCCCCATATTGCATCTAAATTTGAGCCTGCAAGTATTGTGAGATTATATTCAGAAAATAAGTACTCGTTTGCTTCTTGTGGTGGTTGCAGTGAATTACTAAAAAGTGTATTTGATGATTTTGGATATAGGCTGAACGCTTTGTCAGCGGAAACATTTTTCTCAGATGGAGTCTTTCTTGTTGAGGGAACTTCGGAGGTGTTGTTTTACACAGCACTGGCAAGAGAGCTGAAACTTGATTTGGACAGGCATAATATATCAATTCTTTCGGTTGAGGGAGTAGGATTTAAACCTTATGTGGCTATTTGCAATGCGCTAAATATTTCGTGGGTTCTGAGAACTGATAACGACATATTTTCAAAAACAAGTGTTACTCCGGTAAAAAAATATTATGCTGGAATATCACGAGGAATTGGGATTGTTAAAGATATTGGTGATAATAAAACTGGATTGATTGAATATTGGAATCAGCATAGCAAAGAAAATGAATGGCCAAAAGATGCTGAAATTCCCGAAGAGGCTAAAAAGTTGAATGAATATATTAGGACAAATATCAAAGATTTAGGAATCTTTTTATCTGATGTGGATCTCGAAAATGATCTTGCCAGTAGTGAATTAAAAGATACGCTGATGAACCACTATGGAAAAAGGGATCATGATGATCTCGTAAACGCAATGCAAAAGAAAAAAGCAGAAAATATGATGGAATTCTTGACTAAAAACCATAAAGAACTTTCTTGTCTTGAAGAGAGCAAAATTGTAGAGCCTCTGACAAGCTTGATTCGTATTACAACGGAAAGGACAAGACCGGACAATGGTGAAAGAACCAACTGAAGAACAAAGTAAGATACTTCAACAGAAGGGCAATATTGTGATTACTGCTAAGCCGGGATCTGGAAAGACATATACAATAGTCGAAAAGATTGCCAGAGTGATTCCAGATTTGCCAGAATATAAAGGAGTAATTGCAATTTCATTTACTAATAAGGCAAGTGATGAACTAAAAAGAAGGTGTAAGCAAAGGTGTGCAGATACGAAGCAATCTTTTTTTGGCACTATTGACAAGTTTTATATTTCACAAATTATTATTCCTTTTTCAAGCCATGTTACGGGGAATATTACAGAATATGAGATTGTTGATAACATAGATGAGAGTAGCAAGTATGCACTGTTATTAGAAGAGCCTTTTTCCTCAAAGAAAGAGAGCATTCTGGTTGAAGGGTTACAAGAAGGTAAAATCTTTCTAAAATATACTGGTGAAACTGCATTGTACATATTAGAGAATGTGCCAGGTGCGATGCAATATATCAAGGCTAGATATTCTCATATTATTATCGACGAGTACCAAGATTGCGGTGAGATACAAGATAAGGTCTTTATAAAGCTTGTTGAGAGTGGATTAACAGGAATTGCTGTGGGAGATATAAATCAAGCAATATATGGTTTTACAAAACGATTCCCAAAATATCTGATTGCTCTGATGAAAAGAGATGACTTTGCTCGCTTTGAACTTAGTAAAAATCATAGATGTCATCCGAGTATATCGGAATACTCACTGTGTCTTTTTGGTGCATCAAAAACAGTGCCTAGAGAGAAAAGGGTTTTTAAAGTCGATATTTCAGGAGATGAGAGGAGCATTGCTGCGGCAATAGATAAATACCTTAACCAAATAAAAGATAAATATGGAATAGTGAGAAATAATCAGGTCGCAATTCTTTGTAGAAGTAATAGTACAGCTTTTAAGGTTGGAGAAAACCTAAGTACACCATATAAAATATTTGAGGAAACAGTGCTAGATAGAGATAACTCTGAATGGGGAAGATTCTTTCGAGATTTAATTTCGGCACGTTTTGATGAGTCGGTTTTTGCTGTCGATTACGCGGAACAACTTTTTTCTGAAGAACTGGAACCTCAAAAATATAGAAAAGCACTCGCGCTGTGCCAAAGTATATTTTCGAATTCGTTCGATGATTTTTGCAATGCAGAGGATAAGATAAAAGAACTTGCGGGACTGGTGTACGCACAAAAGGAAACAAAAGTAGCTTTGAATAATCTTCATTCAGTGATAAGTGATCCGCATCAGTTGAAAAATTACGTTCCGGCACGTGAAAACGAACTTAATATTATGACATTGCACAAATCAAAAGGATTGGAATTTAATATTGTTTTTCATATGGATATGTATAAATGGATAATTCCTAACGAGTTTGGCGATGAGTCGTCGGTTCAACAAGATTTGAATTTGCATTATGTAGGACTGACAAGAGCAAAAGACGCCTGCTATATTATGAATGGCACCGCGCGTTTTAGAAATAAGAAAAATGATTATATTTTTGCAGAGCCATCTTTATTTCTTAGTAAACCAGGACTTGCGGAAAGAAGAAAGGATGTCCGGTGGGAAATGTGATATTATGAACAAAACTGTATGAAGGCTATGCTATAAGTATGACGTATAATTTACATGATGGGGAAGAAAACAACGACCTCATAGTTGAGAGGATTCGTAAATCTTCTCGGCTATGAGGGCGTTTCATTCTGTAGGAATGTGAGAGTTATAGGCTGAGGGTTTCTACCCATGCAGACAAATCTGCCTTGCTGGAATAGGAGTTGAACACCTTACCATGCAGTAACTTTGCACCAGTGCAGCTCGGCGCAAGTTTTTCATTGGTTTTGCCCATGCCGCTGCCGCCGGAGGTGGCAAAGGGGATGACGGTCTTGCCCGAAAAGTCGTAGCTTTCGAGGAACGTCTCGATGATGCGCGGGGCCTGATACCACCAGATGGGAAAGCCCACGAACACCGTGTCGTACTGCGCCATATCCGCGACCTTGCCCGCGATGGCGGGGCGGCTCTTGGGGTCCTTCATCTCGATGGTGCTGCGGCTCTTTTTATCCATCCAGTCCAAATCGGCAGCGGTGTAGGCCGTCTCTGGCACGATCTCGAAGAGGTCGCCGCCGGTCACACCGGCAAGGGTCTTGGCAAGCTTCGCGGTCTGGCCGCTGGCGGAAAAATAGGCAACTAAGGTTTTCATTCTACTGCACTCCTATCTATTGAAATTTCTCACTGTTTCGCTTCCGGAAGGACCTCGTTGATGCAGGAAAGCGCGTTGAGCGTGCGCGGGAAGCCGATATACGGCAGGCACACCGTGAGCGCCGCGAGCAGGACCTCCTTCCCGTTGCCGACGGTGGCGTTCCCGCCGACGTGGGCCTTGACCTGCCCTTCGCAGCCGCCCTGAGAAGCGAGGATCGAGAACGTCAGCAGCTCGCGCTCGTGGATGGGCAAAAACTTTCTCGTATAAAAATCGCCGAAGCGGTAGGCGGAGAGATCGTCCTGAATGTTCTTCTGGTTCTCCGGCGCGGCGGCGCACACCGCGGGGGAGCCGCGCAAAAAAGGAGCATTCTTTCGAATGCTCCTTTTTTCACATGAAGTTTGCGAAGATCGACGCGCCAACGACCGTAAGAAGGCCCGCCACGACGATGGACAGGCTGCTCATCGCGCCCTCGACCTCGCCGATCTCGAGCGCCTTGGCCGTGCCCAGCGCGTGCGCGGCCGAGCCAATGCTCACGCCCTTGGCGATGGGGTCGGTGATGTGGAAAAGCCTGCACACCGAAACTGCGATCACGTTGCCGAAAATGCCGGTGATGATGATCATGGCGACCGTCAGTGTCACGTAGCCGCCGAGCTCTTCGGAAACGCCCATGCCGATGGCCGTCGTGATGGACTTAGGCAGAAGCGTCACGTATTCCTCGTGTGTAAGATGAAAGAGCTTGCTCATCACAAACACGCTGCAAAGCGTCGTGATGACGCCGGAGAGAATACCGGCGAAGATGGCCTTCCAGTTGCTCTTCAGAAGCGATAGCTTTTCATAAAGCGGCACGGCGAGGCACACGGTCGCGGGCGTGAGCAGGTAGCTCAAATACTTCGCGCCCTCGTAGAACGTGTCGTAGCTGATGTGCGCCGTCAAAAGCACCGCAATGGTCAGCACCACCGAGATGAGCAGCGGGTTGAAGAGTGCGAACTTGAACTTTTTTTGCAGCAGCACGCCGATGCCGTAGGCAGCAAGACTGACAGAGACGCCGAAAAAGACGGACTGTTCAAAAAATGTCATTTCTTCTCCGCCCCCTTCTTGCCCTTTTTGAGTACCGCCTGCGTCACAAGGCCGGACACGGCCATAACGACGATCGTTGTCACCGCGGCAATGATGAGATAGGCGACAAGATTCGCCTGAATGACGTCCCACGAAGCCATCAGCCCCACGGCGGGCGGAATGAACATGATGGGCATGATCTCGATGAGAAAGCAGGCCGTGTCGTGCACATCACTGAGCTTGATGACGCCGAGCATCAGGCAGAGAAACATCAGCACAAGGCCGTAGATGCTCGCCGGAACGGGCAGGGGCAGAAAATAATTCAGCAGCTCCCCAACAAGCGAGACGATGAGGATGATGCCGAACTCCTTGACATATTTCATGATTTTTCCTCTCTTTGTGTGTTGATTTTCATTGTACGGCGCGCACTTTCCCCTGTCAATCGACGAACGGGCGGGATTCCGCCCCGCTGCGCGGCTTTTTCTTAACAAGGTGTATAAAGGCGGCGCAAACGCCGCGCTTTCGCCGCCCGTGTGCAAAATCCCATCTTCTGCAAAAAATCATCCTACGCTTTGCACAGAACAGCCCGTGCGGATTTAGTCGAAGCGCCGAACTTGCAGTTTTTTCTCCAAAAGGCGAAAAATGCGCGCTTTTTTACGTCTAATGAGATAAAAGCCGATGCTTCGCCGCCGCTCTCTGCCGGGGCGGCGAAGCGCCGAGTGGAAAATTCATACAGTGAGGATAACACCATGCAAATATCCACACAGCCGCGCAAAAGACTTTTGTTCGCCGCGCTCTTCCTCGCAATTCTCGTCCCTCTTTTCTTCACCCTCGAAATCCGCTCGCAGCTGCCGCTTCTCGGGTTCGAGGGCGGCTCGCCCCTGATCGACTGGGTACATCAGAATACGACTGGCAGCGGTTTCTTGCGGAAAGTGACCGGGGACGCCACCTTTTACAGCCTTGTGCTCCTTGCGAAGGACTCGCGCCTCGGGGCGCTGCTGTTTTTCCAGAGCATCGCCTGCGCCTCGATCGCGCTCGTTCTGCTCTGGCTGACGCTGTATTGCAAAAGGTCCTATCTTGCGCCGTTTACGGTCGCCTATACGATTTTGTCCGCGCTCATTTACCTGGCCACCATGGGCGACTACGCCATCAACTCGCAGGCGGAGGAATACTGCGTCCTGATGCTCTGGGGCGCTTATCTGCGGGAGGGGCGCGGCCTCGGCTCGGTACTCGTCTATCTGGCCGTGGCAGGATGCTATTTTATCAGCCTCGCGCGCAGCCGCAAGGCGGCGTGAGACGTTCCCCGACTTTTCCACAGCAAAGAAAAACGGCGCGGTCTCCCGCGCCGTTTTTTGCTTTTCCGTTTTCACATCAGCGTCATATAGCTGACGCCGTCGAGCGCTTCAAGCGCCTGGATCTCCTCGTCCAGCGTCGTTTTGCCGTTCACCCAGAGGGTGAACGTGCCGCACACGGGGCCGCCGCTCTTCTCCTGCGTCTCGCTGAAGAGGTTCAAGTCCCAAATGTAGTGTCCGCGGCCCTTTACCTGGCGGATGATCTGGCCGACCGTGCTCTTTTTCTCCATCTCGAAATACACAGTGGAGACGCGCTGCGTCTTGCGGATGCGAAGGTCCACGCGCCGCAGCACTTGCATCGCAAGGAAGATGAACGCATAGCAGATGATGCCGCCCGCGTAAAAACCCGCGCCGAACGCCGTGCCGATGATGGCGACCGCCCACAGGCCCGCCGCGGTCGTCAGGCCGCGCACCTCCTGATTGCGCGTCACTAAGATCGTGCCCGCGCCGAGAAAGCCCAGCCCCGTGATGACCGAGGCCGACATGCGCACAAGGTCCGTCTCGCCGATGCCGGCAACAAAGATATTCGTCATCATCACGAGCGCCGAAGCGTCGCTCACGATGATATACGTCCGAAAGCCCGCCGCCTGATTGTGTCGCTCGCGCTCAAAGCCGAGCGTGCCCGCGCAGAACGTGGAGAGCAGGATGCGCACCACGATCGAGAGCACCGTGATATCTGCGAGCTGCTGAGAGATCGCTGCCATAGGATCTATTCCTCACTTTTTGCAAAAAACTGGAAATACCCGCACAGCAAACTATGCCTGCCGCGCAGGAAAGATACCTTTCCGCCGCAGCCTCAGTCGCTCGCCTTTTTGAGCTCGACGTTTTTCTCGTAGGCCACGGTCACGGCGTCAAACACCGCCGCGCGCATGCCGCACTTTTCGAGCGTCTGCACGCCCCGGATCGTCGAGCCCGCGGGCGAGCAGACGCTGTCCTTGAGCACGCCGGGGTGCTGGCCCGTCTCGAGCACCATTTTCGCCGTGCCGAGCATCATCTGCGCGGCATACTGGATCGCCGACGCGCGCGGCAGGCCGCACGCGACGCCGCCGTCGGCCATCGACTCTAAGAAGATCGCGGCAAAGGCCGGGCCGCAGCCCGCGACCGCCGAGCCCGCGGCATGCAGCTCCTCCGCCAGCAGGAAGAGCTTGCCCGCGGGCGCCATGTAGCGCAAAAATGCCTCCTGCTGCGCCTTGTCGCAGTTGCCGCTGCACGCATAGAAGATCACGCCCTCGCCCACGGCGGCGGGCATGTTCGGCATGATGCGGATGACGGGATAGTCCCCGCCCGCAAGCTCCTGAATGCGCGCGATGTCCGGTCCCGTGACCATGCTGATGAGCACCGGCGCGCTCTTGCGCGCCTTGAGCGCCGGGGCGATGCCCTTGAGCACGTCCACGATCATCTGCGGCTTCACGCCGAGGAAGATGTGGTCCGCCTCGCGCGCGATGAACTCGTTGCTGCTCACAACGGCCCCAATGCGCTCCGCGAGCGCCTCCGCCTTTGCCTTCGTGCGGTTGGCGAGCAGCACCTCCACCTCGCCGCTTCTGGCCGCCGCGCTCGCCAGCGCGCCGCCCATATTTCCTGTGCCGATAAAGCCGACCTTCATCATCTGCCGTGTCCTTTCTACACCCATCAGGAGCCCAAGCGCAGCCCTGTACCGCGCACCGCCCCTGTTTTTATTATCAGTAAAGGATATATCAACCCCCGCCGCCTTGTCAAGCACCGCGCCCGTCAATCACCCGTTCCGCGAAAATTTTATAATAGCATCGTGACCCCATTCTCCTCGATCCCGATCTCCACGACCGGCGCGCCGGGGTCGTACTCGCCGTCGAGCGTCCAGGGAATGTCCTCGGCCGTCTCCGCCGTGACGTGCTTGACGTGGCGGAAGATGAGCCCCTCGGAGTCGTAATAGTCCTTGTTGATGAGCGCTAAAATGAGCGCCTGCATCGCAGCCGGCGTTCTCGGCACGGGCACGAGCAGCAGCTCGAACTTGCCGTCGTCGAACGACACCTCGTCGGGCGAGAGCTTCATCAGTCCCGCGATCGACGTCGAATTGCTGATCGCGCCGAAAAGGTATTCCCCATCGAAGACCTCGCCATCCGCCGTGATCTTCATGCGGTACGGGCAGAGCGTGTCGAGATTCTTGACGCCCTCAAGAAGGTACGCAAAGTGCCCGAACATATTTTTAATGTCCTGCTGGACGGTGTAGGTCGTTTTCGTGAACGCGCCGAACGACGCGACGTAGACAAAGTTCCGCTCGCCGAATTTGCCCACATCGAGAGATCTCGGCTTCATGCGCATGGCGGAGGCCGCCGCCTCGGCGGGATTCGACGAGATATTCAGGCTCGCGGCAAAGTCGTTCGTGCTGCCGCCGGGCAGATAGCTCACGAGCGGGCGGTATTCTCGCGGAATGCGCATCACACCGTTCACCGTTTCGTTGAGCGTGCCGTCGCCGCCGTGGCAGACGACGACATCGAATTCCGGCCCGAGCGATTCGGCGAGCTCCGTCGCTTCTCCGCGGTGCGTGGTCTTTCGCACGGAGACGAGATAGCCCGCCTCGGAATAGATCGCGGCGGCGTCAAACAGCGGCGCGAGGGATTTGGTCTTTCCCGCGCGGGGATTGACGATAAAGAGCAGCTTTTTGTCGTCCATGGGTGCCTCCTCGTTTGCTCTTCACAGCATCAGACCGGCAAAGCACCCTGCGCCCTGTCGGTCAAAATCACCCTCTGCCAAAAAAGTCAAGCTCTGTTCATCTTCATTAACAGAGAGTAAAGATTATCATAACACACGAAATGAGCGGTTGCAATTCCCGGCAAAAAATAGTAAGCTGTTTTTGGTATCTTTTTAGCAGTCATTTAACGCCTTTTGCCCAAAAAAAGGGGGAGCCCATGAAGCAGAACAAAACCTATCTTCACCTCGGCGTAACGCTGATCGTCTCGGCCTGCGCGGTGCTGATGTTTTACGACACGTTTTTCCAGTCCCGCGTGCTGCTGGACTTTTTCGACAAGCTGATGCAAGTGCTCTCGCCGGTCATCTACGGCCTTGTGTTCGCGTACCTTCTCGCCCCCATCGTCGACTTTTTCGACCGGTATATCCAAAAGGGGCTGCCGAAGGTCAAGTCCTCGCTCGTCCGGGGGCTGAGCATCCTCGTCACGTGGATCTGCGTCATCGCCCTCATCTACCTGATGTTCAGCATCCTCATCCCCGAGCTGGTCGACAGCACAAAGACGCTGGCCGACAACTTTGAAAGCTATTATAAAACCGTCTACAACTGGGTCAACAGCCTTGTGGAGAATCAGACGATCTTCTCCGACGACATCTACTCCGACCAGCTGCTCTCCGCACTCAACGGCTACTACGATAAGCTCGTCAAGTGGGTCACCGACACGGTCATCCCGCAGGCGCAGGTCGCGATCGTCGCCGTGACGGGCGGCATCTGGAGCGTCGTCATCTTCCTCAAGAACCTCCTCATCGGCATGATGATCTCGGTCTATCTGCTCGCGCGCAAGGAGAGCTTTGCCAAGCAGTCGAAGAAGATCCTCTACGCCATTCTGCCCGAAACGCCGTACCGCCGCACGCTGCGCGCCGTGGCCGAGGCTGACCGTATCTTCAGCGGCTTCGTGCGCGGAAAGCTGCTCGACTCGCTCATCATCGGCATTCTCTGCTTCATCTGCTGCTCGATCTTCAAGTTCCCGTATACGCCGATCATCTCCGTGTTCGTGGGCGTGACGAACATCATCCCGATCTTCGGCCCGTTCCTCGGCGCCATTCCGAGCGCATTCCTCATCCTGCTCGTCAGCCCCAAGCAGTGTCTTTATTTCATTCTCTTCATCATCGCATTGCAGCAGTTTGACGGCAATATTCTGGGGCCGAAGATCCTCGGCAAATCCACCGGCATTTCGAGCTTCTGGGTCATCGTGGCCATCGTGGTCGGCGGCGGCTTCGGCGGGGTGCTCGGCATGTTCCTCGGCGTGCCGATCTTCGCGTGCATCAGCTCGCTTGTGAACTGGTTCACGAACCGCAGCCTCACGAAAAAGGGCGTGACGGACGACGCGATGTTCGACCCCGCGCCGCTCGCCTCTCCGGATGAAAAAAAGGACTGATCTCCCCATGAAAACCCTGTACCGTGACAACAAAGGACTGCACCGCTGGCTTTTCGCCTGCGGCGCAGTCCTTGTGCTTTTTTATCTTTTCCGCGGAAACCGCGCGGCCGTCAATTTCTGGGTCTATTCGGTCACGCTGCCCTTCGAGCAATTCTTAGGCCGCGCGTGCGCGGCGCTGCCGTTTTCGGTCGCGGAGCTTTTGTACGTGCTCGCGGCGGTCACGGCGGTCGTGCTGCTCGTGCTGATGGTGCGCTATCTTATAAAGTTGCGCCAAAAAGGGCGCGCCGCGTACCGCTGCGCGCTCTTCGTGCTCGATTTGTTTCTCACGGTCTACGCCGCGTTCTCGCTCCTCTGGGGCGCAAACTACTATGCGGACGACTTCTGCGACAGAAGCGGCCTTTCGCCCGAGCCCGTCGCGTATGAAGACTTAGTGCGCGTCACGCAGTATTTCGCGGACCATCTCGCCGAGGCATCGACGCACATCGCGCGCGACGAAAACGGCCTCTTCACCGCCGACCGGCAGGAGATTTTAGACTACGCCGACACGGTGTACGACTGCCTGTACGACGAATTTCCGTTCCTCGACATGCCGGACCAGAAGCCCAAGGGCATTTTCTTTTCGAAGATCATGAGCGCGATGAACTTCACGGGCTTCTACTTCCCGTTTACGGGCGAGTCGAACGTCAACATGGACTCGCCCGCGATGCTGCTGGCCTCGACCTGCGCGCACGAGCTCTCGCACCAGCGCGGCATCACGTCCGAGCAGCAGAGCAACTTCCTCGCGGTCCTCGCCTGCACGCGCTGCGACGACGCAAACTACAACTATGCGGGCTGGATGCTCGGCTACATTCACCTCGGCAACGCGCTGTACCGCGTCGACCCCGACGCATGGCAGCAGATTCGCGACAGCTTACCCGACGAGATCGTGCTCGATCTGCGCTACAACAGCGCCTATTGGGCGCAGTACAAGGGTCTCACGGCCACCGTCACCCAGTCGCTCAATGATAAGATGATCAAATCCTACGGCGATGAACTCGGCACGCAGAGCTACGGCGCGGTCGTCGACCTGCTCGTGAATTACTACGCCTGAGCGCTGCTCGTCTCCCGGTAAGACTGCAAGAATTCCTTGGTTCGCTCCTGCTGCGGGTTTTCGAAGACCTGCTCGGGGCTGCCCTGCTCCACGATGACGCCGCCGTCTAAAAACACGACGCGGTCGCTCACGGCGCGGGCAAAGGGCATCTCGTGCGTCACGATGACCATCGTCATGTGCTCGTCGGCAAGAGAGCGGATCACACGCAGCACCTCGCCGGTCAAAAGCGGATCGAGCGCGGAGGTCGGCTCGTCGAAAAAGAGAATTTCCGGCTTCATCGCGAGCGCGCGGGCGATGGCCACGCGCTGCTGCTGCCCGCCCGAGAGCTGGTAGGGGTAGGCGTTTTCCTTGCCTTTTAGTCCCATTTTGTCGAGCAGCGCCATGGCCTCGGCCTCGACCTCGGCTCTATCGCGCTTTTGCACCGAGATCGGCGCGTCGCAGACATTTTTCAGCACCGTGTAGTGCGGGAAGAGGTCAAACTGCTGGAACACCAGCCCGAACTGACGCCGCACCTGCGCAAGCGCGGCTTTTCCGGCGTAGACGCTTTTGCCGTTTTCCTCGCGCGCGGCGACGTTTTCGCCATACGCGAGCGTGCCGGAGTCCATGGTCTCAAGCAGCGTCGCGCAGAGCAGCATCGTCGACTTGCCGCCGCCCGAGGGGCCGATGATCGACACGACCTCGCCCTTTTCCACCTTGAGCGACACGCCCTTTAAGACTTCGAACGCGCCGAACGCCTTTTTAGCGTTCCGCATTTCAAAAACTGCCATTGCTCTCCCCTCCCTTTAGCGGTAATAGCGCAGCGCCTGCTCCCATTTTTCCATGGCGAAGGCGACCACATAGTTGAAGACATAGTAGAAGACACCCGCCGCCACCAGCGCCAGCATGCCCGGCGTGTTCGGCGAGGCAACGATCTGCTTGGCGCGCGTGAACATCTCCACCGTGCCGATGACGGACGCGAGCGACGTGTCCTTGACAAGCGTGATGACCTCGTTCGTCACCGCAGGGATGACACGCTTGACCATCTGCGGCAGGATGATCTTGAAAAATGTCTGCGCCTTCGTGTAGCCGAGCACCTGCGCGGCCTCGTACTGCCCACGCGGGATGGATTCAAGTCCGCCGCGGTAGATCTCGGCAAAATACGCCGCGTAGTTGATGACGAACGCGACGATGACCGCCGTGAAGCGCCAGTTGCCCGGCACCGTGACGCCAAGCAGGAGCTTCGGCCCGTAGAAGACGACCATCAGCTGCAGCATCAGCGGCGTTCCGCGCATGATGGAGATATACGCCTTGATGAAGCCGCGCAGCGGCGTCAATCTGCTGCGGCGGCCAAACATCACCGCAAGGCCCAGCGGCATCGAGAACAGCAGCGTCAGCGCAAAGATCAATAGCGATGTGACAAAGCCCTGCGACAGCAGGGACAACATCGTGGATACAGTCATGGAATGATTCTCCCTTATTCGGTCATAAGCGGGAAAAAGCGGGGGCTTTCGCCCCCGCTCCCCCCTGAGAAGAGGATGGGCACCTATGAATCAATGATCGGTTTTTACAGTCGCCCGAAGTGATCGTCTTTACTTTTTGATGAGGCACAGGCTATCGAGCACGAGACCCTGATCGACGTACTTCTGCGCGATCTCCAGCATGGTGCCGTCCTCGGCCATCTTGAGGAGCTCGGCGTTCACCGCGTCGCGCAGCTCGGTGTTGCCCTTGAGGAAGCCGATGGCGTACTGCTCGGTGGAGAGGGGCTCGTCAAGGATGACATAGTCGCCGTCGTTGTTCGCGATCTGATACTGCGCAACGCCGAGGTCAGCGGCCACGGCGTCCACCGTGCCCTGAGCGAGGTCCATAAAGCCCATGTTGTAATCGCCCAGCTCCACGACCTCCTTGAGCGACGCCTTGAAGTCCTCGTTTTCGTTGATCGCGTCGACCGCGGAGGACGCGGCCTGCGCCATCACGCTCTTACCGGCGAGGTCCGCGAGCGAGGTGATGCCGCTGTCCGCCTTCACGACCATCACGATGGAGTTATCCACATAGGGGTCGGAGAACGTGTAGTCATTTTCGCGGCCGGTGTAGGTAAAGCCGTTCCAGATGCAGTTGATCGTGCCGCTCGAAAGCTCGGCGTCCTTGCTGTTCCAGTCGATGGCCACGGCCTCGTACTCCCAGCCGAGGCGCGCGCACAGCTCCTTCGCCATCGCGAGGTCAAAGCCGTCATACGTGCCGTCGGCGGCGATGAAGCCGAACGGCGGGAACTCGGCATCAAAGCCGACGATCAGCTTTTGCGTCTCGCCGCCCTGCGCGTCCTGCGCATCACCGGTATCGTCGGCGGTGTCGTTCTTGCTGCCGCAGGCGGCAAGGGCCAGTACCATCACGGTGGCAAGCGCCATTGCTAAGAATTTTTTCATCGTTTCTTCCTCCTGATTTTTGTCCGGCGCTTGGCCGTTCGATTTAGTGTGGTAACACGATAACACAATAACGCGCGACAGTAAATACGCACACTTTACAAAGATGGAGCGGTAAAGCGAATCGTTTTTTGCCGCTTTCCACAGTTTTCACGGTTTCTGGACGGCAGCGCGGTGTTTGCCTCCCGTTTTTCCCCGCTTTACGCTTGTTTCTTTTTTTGCCGTGTGCTACAATGCAAGCAAGAATTTTTGATCGCAGGAGGCCATTTTTATGCTGTCTATTGATATCTCCCATGCCGCATCGTTTCTCTCGCTGCCGTATGAAGCGGCGCTGCGCCCGCGTCTCGAGCGCGCGGCGGGCTGGCTGCAAAACGGCGGCGGAAAGGGCTCTGATTTCATCGGCTGGGTCACGCTCCCGCGCGACTATGACAGAGGCGAGTACGCCCGCATCCTCGCCGCGGCGAAGAAGATTCAGGGCGATTCCAAGGCGCTCGTCGTCATCGGCATCGGCGGCAGCTATCTCGGCGCGCGCGGCGTCATCGAATGCCTCTGCTCCCCGAACTATAACTTAAAGAAGAAGTCCACGCCGAACATCTACTTTATCGGCAACGGCCTCTCGTCCGACGCGCTGCGCGAGGTGACGGAGCTCATCGGCGACGACGATTTTTCCGTCAACGTCATCTCGAAGTCCGGCACGACGACCGAGCCCGCCGTCGCGTTCCGTTTCTTCCGCGAAAAGCTCGAAAAGAAATACGGCAAGGCCGAAGCCGCGAAGCGCATCTATGCCACGACCGACGCGCATAAGGGCGCTTTGAAGAGCCTCGCCGATCAGGAGGGATACGAGGAATTCGTCGTGCCCGACAACATCGGCGGGCGCTACAGCGTGCTCACCGCCGTTGGCCTTCTCCCCATCGCCGTCGCGGGTGTCGATCTGGATGAACTCATGGGCGGCGCGCAGGAGATGATGTCGCTCTGCTCGAAAAACGATTACAGCAATCCCGCGTGGCAGTACGCCGCCATGCGCCACGAGCTCTACCGTCAGGGCAAGAAGGTGGAGCTTCTCGCGTGCTTTGAGCCCGCGTTCCGCTTCATGGCCGAGTGGTGGAAGCAGCTCTACGGCGAGAGCGAGGGCAAGGAGGAAAAGGGTCTCTTCCCCGCGAGCGTAGACTTCACCGCAGACCTCCACTCGATGGGCCAGTACATCCAGCAGGGCGAGCGTATGCTGATGGAGACCGTCGTGCGCTTTGCGCCCGCGGAGCACCAGATGATCGTTCCCTTTGACGAAGTCAATGGCGACGGGCTCAACTTCCTTGCGGGAAAGACGATGGACTTCATCAACCGTCAGGCCATGGACGGGACGCTGCTCGCCCATGTCGAGGGCGGCGTGCCGAACATCATTCTGAATCTCGATGAAAACAACGCCCGCACGATGGGCCAGCTCATTTACTTCTTTGAATATGCCTGCGGGCTGAGCGGATACCTACTCGGCGTGAATCCCTTCGACCAGCCGGGCGTGGAGGCGTATAAAAAGAACATGTTTGCGCTGCTCGGCAAGCCCGGATACGAGGAAATGGGCGAGGAGCTGCGTAAGCGCCTGCGCTGAATTTTTTGAATAAACCTGAAACTTTCCATTCAGCATTGCAAATTTGTTTCATTTATGCTATGCTGATGCCATCAGAAAGACCATCCCCCGCAAAAGAGGCGGGGATCTATTGAAAGGAGTGATTTCTATGGTCAGACTCATCATGGGTGAAAAGGGCACCGGTAAGACCAAGAAGCTGATCGAAATGATCAATACCACTGCGCAGGAGGATAACGGCAGCGTCGTTTGCGTCGAAGCAAAGTCTACCATGACCTTTGACCTGCACTATCACGTTCGTCTGATCTCTGCCTACGAGTACGACCTGTCCAACTACGAGGCCCTGCGCGGCTTCCTGTTCGGCCTGTACGCGGGCAATTACGATATTTCCCACATCTTCATCGACAACCTGTTCAAGATCACCGGCGGCGAGTGCAACCAGGCGGCCGACGATTTCCTGAACGAGCTCGATCGCTTCAGCAACGCCACCGGCGTCAAGTTCACCATCTCCGTCTCCGGTGACCCCGCCCTCGCCACCGACGGCATGCAGAAGTATCTGTAAATTATTTGTCCTTACAGGACAAGCGGTGATAAAAGGGGACCTTCTCTCACGTGAGAGAAGGTCCCCTTTTGAACCCCTAAGAGAACGGCAGGGGCGTTTCGATCTCGCCCCTGCACCCCTAACGACCAAAAGGGAGGGGCAAGGCCCCTCCTTTTTGGATTATCCACCCCGCACTTCTGACGGCGCGGCATTGCTCTGCTCGCCGCTTTGAGGTGCCGCTTTTTAGTTCTCTGCTGTGATATAGAGGTCTTCTGCTTTTTGCTGGGCGGAGACGAGGGTTTCTTTAGCGCTGCCGAAGTTCTGGGCGTTCATTTGTTCCAACGCGTCTATGATCGCGTTGAAGAGTAAATGGTACAGCTTTGCGTAGTCTTCCATGCGTTTCTCCTCCTAAATATCTGATGTAAACATTATCTAATGTATTAGTCTATATGTCAAGAGAAAAACTGCCATAGACTGATGAAAACATGAGAGAATGGGAGCATCAGATATGGTAACATTAGATGTTTTGTCCCTGCTGGAGAAAAAGGGCAAAACGAAATACTGGCTCTACCACCAGCTGGGGATGAGCTATCAGAATTTCAACCGCATGGTCAACAACGAAACGAAATCCATCCGCTATGAAAATATCGAAGCCCTCTGCCAGATCTTCGAATGCACCCCCAACGACCTCTTCCGCTTCACCGAAGACTAAACCGACCGCTGATGCGGTCGGTTTTTTGCCGTCCCGCGGCGAGCGAAGCAATGCCGCCCCCGCAGGCAGTCCGCCGCCGTGCTATCGTCACTCGCGCCTCACGGAGTAGGGCGCGGTTGATATCGGCAACGAATAGCAGAAGATTCGTGGCGAAGCCACGTACACCGCACCCGATTCCGCAGGCCGCGCAGCTCTTCAAGTGCCGATCTGCCAATGTGCGGGGTCGAGGGGCAGGACCCCTCGTCCTTTCTCTCGAGGGTTTAAGGGGGATACTCTCTTTCGAGAAAGAGAGTATCCCCCTTTATCCGTGCAGCGCTAAGCGCTGCTCTCCCCGCGGCACCAGTGCCGCAGCTTCCTTTGCACTTGTGCGAAAAAGAGAAAAAAGGAAACAAAAAGCCCCCGCCGGGATCGGCGAGGGCTTCTTGCTGTGTTGTGTGTGTATTTTTAGGAGGGAGAAAATCACATCGGGGGGAGTTCCCCTTTGCAAGTATTAAGATACCAGTCAATCTTGGCTAAAGTTTGAATCGGTTGTAAACAAATTATGAATACCACCGGAAATTTTACACATTTTCAGCCCATGAGCGCGCAGAGCTCGGAAAAATCGAGCGGCTGGAGCGCAAGGTCGATGCCGTAGCCGATGATGCGGGAAAGCTCGCGGATCTGCGCGTCGATGTCGCGCGTCGTGACCATAACGGTCTCGTGGCCGCGCAGGGCGGCGGGATCGACGTCCGACTTTCCGGCCTCTTCGAGCACATCGAGCGTCAGCGTCGCCGCGTCGACGACCGTGGGAACGCCGATGGCGTAGACCGGCACGCCGAGCGTATCGCGGCTGAGGGGACACCTGTGATTGCCCACGCCGCTGCCTGGGACGATGCCCGTGTCAGAGAGCTGCACCGTGGAGCAGAGCCGCATGAGCGAGCGGGACGCGAGCGCGTCGATCACGATGACCGCGTCGGGCTGCACCGCGCGCACCGTGCCGCGCAGCGTCTCCATCGCCTCAATGCCCGTCTGGCCCAAAACCCCCGGTGTCAGCACGCTGACAGAGCAAAATGCGGAAAACGCGCCGTTTTGCCGCAGATGACGCGTCACGAGCACGTGCTCCGCGCTCTTTGGCCCGATGGCGTCCGGCGTCATATTCTCGTTGCCGAGTCCCGCGACGAGCACGCTTTTCACATTCTCGCCGAGCAGCGCCCTGAGTTCCGCCCCCACGGCGCGCGACGCGCGCTCGAGCACATCGTCCGCGTTTTTTTGCAGCGGCGAGAGGTCGAGCGTCACATACCGCCCGCGAGGCTTGCCGAGCTGGCGCGCCGCGCCCTCGGTGTCGATGCGCACGCTCGTCACGCTGCACCCGCGGCGGAAGACCGTCCGGCTGTCCACGCCGGAGAGTGTCTGCGCGCGGCTTTTCGCGCAGAGCAGCTCGTGCGCCTCCATGGCAAGATCGGTGCGGTATTGGAGCATTTTGCCTCTCTCCTTTTACTAAATCTTGTTTTCCTTCCCTATTTTATCCACAAAGTTTTGTGTCATACAAAAAAATCAGAAAATTTCGAAAAAATGCTTGCAATTTCTTGCTTTCTTTGCTAAAATACTATTCTGCACGGTGGATTTTTTGTCCGCCGGCGCGAATTCCAACCGGAGGAGGTGTTTGGTTTGCCGAATATTAAGTCTGCCAAGAAGCGTGTCCTGGTGAACAAGACCAAGGCCATGCAGAACAAGGCCGCGAAGTCCGCGCTGAAGACCGACATCAAGAAGTTTGAGGCCGCGGTGGCGGAAGGCAACCGCAGCGAGGCCGATGTTGCTTACAAGGTGGCCGTCAAGGCGGTCGACAAGGCTGTGGTCAAGGGTCTGCTGCACAAGAACAACGCTGCTCACAAGAAGAGTGCGCTGACGCTGAAACTCAACCAGATTGGCTGATCCAAACCAAAGGACACCTGCCGGGTGTCCTTTTTTTTGCCCGGCCGTCGGAAAGTGCGGCCAACAGGGGAAAAGACAAAACAGAGCGTAATTTTTCAAAGAAAAATTACGCTCTGTTGTTGGTCAAGCGCCGTTTTGCGGCTTATTTGTAGTAGTCTGTGCCGTCCTCGATGACCATGGGCAGGCCGTTGTGGTACACCGGCAGGGTCTGGAACTTGAAGCGGCTGGCGCGGTGGAGCCGGTCGATCTTCTCCTTGATCTCCGGGTCTGCCACGCCCTTGCGGACATACTCGTTGACGGCGTGATAGGAAAAGCCCAGGTTGTCCTCGTCGGTGAGGCCGGTGAGGCCGTCGGAGGGGGCCTTCACCAGGAACTTTTCCGGCAGGCCCAGCACACGGCCCAGGGCGATGACCTCCTCGGTGGTGTACATGCCCAGCGGGGAGAAGGCTCCGGCGGAGTCGCCGTAAATGGTGCAGTAGCCCACCCAGTCCTCGGAGAGGTTGCTGGTGTTGATGACAATGCCGGCGGGCAGCGTCTGGGCCACGGCATACAGGGTGGCCATGCGGACGCGGGAGGGCAGATTCACGGCGGTCTGGCGGCTGGGGGTCAGGCCCGCCTTCTCCATCTCCTGCAGAACGCCCTGAACGGCGTCGTGGATGTTGATGGTGCAGTGGGGAATCTGCAAGTGCTCCACCAGGGCCTGGGAATAGTCGATGTCCGGCTGGACGCCGTTGGGCAGCAGCACGCCGTATACGTTCTCCCGGCCATAGGCAGCCACAGCCAGCGCCGCCACGGTGCTGCTGTCCTTGCCGCCGGAAATGCCGATGACGGCGGTTTTGCCGCCGCACTGGGTCATCTGCTGGTCCATCCACTCCAACAGGCCCGCCAGCTGCTTCTGGGGATTAAATTCCATAGGAATGCGCCTCCTGTCTTTCAATTGGTGTTATTTTACCCCCCAAGGGTCCCGATGGCAAGCATTTTTTCCGCTGATGAGGGTGGCTTCCGCGGGGATATGCGGTGCATCATACGGCTCTCTTCCGTGCTGCAAATGTTTATTGGGGCTTTACGCCGTCAATGGTCAGCACCGTGACGGTGCTGCCGGGGGCGTATGGCTCCAATGCCCGCCGGAAATCGTCGATAGTTTCCATTTCCTTGCTGCCCACATAGTAGCGCTTATCGAAAAAACCCTTCTGGGGCGTGTAGTCGGAGCTGGACCCGGCGGTGACAGTCCGGCTGCCGTGAAGCAGGCGAAGCTCCACAATGTCATTCTCCTCCGCCAGCGCCGCCAGCTGCTCCAGGGAAAAGGGCTTTCCGGCAGCCTTCTCCCGGCCCGATACCGGCTGCCTGGTCTTGGGGGATCTGCGGTGCTTCCGGACGATGTTGATCTCCACCAGTGCGCATATAACGCCGTAAAAGAGTCCCCAGGTCAGCACGATCAGCAGCACGAACACCACCGCCCGGGGCGTACTCATGGGCCGACTTCCGTTGACCACTGTCAAAAGCCAGTAGGACAATAGACACAGCAGTATCCGGCAAATGGGCCAGGTGTAGCCGGTAGCGTTTTTGTTCACGCGGAACAGTGCGCACCATAGGGCTTCCAGACGCTTCTTCATAGAGCTTCCCCTCCTTTTTTCTCATTGTATCCCATCTCACGGACTGCCGTCAACACAATTATGATATGTTCCTGTTTTCAACGGAGCGGTGAGACGGCTCCACATACACGGCGCAGACATTGCAGCCCGGGGCGCAAGCGGGGAAATTTTGATTTCCCGACAGGGTGCGGCCTTTTTTGCTCCCTCCGGCGGATAAAATGGGGGAAAGGAGGTCGAACGCCATGAAATTGCAGCGAAAAGGTGAGTTTCTATCCACCCGGGTCCAGTACATCCCCCTGGGCCGCATCCGGCCCAACCCCCAGCAGCCCCGCCGCAGCTTCGATGAGGAGGGCCTGGCGGAGCTGGCGGCCAGCATCCGCTCCTGCGGCATTTTGCAGCCCCTGACCGTCCGCCGGGCCGGGGAGGGCTATGAGCTGGTGGCCGGGGAGCGGCGGCTGCGGGCCGCCCGGATCGCCGGACTGCGGGAGGTGCCGTGCCTGGTGGCCCAGGTAGGGGAGGAGGACTCCGCCCTGCTGGCCCTGATGGAGAATCTCCAGCGCCGGGACCTGGACTGCTGGGAGGAGGCGCAGGCCATCGCCCGGCTGATCTCCCGCTATGGCCTGAGCCAGGAGGAGGCCGCCCGGCGGCTGGGCCGGGCCCAGCCCACCGTGGCCAACAAGCTGCGCCTGCTGCGTCTGCCGGAGGACGTGCGGGCCCTGCTGCGGGAAAACGGCCTGACGGAGCGCCACGCCCGGGCGCTGCTGCGGCTCCAGGACCCGGAGGTCCAGCGCCGGGCCGCCGGGGATATGGTGCGCCGGGGGATGAACGTGGCCCAGGCAGAGGCCTATGTGGAAAAGCTCCTGCAATCGGCCCAGGTCACCCCGCCCCGGGGCCGGAGCACCTACATCATCAAGGACGTGCGGCTGTTTCTCAACAGCGTGGACCGGGGGCTGCACCTGATGCGGCAGGCCGGGGTGGACGCCGGATGGAATCGCCAGGATACGGACCGGGAGATTCTGCTGACCATCCGCATCCCCAAGCGCGCATCGGGAAAAATCGACAGTGTGTCCGAAAGTTGCTGATTGTTACCGGATTGTAACCTTTTTCCGCCGGGGTTGTAGTATACTGTATAAACTGCGAATTGTTGCAGCTATACAGAAATGAGGAGGGGCATCCATGGAACAGACCAACCAGAAGCCCTTACAGAAGGAAAAGAAGCCCCGGTCCCCGGGCCGCACCGCGGGCCTGATTGCCGGCATCGCCGTGGGCGTGCTGGCGGCGGCGTACATAGCCGTCTGCGCGGTGGCCGCCGCCGGAGGGACCACCCTGCGGGGCACCCAGGTGCTGGGGGTGGACGTGGGTGGCCTTACGGCGCAGCAGGTCCGGGACAAATGGCAGCGGGAGGGCGACGCTGCCTGCCGCAAGGAGACCATCGACCTGACCCTGGAGGACCATGTCATCGGCACGGTGAACCTGACGGAGCTGGGGGTGTCCGTGACGCCCCAGGAGGCGGCCCAGGCCGCCTGGAACGCGGCCCACGGCGGCAATTTCTTCGTCAACGGCTATCACCTGATCCGCAGCTGGTTCGGGGACACCCAGGCGCAGGTCCAGTGGGACCTGGACGCCGGGCAGCTGTCCCAGCGGGCAGAAAGCCTCAGCCGGGAGCTGAGCCTTGACCCGGTGGACGGTGCGTACCGCATGGAGGAGGGCAAGGGCGACGGCTTCTACGTCATCAAGTCCGCCGACGGACGGACCATTGACCGGGACAAGCTGGCCCGGGCCCTGCACCAGGCAGTGACCACCCGGTGCATGGACCCCATCCCCTGCGTCAGCACCATCACCCAGGGCAAGCCCCTGGACCTGGCGGCCCTGGAGCAGGAGATCGGCGGCCAGGGAAAGAACGCCTCCTATGACCGGTCCACCGGCCAGGTGGTGGAGGGGCGCATAGGCGTCACCTTCGACGTGGCCGGGGCCGAAAAGCTGGTGGAGGACGCCCAGCCCGGCCAGGAGATCGTCATCCCCGCCCAGATCACCTATCCCACCGTCACCAAGGCGGAGCTGGAGAAGGTGCTGTTCCGGGACGTGCTGGGACAGTACACCTCCTATGTCTCCGGCACCAGCGACCGGATTTTCAACGTCCGCAAGGCCGCCGGAAACATCAGCGGCTCCGTGGTCAACAGCGGCGAGAACTTCAGCTATAACAATGCCGTGGGCCCCACCACCAAGGAGGCCGGATTCAAGATCGGCACCGCCTATGTGGGCGGCAAGGCCGTGCCCTCCTATGGCGGCGGCGTGTGCCAGGTGTCGTCCACCCTGTACTATTCGGCCCTGCTGGCCAACCTGAAGATCGTGTCCCGGGCCTGCCATATGTACGCCCAGGATTATGTCCCCTCCGGGTGCGACGCCACGGTGTTCTGGCCGTATCTGGACTTTGTTCTGCAGAACAACACGGACTATCCCATCAAGATCGTCACCTATTGGTACAACAACAACGTCACGGTGAAGATCTTCGGCACCAAAACCGACAGCAGTTTCGTGAAGATCACCAGCAAAACCGTGTCCACCACCCCGTGGAAAACCATCTATAAGGAAGTGGACAATCTGGCTCCCGGCGCGGAGCGTGTGACTCAGTATCCCATCACTGGGTTCACCGTGCAGACCTGGCGGAATGTGTACGACGGCAACGGAAATCTGATCTCCAGCAGTTTCGAGGCGGAGAGCAATTATGACAGCCGGGACAAGATCGTGGAGGTGGGCAAGCAGGAGCCTCAGCCGGAGCCCAAGCCCGACCCCACACCCACCCCAGAGCCTGAACCCACCCCGGACCCGGAGCCTGAACCCACACCCGATCCCGCCCCGGACCCGGCAGAACCCGGAACATAAGCATAAAAAATCGGGGCCTTTTCAGGGCCCTGATTTTTTATGCTTATCAAAAAGGGCCTTGCCCTTTTTGAGACTCGCCGTCCACCAGGGAGCGGAAAAACGCCTCCCGGGCGGGATGCTGATAGGTGCGGCTGATGGGGACGCAGCCGCCGCTTTCCATGACAAAGGCTCCGTCCCTGATGCACCGGATCCGGGACAGGTTCACCCAATAGCTCTGGTGGCAGCGGATGAAACCCCGGCTCTCCTCCAGCAGCTGGGCGGGGGTCCGCTGGGTCATGAAGTCTCCCCGGGTGGTGACCACCCGGGTTTTCCGCAGCACCCGCTCGGCATACAGCACCTCCGACACCGGCACCCGGTACGATGCGCCGTCCCGCTCCAGCAGCAGGTCGGCGCGGACGGCGCCCAGGGCGTCCATGGCCCGCCGCAGGGCGGGACCCAGCCGCTGGGCCATCTGGGATTTCAGGATAAAATAAACGTGCTCCACGTCATACACCGACGTGGCATAGTCCAGAAAGCTGCTGACGAAGATCACCTGGCAGCGGGGCAGCTTCTCGTGCAGGCGCTGGGCCAGCTCGATGCCGCTGCTGTCGGGCATACAGATATCCAGCAGGGCGATGTGGGGCCGGTAGCCCCCGCCGGTAACGGCGTCCATCAGCTCCCCGGGGGCGGAAAACGTGCGGATGTCGCAGTCGGCAGCCTCCGGCGTCTCCCGGGCGCAGCGCAGGGTGTTCTGCATATGCAGGGTGTCGTCGTCGCAGATAGCAAGACGGAACATCAGGCTTCCTCCGTTTCTCCTTGATTTTCCGGCAGCTGCAGGGCAATGGACACGGTGAACTGTCCGTCCCGGACCTCCTGGGTGCAGGAGCCGTGGTACCGCCCGGCCAGGTCCGTCAGAATGTGCAGGCCGATGCCCCGCTCCAGATGGGGAATGCGGCGCTTCTTCCGGGTGTCATCCGCCGGGGCGGGGTTGGTCTCCGTCACCACCAGATAGTCCTTCCGCAGCCCGGCCTCCAGCCGGATGAACGGCGAGGCCACCTGGCCGCAGGCCTCCACGGCGTTGTCCATCAGGTTGCCGAACAGGATCACCAGGTCCACGTTGGCAATGGGCAGCCTCCGGGGCAGCACCACCGATGCCTCCACCGGGATCCCGGCCTGCCGGGCCTCCCGGATGCGGCTGAACAGGAAGGCGTCCACCAGCGGATTTTCGCACTGGCCCAGCTGGGAGCTGTGCTCCTGCTGGCGCATCAGCTCCCCGGCATAGGCTGTGGCCTCCTGGCGGCGGCCGCTCTCCAGCAGCAGCTGGATGGTGTGCATATGGTGGGCGATGTCATGGCGGATGCGGCGGTTGTCCTCGTACTGATCCACCAGGGCGGAGTAGTGCTTCAGCTGGTTATCCAGCTGGTCATTCAGCAGGCGGTTGGCGGTCTCCAGCTCCGCCTTCCGGGCGGTCTGCCCGATCAGGCAGAACAACGCCACGTCGGACACGGCAAACAGCAGGATCAGAACGGACATTCGCGGCCAGTTGACGGCTTCCGGAAATTGGGCATACAGCCGGAACATGGTGATCAGGCAGGCACTCTGCTGCAAGGGAAAAACCGCGAAAATCAGCCACTGGGTCAGGCTCAGCGGCCGGCCGTTCCGAGAGAGAGCCCGGGTGGCCAGGGCCAGAGTTCCGGCATACAGCGACACTGTCAGCAGAGCCATAGGCTCCGCCGCCGCGGAGTGCCAATAGTCGACCTCTCCGTTCAGGCCAAACAGCATCGGGAAAACCATCGACAGCATCATCTCCATCATCAGGAGCGTTGCCTCCGGCAGCAGGGCCACAAAGGCCGTCAGGGGAATCGGGCTGCGGTACAGCGTCAGCCCCAGGATCAGAAACAGCAGCGGAATGGAGATCAGCCGCAGCACCGACAGCCGGTTCAGCCCATAGTTGACCCCCAGCGCCACCGCCGGGACCACCACCGCACAGATCAGCATGGTTATCCGGAAGCCGAATCGGGGCGTCAGATTTTTCCACAGAAACGCCGTCCAGACCGCCAGCAGGCAGATGTTATAAATCATGGAAGCCGTCGTGCTCACAAACAAATCCCCCTTATTCAACGAGTATACATTGTAGCATATGCCGCATATAATTGCAAGAATTGGAAATTTATGGCAAATAATGTCGAGTTCTGCGCATTTTGCGGCGAATTATGCAAATTCCATGAAATGGGAGAAATCCTGGGTTATAATGACATAAAAGCGTGGTATCGCCACGGCACGGGAGGATCACGCCACCAAGAAGAAGGAGAGAACATCCATGACAAGCAAGCTGACCATTCTGTCCATTGACCCCGAGACCGCCGGTGAGGACGTCCGGCGGATGCAGGAAGCCCTCTGCCTGCTGGAGCAGCTGCGGCAACTGCTGAAAAACATTGGAAGCCATGACCTGGCGGACCTGGCCGTCTGTGCGGCCCAGGAGCTGCAGGAAGCCGTCCGCTGCATCCGGGAGAGTGCCCGGAAATATGAAAACGTTGTGCTGGAGCCGGAGCTTACCCGTCCCGGGGAGGGTTCCGGCGCCGTCTGGCTGGCTGCGGCGGCGGCAAAGCTGCTGGCCCAGGTGCCCACCCATGAGGCCTGGGCCTGCCGGGAGCGGATTGCCATCGACCGGCACATTGCCGACGGCAAGCGCCGGGTGCGAGAGCTGACGGAGCAGCTGAGCGGCCTTCCCCGTTCGCGGCGCAGAGTCTGATTCCGCAAGCCATTCCCCTTCCCTCATATCCCCGCCCGCTGCCTGCCTTTTTCCGGCAGCCCCGGGCGGGGTCTCTTTTTGTGGCCGCCGGTGCAGAAAGCTCTTGAAAACGGGCGCGCTGTAGGGTATACTATGGGGGCGGCCGCTCAAGCCGACAATATATAACCGGGTGTAGCGCAGTTGGTAGCGCGCCTGCTTTGGGAGTGCCGTGGCTATATCCGGGACAGGGCATGGCGAAATGCCGCAAAGCCTTGCGACACCTGCGTTTGCGGGATTTGCACCGATTGCCGAAAACGGCACAAAAGCGGCTTTGACCACAGGAATGACCACAGACAGAAAAATCTTTGATTTTCTTCCCCGCCGTGGTATAATGGCAGAAATTGAATATCCGGGTGTGGCTCAACTGGTAGGGCGCGACATTTGGGATGTCGAGGTTGGGTGTTCAAGTCACCTCACTCGGACCAAAGCCCCCAGGAGCATCGCTTCTGGGGGCTTTTCCTTGTTTATTGCGGCGCAGGATTTGAGGGGGATGCAGACTTTTTGCGCGTTCTTGTGATTTGTTGTCGGTACGCTTATAATAAAAAAACATTTTCACTACTCGATTATATAATTATTCCCAAGAAAGGAGCGTATATTAGTATGGGTTTTCCCAGTTTCTTTTTTATTAAGTATAAGTTGTCAGATTTAGTTGAGGTAACTGCATTGCAAAATATGACTATAGCTGAACTGCGCAATAAGGTTGAGATTCTTGTTATCGACGACCAAGACTTCGCTGCCGAAGAATATCTTATTAAAAACGGATTTCGTATAGTTCATAAAAGGGATATAGATAATATCAGAGATGTCTCTGCCTATGCCGTTGTGTTATGTGATATTCGTGGGGTCGGGAAGAACTTGGGGTCTACAAAGGAAGGTGCCTTTGTCATCAAGGAAATTAAAGCCCATTACCCTGCCAAACAGGTTATTGCTTATACCGGAAGTAGTTATGATCCCGCTTACAATGAATATATGAATCTTGCTGATGCAGTCATTAGTAAAGGCATTTCCATTGAAGACTGGACTGCGCTGGTTGATGAACAAATTCAAAAAGCAGTGGATCCTATCTATCAATGGGAACGACTCCGCAAACATTTACTTGAATGCGGCGTCAGCACTGCATATGTTGCAAAACTGGAAGATAAATATGTTAGAGCCATTAAAGCAAAAAATTTCGAGGATCTAACCAAGTTGGCTGACGGGACAAATGATAAAGCACGTGGGTTGATTGCTGATTTTACTGCATCTGTTTGTGCTAAGGTGATTTTGGGGAGTATTTAAGATGGCATTATTACCAATATACAAAGATGAAATGCTTTTTGACGGTAGCTACATCCATGCGTTGCCGTTTTGTCTCAAAAATTGTAAAAACGATAAATGTTTAGCGCACTACAGAAATATGATTAGTAAAACCACAGGATTTTACACTTGTCCGTATGGTCTTTCTACTTTTGTTTATAATGTTTCTTGCGATACAACTTTTATTTTTTCTGGCCTGCGTGAGCGAAGCACATATAGAAAAAAGCAAGCAGCAATAGCTCAATCAGACAATAGAGTTTTCAATCCAGTTCTTGATGCTGAAGAACTTGTTTCTCTGGCTAAAAACGAGTGCGAATACCAGCAAGAAAAATTCGGACTCTCTCAAAAGATGGAAGAAGTTAATGAGCTTTTGCATGAAGCAAGAAAATTGAATGGCCAAATTAAGACTGAATGTGATATTATCTGGGAGAATTCTGCGTCCGGGACAGAATACAGCGTGGATGAGCTGCTTGGAATCATCCGGAATATTCATATTTATAGTTTTATTGTTTATAACCGCTTCCAATATTTCGATACTGTTCTCAACCCTGCACTATCTGTTGGTGCGTCCTATAATGCTGTTATTTTTAAAAAGCTTGATAAGATGCGGAAGCTCTTAAAAGGGTATAGTAGAAAGAATGTCTGGATTTCCTTAGACACTCAGAGTACATACAATTATCGTATACACCAGAGTTTCGAAACCCTTTTGTTTATTATCTTAGAAAACGCCATTAAGTATTCTCCTGATAATAAGCCGATTACAGTGAATTTTGAAGAGCCTGACAAGGATTGTCTTACAGTTACAATTCAATCAACAGGCCCATATTGTCGAACAGACGAACTGAGTAAGTTAGGCACAAAAGGATTTCGCGGCGAGAGTGCGCAACAATTTGATTCGACAGGACAAGGCATCGGTCTTCATTTTGCCAAACGGATTTGCGAACAGCATAACATTTCCATCGAATTTTCAAGTAAATATCTGGGCAAAGACCATGGTGTTACATATGGAACATTTACAGTAAAACTGTATTTTGACCGAAATAAGCAACCCAAATAGTTAAAGAGGAAAACACCGACATGGGCACCGGTTACTTGGCACCCATGTCGGTGTTTTTTACTTACTCTTCTTCGTTTTCCTCCGACCTTTCTTGCCCTCTGGTCCCTGCGGAGGCAGTGTTCCCTCCGCCCTTTGCTTCTTCAGCTCCGCGAGCTCGGTTTTCATCTCGATGATCAGCACCTTCAACTTCTCCTCACATTCCTCGCGGGTATGAGCATAGACATTACGAGCGTGCTTTTTACCATCGGGCCACTTGGGAGAGTAGCGCCCCTCGAAGAGATGGTCGTTGATCTCGGAGACGCAGCCGGTGCCGGATCTGCGCTTGCGGCCCACATAGGGCTTGAAGTCGGTCATTCTCGGCTTTTCCGCCTGGGCCGGGGCAGTTTCCTGCCCCGGCTCTGAAGCGTCCTCCTGCGGCGCTGCCTTGCCGATGCTGCGGTCGATGTTGGCGGCTGCCGTGAGCCGCATATCGTCGGTGATGTGAGTATAGATGTCCAGCGTGGTGGCCGCCGACACATGGCCCAGCATAGCGGAGAGTGTTTTCACATCCATGCCGTTTTCCAGTGCCAGCGTTGCGAACGTATGGCGCAGATCATGAAATCGAACATGCTTGCATCCTGCGTGCTCCAGAATGAGCTGCAATCTGCGCCGTACCACGCCGGGTGTAATGGGACAGTCCTCCTTGACAGGCGACGGGAACATCCAGCGGGAGTCTACTGTTTTCTTGTACTCCCGCAGCACTGCCACCACCGCAGGCGGCAGGACGATCTTGCGGACGGAGTTTTTCGTCTTGGGCGTGCTGATCTGGAGCTGGCCCCGCACATCGTAGACCTGCTTGTTCACATTCAGTACGCCGGTTTTGAAGTTCAGGTCGTCCCATTGCAGCGCCATGAGCTCGCCCCGGCGCAGGCCGGTGGCCAAGTCCAGAAGGAAGGCCTCGTAGTACCCCTCGAACTTCGCCTGAATGAGGAACCTTTGAAGTTCCTCTCGCGTCAGCACCTGCATCTCCCGCGCCTTCTTGGGCGGCAGCTTGCAGCCGATGGCCGGGTTCACACGGATCAGCCCATCCTGCACCGCCTTCTCCAATGCGGAGCGGCAGGTGGCGTGACACATACGCACCATTCGGTCGGACAGCCCTTCGCCGTACTTGTCGGTGAACCGCTTCCGGCCGCTTTTCTTGAGCCGACCGTAGAACTGCTGCAGGTCATTCTGCGTCAGCTTGTTCA
>ERZ837487.1090-NODE-1090-length-34889-cov-4.519808_pt1 | contig 34889 bp, 33 predicted proteins | sample MGYA00519911_ERZ837487 | MGnify/ENA primary metagenome ERZ837487 (study PRJEB31850, sample SAMEA3708818) | human gut metagenome | biome: human gut; feature: human-associated habitat; material: faeces | place: China | collected 2014 ... | reverse complement strand
AAGACTGAAGTCCTTCACCGATTGCTGCTGCTGCTTCTGCTGCTGTCTTACAGCCTTTTTTAATTGCAATTGCAGCACCTACTATGTAAGCCCAGCATGCGTTCTCAAAACAGATTGGCTGAATGCTCTTAATCTGATTGTATACATCAAGTCCGGCATCCTTTGTAATCTTCTGTGCTTCCTCGATTGAAGCGATTCCATAACCTGCCAGCACTTCATTGATTTTATCAATTCTTCTTTCATATGATTCAAATAAAGCCATTTTAAAAAGTCCTCCTACTCTTTTCTTGGGTCAATAATCTTTGCTGCGTCTTCAACACGACCATACTGTCCTTTTGCCTTTTCCCATGCATCATTCGGTGTATCGCCTTTTTTGATGAAGTCTGTAAGTTTTCCAAGATTTACGAACTGGTATCCGATGATCTCGCCTGCTTCATCGAGTGCGATACCTGTTACATAACCTTCTGCCATCTCAAGATAACGAGGTCCTTTTGCTAATGTTCCGTACATTGTTCCTACCTGAGAGCGGAGTCCTTTTCCAAGGTCCTCAAGTCCTGCTCCGATAGCAAGTCCGTCTTCAGAAAATGCGCTCTGAGTTCTTCCGTATACAATCTGTAAGAATAACTCACGCATTGCTGTATTGATTGCATCACAGACAAGGTCTGTATTCAATGCCTCTAAAATAGTTTTTCCTGGAAGGATTTCTGAAGCCATAGCAGCTGAATGTGTCATTCCGGAGCAGCCGATTGTCTCAACCAATGCCTCCTGGATAATTCCATCTTTCACATTCAGTGTCAGCTTACAAGCACCCTGCTGAGGAGCACACCAGCCAATGCCGTGTGTAAAACCGGAAATATCTTTGATCTCCTTAGCCTGAACCCATTTTGCCTCTTCCGGAATCGGAGCTGGTCCGTGATTAGCGCCCTGCGCTACCGGACACATCATTTCTACTTCTTGTGAATAAATCATTTTAAAACTCCTTTCAACTATGTGTGTTTTATAAATAGTGTTTGTTATAAGTTTAACACCATATCCTTTTTTATTCTCTCATAAATAACATTTTTCGTCAATTGGCACTACGCTACATTTTTAAATTGTTTGGACCGCTTTTTATAGTCATTCTACTAAAGAATTTCCATTGCCATAGGCACATAACATTTTCCATGTATCATCTGCATCTCATCGATTGGTTTCATGCCCATGTGGATATATTTTTTCACCGCCTCCGGAGCAGCATCAACGGTCATAATCGTCTTATGCAGTTCTTCCTTACAATACCTTTTCGCATAGTCAAAAAGTAACCTTCCAGCACCTTTTCCCTGGCAGGATCTGCGCACATAATAATTACAAATGTGTCCCCGCCTCTGAAGAGATATGGTTCCTTCCAGTTCTCCTTGTTCAAATACACCGAACATCAGAAGTTCGCCGCTATCACAAAGCTGGTCAATATTCTCCTGTTTTAGATATTCGCGAAATGTATCAATCCCTTCCTGTTCATACACCTTGGCCACATCCATGCAAAAAACGCTCCAGATAATATCCAGAGCGTATTTTCTTTCCTGTTTTTCCAGTTCACGTACGATCATTACATACCTCCCTGTGTCAGCACCTGCACATTCTTTGCAATATAGTCAATCAGTGATACAACTGTCAGGATCAGTGAAAGCCAGATCAGAACCGTGCCAACGATATCGAACACACCTCCAAGATCTGCAATCAATACAATAATCATGAACATTTGGGATACTGTCTTAAATTTGCCCCAGTAACTTGCTGCGATGACAATTCCATTATCTGCAGCCACAAGGCGGAATCCGCTAATAATAAACTCACGGGCAATGATGATGATGACGAACCATGCCTGTAATTTTCCTAACGGAATCATACAGATCATAGCAGAACACACAAGCAGCTTATCTGCTAAAGGATCCATGAACTTTCCAAAGTTTGTCACAAGATTTCTTGCACGGGCGATCTTACCATCCAGCATATCTGTCAGACTGGCAACACAGAACAAAACTAACGCGATCCATTTATTTGCCGGTCCTCCCACATCAGTCAACATAAAAAATACAAAAAACGGAACCATGATAACTCGTAATACTGTCAGTTTATTTGGTAAATTCATTATATCAGCTCTCCTATCAAATCATATTCCAGTGCACCTGTCACGCGGACTCTTGCAAAATCTCCACTCATCAATTCTTCGTCTGTATTGATAAAGATCAAGCCATCCACATTCGGTGCATCTTTATAAGTTCTTCCTACATATGCATTTTCATCTGCAACTTTTCCTTCAATCATAACGAGAACTTCACGTCCGACCATATCTTCTGCCAGATCAAATGCGATTTCCTGCTGAAGTTCCATCAATTCTGCCTGGCGTTCTTCCTTGACTTCTTCCGGGATCTGCTCTGTCATAGTTGCAGCTGGTGTATCTTCCTCCGGTGAGTAAGTAAAAACTCCAAGTCTGTCAAATTCCATCTCATCTACGAAATCCTTCAGCTCTTCATGCTGTTCTTGTGTCTCACCCGGAAATCCTGTGATCAATGTGGTACGAAGAGAAATATCCGGGATCTCTTTTCGAAGCTTTTCAATAATCTCTACAAGCTGAGCTTTTGAAGTTCTTCTTCCCATTCTTTTTAGCACTGCGTCACTTGCATGTTGAATCGGAAGATCCAGATAGTGACAGACTTTCTTTTCTTCTTTAATCGTCTGAATCAGTTCATCGTAAATCTCCTCCGGATAACAATAAAGAATTCGGATCCACTGGATTCCGGATATTTTACAAAGCTCGCGAAGCAATTTATGCAAAGATTTCTCTCCATATAAATCCTTTCCGTATACGGTCGTTTCCTGTGCAACAAGAATCAATTCTTTTACTCCCTGATCAGCCAGGTCTTTCGCTTCTGCCAGCAGCTTCTCCATCGGAACACTGCGGTAATTACCACGAAGTTTTGGGATGATACAGTAAGTACAATGCTTGTCGCAGCCTTCGGCAATTTTCATGTATGCATAATGCCCGCCTGTTGTTACAAGTCTCTTTTCTTTTACATCTGGAAGTGCATCCACATCTTCCAGAACAACATGTCCATTTCCCGCAAGAGCCTCTTCCACCGCTTCTACGATATGATCATAAGAAGTAGTTCCAAGTACTGCATCAACTTCCGGTATCTCGTCAATAATCTCCTGCTGATAACGCTGTGCCAGACACCCGGTCACGATCAGAGCTTTCAGCTTCCCTTCTTTTTTGTACTCTGCCATCTCAAGAATGGTCTGAATACTTTCCTCCTTTGCATCATGAATAAAACAGCAGGTATTAACAACAATAATATCTGCGTCTTCTTCTGAATCTACGATCTGATATCCCTTTTTATCCAAAAGCCCAAGCATGACCTCTGAATCCACCAGGTTCTTATCGCAGCCGAGGGATATAAATAAAATATTCATATAGTTCTCCTTGTATGTCTTATTTAAAAAGCAGATACCAGACGGTATCTGCCTCAGGCACACGGCACACCGTGTAATAATCTCTCTATTCGTTATCTTCAGACTCTTCTACTGCTTCTGCGTCTTTCTCTGAATCCTCTTCCTGAATATTCAAGAAATCTTCCTCTGCATTCTCCTCTGCCTGCTTTGCTTCCAGTTCCGCAAGTTTTGCAGCCTCTTCTTCAGCAAGTATAGTGATCTTTCCCTGATTCATCTCGCTGATCGCGATAGAAAGCGGCTTCTCACCCGGCTTTGTATCTACTAATGGCATAGAACCATCAATAATCTCGCGTGCTCTTTTAGCTGTAGCCATAACGATAGAATAACGGCTGTTAACAACCTTTGTCTCGCCTTCCTCAACGTCTTTATTAACGACCTTCATTAAGTCTGTGTAAGATGGATGTAACATGTACACTATTCTCCTTTCAACTCTCTCTTCATATGCTCTATAAATGTCTGATTACGGAAACATCTCTCATGTTCTCCCTGAATCAGATGATGCATCTCTTCCACGCACACATCTAATTCATCATTCACGACCAGATAATCATACTGATCCATATATTCTGCCTCTTCAATAGCGCGCTTCATACGCCCATCGATGACTTCCTGTGTCTCAGTCCCCCGTCCTTCCAGACGCTTTCTGAGTTCTTCTGCGCTCGGAGGTGTTACGAACAGTAATAATGTATTCGGAAATTTTTCTTTGACTTTCAATGCGCCCTGGATTTCAATCTCCAGGATTACATCTTTCCCTGCACGAAGTTGCTCTTCCACATATGCTTTCGGTGTTCCGTAATAATTTCCCACGTACATAGCATACTCTATCAAATCATCTTTCGCAATCATTTTTTCAAATTCTTCAGTTGTTTTGAAAAAATAAGCCTTTCCTTCTTCTTCTCCCGGTCTTGGGTTTCTTGTTGTTGCAGAGATGGATAATGCATAATTATCATATCTCTCCAGAAGTGCTTTCATAATCGTACCTTTGCCGGCACCGGAAAACCCGGATACTACAATAAGAATTCCCTCTTTATTCATAGCTATACCTCTTATTCAATGTTCTGGATCTGTTCTCTGACCTTCTCAATCTCTGTCTTTAACCCAATTCCTGTATTGGAAACTTCCAAGTCATTTGCCTTTGACAAGATTGTATTTGCTTCACGGTTCATCTCCTGTGCAATAAAATCAAGCTTGCGTCCGATTCCTGCCTCATCTGACTGGAGCGTCTCTTTCATATGTACGACATGACTCTTCAGTCGTACGACCTCTTCATCTGTACAGATCTTATCTGCATAAATCACAACTTCTGCTGCAATACGATTCTCCTCAATCTGCGTATCTTCAAGAAGTTCTTTAACTTTGGCTTCCAGCTTTTCTCGATACTCGGCAACGATCTTCGGAGAACGCTCCTCGATAAATGCTACCATCTCAAGAATTCCATCAAGCTTTGCAAGAATATCTTCTCTCAGATGTTCTCCCTCTGCAGTCCTTGTAGTTACAAATCCGTCAACGGCTCCATCCAGTGCTTTTTTAAGTCCTTTCCAAAGTTCATCGGTATCCTCACTGCCCTCTTCCATTGTAAATATCTCAGGATATCTGGAAAGTGCAGACACACGGACATCATTCTCAATGCCAAACTTTTCTTCCATCTGCTTGAAATATTCAAGATATTCTGCTGCCAGACTTTCATTATACTTTAATGAAACCTGTCCGTCAGATAAATCCTCATAGCTGATAAAGATGTCTACTTTTCCTCTCTGGATTCTTTTCTTGATCTCTGTCCGGATTGCCGTCTCGAAGAAATTCAGTTTCTTCGGCATACGGATACTCATATCCAGATAGCGGTGATTCACACCTTTCATCTCTACGGTAAACTTGCGGTCTCCCTCTGATATTTCACATCTTCCGAAACCGGTCATACTCTTGATCATGTGTATTACCTCTTCTTTTCAGTAATAAATACGGTTTTAACCGTACGTTTTATTATACTTCATTTGGATTTTTGAGTCAACTATGGTATGATATGAAAAGTAAACATTTATCATACATTTATAACATTATTTTAAAGGAGTGCTTATATTATGGCATTTGACGGAACAACAATCGCAGCAGTCCGAAAAGAACTTTCCGATTCTATCCTTGGCGGACGCATCTACAAAATTGCACAGCCGGAACCGGACGAACTGTTGATCACAATAAAAACACCCGAAGGACAACGCAAACTATATATTTCTGCAAGTGCATCTCTTCCATTGATTTATCTCACTGATGAGAATAAACCGAGTCCTATGACTGCACCTGGTTTTTGTATGCTTCTTCGCAAATATGTTGGGAATGGGCGTATCACAGCTATCTCACAGCCTGGTCTGGAACGTATTTTATTCTTTGATATTGAGCATTTAAATGAACTGGGGGACCTTTGCCGTAAGCGTCTGATCGTAGAAATCATGGGCAAGCACAGCAATATCATCTTCTGCGATGATAAAGATAAAATTCTGGACAGCATTAAGCATGTTTCCGCACAAATGAGTTCTGTCCGGGAAGTCCTTCCTGGAAGAACCTATTTCATCCCGGACACGATGTCTAAACTGGACCCGCTCACAGTTTCTTTTAAAAACTTTGTCCTGGCACTGAGAGAAAAACCTGCTGCCCTTGGAAAAGCAATTTACACAAGCTTTACCGGTATCAGTCCTGTAGTAGCGGAACATATCGTCTCGGAGTCCGGACTGAATACGGATATTCCGGCTTCCGACATTTCCGAAGATATGCTCATTCACCTGTACCGCCAGTTTTCCTACTATATCGAAGACCTGAAGGAAGGAAATTTCCACCCAGTGATTTACTATAGCAACGAAGTGCCAAAAGAATTCACCGCCATTCCATTTTCTCATTATGGAAATTACCGGGCAGAATGCTTCGATTCCATCTCACGGGTGCTTCGCACTTATTATGCGACTCGCAACACCGTAACACGGATACGTCAGAAAAGTGCAGACCTGCGCCATGTTGTGCAGACGAATCTGGAACGTGCAAGGAAAAAATATGACTTACAATCCAAACAACTACAAGGAACCGAAGGCCGTGAAAAATACAAAATTTACGGAGAACTGATCAACACTTATGGTTACAACCTGGATTCGGAAGCAAAGTCATTGACGTGCCTGAATTACTATACGAACGAAGATATTACGATTCCATTGGATCCACAGAAAACTCCTCAGGAAAATGCACAAAAATATTTTGCAAAATACAATAAGCAGAAGCGTACTTTTGAGGCGCTGTCCGAACTGATCCAGGAGACAGCTGATGAAATCCGCTATCTGGAATCCGTCAGCAACTCTCTGGACATTGCTCTAAGCGAAGCGGATCTGGGACAGATCAAAGAAGAATTGACTGCCAGCGGCTATGTGCGCAGAAAATTCACAAAGAAAAAAGTAAAACTGACTAACAAACCAATGCACTACATCTCCAGTGACGGATATGACATTTACGTTGGTAAAAATAATATCCAGAACGATGAACTGACTTTCTCTTTTGCAAATGGCGGTGACTGGTGGTTTCACGCAAAAGGTGCTCCCGGATCCCACGTCATTGTCAAGACAAATGGCGATGAACTTCCGGACCGTACTTTTGAAGAAGCCGGACGGCTGGCTGCTTATTATTCTAAGAACCGCGGCAGTGATAAAGTCGAGATTGACTACATTGAAAAGAAGCATGTCAAGAAACCAAACGGAGCAAAACCCGGGTTTGTGGTTTATTATACAAACTACTCTCTCGTTATTGACTCTGACATCAGCAACATAAAAGTCGTGCAGGATTAATTCCCGCACGACCTTTTTCGTATTGTACTTACGATTTTCACTTATTCTATCATTTATTACAGAATATCATCAAACAGCTTTTCTTTATAAACGCCCTCTTCAATCAACTTCTTGAAAGATTCTACAACTGAGTCCTTATCTTCTTTGTAAGTAACTCCGAACCATTTATCCTGTGTTTCAAGGACTTTTACAGTCACTTCGCCTTTCTGAAGTAACTCATCAATGTAAATCGGAAGCAGATACTCTCCCTTTAGCACATCCACATCTGGTTTTTCAAAAAATTCCTTGAATCCTTTTTCCAGTGTCTCTACGAACTCCGGTGTCAGTCCCCACATATTCATCGATACATGGGAATTCTCATCAATTGGCTCCTGTCCGTCTTCTTTCTGGACTGCTGCTTTATTTCCCACTTTTACAATGTTCTTTGTCTCGTCAATTCCGGTCAGGTATCCATTCTCATTGACCTGGCATACACCTCTTGTAACGCCGCCGTTTTCACTGAGTGTATTCTTCAGAATAAACCCTGCCGCACAAAAATCTGTCGGTTTCTCCGGTGTGTACTCCTCCAGAAAATCATGCAGTTTAAAAAATGATTCTTTTCCATAATAGTCATCTGCATTAATTACCGCAAATGGCTCTTTTATAAGACCCTTACATGCCAGAACTGCCTGACCTGTTCCCCATGGCTTTGTGCGGTCTTTTGGTAATTTTACTCCTTCTGGAAGATCGTCCATTGCCTGAAATGCATAGTCAATCTCTACGTTTAATTTTTTACAGATAGCTTCGATTCTCTCTCCGATAACCTCCCGAAAAGCTTCCTCTATGTCCTTGCGGATAATAAAAATAATCTTGTTAAATCCAGCTTCGATTGCATCATGAATGGAATAGTCCATAATGATCTCTCCATGCATTCCAACCGGCTCTAACTGCTTAATTCCTCCACCAAATCTGGAACCGATCCCGGCAGCCATAATAACTAATGATGTTTTCATCCTTTTACCTCCATATCATTATTATGATTTTATCTTTTCTAGTCACATCAGCGAATCTGTCTTGCTTCCAAATAATATCTTTTCTCCGTCGCATGTCCCATGGAAAATGTCTTTCTTGGAAGTGTTCCACTTTCAGTCACGTAAGGAAACAACTCTCTTTTCTCCATTGCAGGCAATAAAAAGCCAACCGCATTTTCCTTCTCTGCCAGGTTCTTTAATGCCTCTTCTCCATGTATATAATCCATCTGTCCTCTATGGTTTTTCAGATATTCGTCTAAAAAACGTTGTAAAATTGCGACTGCAAGCCTACTCTTATTCGGATTTAAATAAAGAACACCTTGGCGCTCTTTCGTATACCATTGTACTGGATATCCTTCCGGGGCGCAACATGTTTTTTGAAGCTCCTCTAATAATGCCTCTTCATCTGTCTCTGTAACAATTCGATGAATCGGAGAAAATTCCAACGCTTTGTCGTGAATATTTTCCAGCTCCACCATCGCATATCTTGCCGGAGCATTTGCATTTTCTGTATCGGAATGTGTTTTTTTATAATTTTCATAACATACTTTTGCTGTAGCCAGTGAATGATTCCCGTCGCCAACCGCATAAGGCATCTCTGCACTTATATTCTCATAAGATGCAATCTTCTTTTCAAAATCTTTTGCGAGTTTTCCAGACACCAGCCAGCCACTGATATGTCCGCCTTCTTTCATAAGATTAAAATTATAAATCTTACGCATTTCTTCCTTTTTCCCGCTCAGCCATTCCATCAACTCATCACTTCTGTCATCACACAAAAGTAATACATGTGGCAATTCGACAGGCGCATCCCCTACCGTCTCCTTTACATCTTTCCAGTATTCTGGCTGCGAAGAGAACTGGTCGCATGCAATCACCGACCACTTCTCCATGCTTTCTACATCCGGAATCAGAATATCTGCCGGCAAAAATACATTCATGATTACGCCTCTTTTCCTGCCAGATAATCAATAAACTGCTGCGCAGTTCTTCCTGACATTCCTCCGTGACTTAACTCCCATTTATTTGCCTCTGCCAGGAGTTCCTCCTCTGTTAGATTAAGATTATTTCTCTTGGCAAGCTGGCACACGATTTCCTGAAACTCTCGTTTCTGTGGTCTTCCAAAGTAGATCGTCACACCAAATCTTGCTACCAGTGACAGCTTTTCCTGTACGGTATCATTTGTATGTAATTCTTCATCTCTATCTTCTTTATCCTTAAATGTCTCACGGATCAGATGTCTTCGGTTAGATGTTGCATAAATAAGCACATTATCTGGTTTTTTCTCAAGTCCTCCCTCGATGACCGCTTTCAGATATTTATATTCAATCTCAAATTCCTCGAATGACAGATCATCCATGTATATGATGAACTTGTAATTACGGTTCTTAATCTGCGCAATTACATCATTGAGATCCTGGAATTGATGCTTATAGACTTCGATCATACGAAGGCCCTGATCATAATACTGATTCAGGATTGCCTTGATAGAAGAAGATTTTCCGGTTCCGGCATCTCCAAATAACAGACAATTATTGGATTTTCTTCCCATAACAAATGCTTCTGTATTGTCGATCAGTTTTTTCTTTGCCATCTCGTATCCCACCAGATCATCCAGGTGCACATGAGCAATCTTTGTGATCGGCACGATTCTTGCCCCTTCTTCGGTATGCTCAATACGAAATGCTTTGTGAAGCCCCAGTTTGCCAACGCCAAATTCCTTGTAGAACTGTGTTACTTTCTCTTTAAATTCTTCTGCACATTTCGTTCCATCAAGTACCTTTGCAAGGTCACAGATACGGTCACGGATTCTCTCATTAAAGACCTGTCCATGTCCATTGACCCCCTTGTAATCCCGGATCATGGCAAGTCCGTCTTCTCCAAGTACCTCTCCAAGATTCTGGAAATCATAGTCAAACAGTTCTTTAAAAATCTTAAAATCATGCAGTGCTGCAATATTAATACTTCCTTCGACCGGTCCGACAATCTCACAGGAAGTGCTGTATGCATTCTCATGACTGACCATAAGGTAAGTCAGATAAGTATGCCACAGATTTCCTTCAAATCCGTGACTGACTGATAACTCTGTCAGATCACCAATAGTAGAATACAGAAGGCTCTTCATATCGTCCTCATTGTAATATTCATTATTATAGTTCTCCATAAGAAATGTCATGTCCTGGAGAAGTTCCCCGTCTTCCATATCTTTATATAAAATCAATTCATTCGTTCTCATTTCCTCGATGTCTCCTTTTTTATGTCATTTTATGTTTTTCTATTATACAAATCCTCTAACGGATTACTCTATGTCCGGCACTCCCACACTGGTATTAGTAATTTCCAAGTATCTTCAGGCTTCTGCTCTCTTCCCGCAAGCCCCTAAGTGCATTCTTCACACCTGGTTCTTCCAGATTGCCTTCAAAATCTACAAAGAAACGGTACTCCCAGCTTCTTCCCTCAATTGGCCTGGACTCGATTTTTGACATATTCAGATCATTATAAATAAAATGTGACAGTAGATGATACAGCGATCCACTCTCATGTGGAACCTCAAAGCAAATACTGATCTTCTTTGCCCCTTTCAAGAACACCTTCTGGTTCGTCACAATAATAAATCTTGTACAGTTTCCGGATTCATCATTAATGTTGTCTTCTAACACTTCCAGTCCGTAGACTTTTGCCGCATAGGCACTGCAGACTGCCGCCTGAGTCCGGTCCTGGTCATCCAGGATTTTCTTTGCTGCAATAGCTGTATTTGCCACGCTGATCTGCTGCCAGTCACTGTGTTCTTCCAAAAACCTGGTCGTCTGCATCAGCGCTTCCGCTTTAGAATACACTCGCTTCAGTTCAGAAAGCTGTGTCCCTGGAAGTCCTGCCAGTGTATGCGTGATTGGAATTATGACTTCTCCTACAATATAATTTTCAAATTCTACCAGAAGGTCATAGACTTCGTTTACCGCACCTGCTGTAGAATTTTCGATTGGAAGCACTGCATAATCTGCGGCGCCCTCCTCGATTGCTTCCATTGCATCCCGGAATGTACGGACGGAATAACTGTTGCAGTCCTCTCCGAAATAGGTCTTCATAGCTGCCTGTCCATAAGCACCTTCCATGCCCTGAAATACGACTCTCGCTTTCTCCACGCCAAGTGAATCAATCTCTATAAAAGGAAGTCTTCCAAGAGCTCCTGCCTTCACAAGCTGCTGATACTGTAACTTGCGGCTCATGGACATAAGCTGCTGATACAGTTCCTGAATTCCTTTTTTATCAAAATCAGAAGAAACTTTTGATGCCACATTCTGAAGCTTTTCTTTCTCCCTTACACGGTCAAATACTTTTCTTCCTGCTTCGACCTTATATTCTCCAACCTGTTCACATATTTTCATTCGCTCTTCATATAACTTCACGATCTGATCATCTACGACATCTAACTGTCCTCTTAATTCTTCTAATGTAGCCATCCATCTTGTCTCCTTTACAAATACCATAGTCAGTATCACTTGCATCCTTCGCCTCTCTATACTGACACTATTGCATTATAATACATTTCATATCTAAAATCTACCTTACATTCTTATCCTGATTACAGATTCAAAAAAATTATTTTTTACATTCAAAAAAAATAATTTTTACATTGAAAATCTGACAGGTTTGTTATATTATGTACAGAGACTTTTAAGTAAACGTCGCGAAGGAGGATTTTATGAGACACTTGATGAGTCCACTTGATTTCACAGTGGAAGAATTAGACAATCTTATGGATTTAGCCCAGGACATCGAAAAGAACCCTAAGAAATATGCTCATGCATGTGATGGAAAGAAATTAGCAACTTTATTTTTTGAACCAAGTACACGTACTAGACTCAGTCATGAAGCAGCAATGCTTAATCTCGGAGGCAGTGTTCTTGGTTTTTCTTCTGCCGATTCCAGTTCTGCAACAAAAGGGGAAACTGTTGCAGATACGATTCGTATGATTTCCTGTTATGCGGATATCTGTGCAATGAGACATCCGAAAGAAGGAGCTGCGCTGGTAGCCAGCGAGCATTCCAGAATCCCTGTCATCAATGCAGGAGACGGCGGACATCAGCATCCGACACAGACCCTGACCGATCTGCTTACGATCCGTTCTTTAAAAGGTCATCTTGATAATATCACGATCGGTCTTTGCGGAGATTTAAAATTTGGCCGTACCGTTCACTCTCTGATTCACGCTCTGGTGCGTTACAAAAATGTAAAATTCATTCTGATCTCACCAGAAGAACTTCGTGTTCCAAGTTATATCCGCAATGATGTTCTCGACAAAGAACATGCACAGTACGAAGAGGTCGTTCGTCTGGAAGATGCTCTTCCAAAGCTCGATATTCTCTACATGACCCGTGTACAGAAAGAACGTTTCTTCAATGAAGAAGACTATATCCGTATGAAAGATTTTTATGTACTGGATGCTCAGAAGATGGAGCTTGCGCCAAAGGATATGTATGTACTTCACCCACTTCCTAGAGTAAATGAAATTGCTGTTGAAGTTGATGATGACCCAAGAGCTGCTTATTTCGCTCAGGCTCAGTACGGAGTATACATTCGAATGGCTCTGATTCTGACATTACTGGAAATCGAAGTCTAAGGAGGAATATACTATGGTTAAGAATACACTGAATGTAGGTCAGATCTCAGAAGGATTTGTACTGGATCACATCCAGGCAGGAAGAAGTATGGATATTTACAAATATCTTCACTTAGATCAACTGGACTGCTGTGTTGCAATTATCAAAAATGCAAAAAGTAACTGTATGGGCAAAAAGGATATCATGAAAATCGAATGTCCGATCGATTTTATGGATCTTGACATCCTTGGTTTCATTGATCACAACATTACTGTCAACATTATCCAGAATGAGAAGGTTGTTGCGAAAAAATGTCTTCACCTTCCTCACGAAATCCGCAATGTGATCCGCTGTAAAAATCCTCGTTGTATCACTTCTATTGAGCAGGGACTGGATCATGTCTTCGTACTGACCGATCCGGACGAAGAAGTATACCGCTGCAAATACTGCGAAGAAAAATATCAGGGAAGACTTGGTAAACGCAAATAAAACTTCCTGTTTTAACTATGCAGACAGTTATCTTTTATTTATGAATTGATGATAAACATTGAATTAAATGTATAAAAAAAGATTTTCAGTTTCAATTTTCGAAGCTGAAAATCTTTTTTATTACCATATTGGAATAAAACAAAAGCAAGCAAGACGATAAGCCGGGTTATGTCGTTGAGTGATCATCTATCTAGACCTGATGTTGCCATCAGGTTCCAGCGACCTACCTGAGACTTGACGGGCCGCCAAATTGTCTCTGCACGGTCTTGCTTCGAGTGGGGTTTACATGTGCCCCGGTCGTTACCGGCCGGGCGGTAGTCTCTTACACTGCCCTTCCACCCTTACCTGTCCATTCTCATAAGAGTCTGTCAGGCGGTACATTTCTGTTGCACTGGCCTTGGAGTCGCCTCCACCGGACGTTATCCGGCACCCTGCCCTGCGAAGCCCGGACTTTCCTCACCTGCTGCCTTTCGGCAATTACAGCCGCGATCACCTGTCTTACTTGCAAGTATTTATTATATCATATTTTTTCTAAAAAGAAAGAACTTTTTTACCTCATTGCATCTGCCGCAGAAGTTGCGAGTTCATCGCATCGCTCATTCTGAGGATGTCCATCATGTCCTTTCACCCAGATAAATGTCACATTGTGTGGCTCTTTCGCTTCCAGAAGCCGTTTCCAGAGATCCACATTTTTTACAGGCTCATTCTTTCCACGTTTCCAGCCTTTCTTCAGCCACCCGCCGATCCAGTTCTGATTGAATGCATCTACCACATACTTTGAATCGGAATACAACTTCACATCACACGGACGGTTCAATGCTTCCAGTCCAGCTATGACTGCCATCAACTCCATGCGGTTATTCGTTGTCTTCTCATATCCCTTTGACAATTCCTTTATATGAAGTTCGCCTTTTGAATCTACGTACTCTAAAATGGTTCCGTATCCTCCCGGTCCATCCGGGTTTCCTCTGGCTGCTCCATCGGTGTATATACTGACCAGCATCTATCTTTCCTCCTCGAAATAAAAGCTCTGCCCCGGTTCTTTCACCTTCATGATCCGCTCTCTATACGGCTCCGACACCGAATTTTTCAAAAACTTATCTAAAATGTCATACCCCCACATATGCATTGGGAATACAATCTTTGTATTCGTATGCTGCATAAAATAATTGATACCAAGTACAGACTCTTCTCCCTGTCTGGAATCAAGCGGGAAAAATGCATAATCAATTTCTTCACCCTCGATTTTTGCAATCTCTTTCTGGTATGCCTGTCTCATCGGTTCATTCCAGGTTTCATCATCCTCGTCTTCCCAGTACCACCAGTTCAGATCTCCTGCATGAAAAAATGTTTTCTCTTTCACCCTTACAAGAAATGCCACACCTTCATCGGTGGATTTCAGTGTATGAATCCTTAAATCCCAAATATTAAAATCTGCATCTGCACCTATATGCTCCGTCTGATCTTTTGGCCCTGCCGCCTCAATGTCATCAGATAAAATATAGTGGATATTCTCATATTCTTCTGCCCACGTAAATATTTTCTTTTTAAAATGATCGTAGTGCACATGACTTGCAAATACACAGATTTTTTTATCTTTATCAAACTGTGGCAGATTTCCTTTATAATAATCAAAAATCAATACATAATCGTCACACTCAACAGCAAATCCGCTATGTTCCAGGTAAGTAATTTTAATCATTATTTTATTCCCTGTGCCACTTCAACTGCATGCATGACCTCTGGCAAGATGTATCCAAGACATTCCTTTACAGCTCCTGCTTTTCCAGGAAGATTTACAATCACAACATTTCCACGGATTCCTGCCGCTGCACGGTTCAACATAGCTCTTTTTGTCAGTGTAAGCATGTGTGCACGCATACCTTCCGGGATTCCAAGAAGTGGTCTGTCTACAACTTCCATAGTTGCCTCCGGTGTACAGTCTTCCGGTCCGCAGCCTGCTCCGCCTGTTGTCAGGATCAGGTCTGCAAGATTTCCGTCTGCCATTCTCTGGAAAACAGTAGATAATACAGTTTTGTCTGTCGGGAGAGCCTTCATGAACACAACGTCAAGCCCTGCTTCCTCCACCATCTTGCGGATTACTTTTCCACTTGCATCCTCCTGCTCTCCTTTATAAACTGCTGTACTTGCAGTAATAATCGCTACTTTCATCAAATTGTACCTCCATACATTTTTTCTATCTCATTCAAAATCTTATCTTTTTTCTTAAGTTCCTTTTTGACATTCATAAAATAGTATAGCACAAATTATGCAGGGGGTAAATCATTTTTATATGATGATACACACCAGTCCTCCATTACTGTCATTGACAATCTTCTGCATTGTATCCTGAAGCTTTGCCTGGCTTTCATCCCCGATCATGGCAATCTTACCCCGGATACCATCCATCACTAATTCTTCCACAGATTTTCCGAAAATGTTCGTCTCCCAGATTCCATGTTCGGTTTCTGCTTCCTGCTTAATGAATGTAAGAAGATCTTTCGCCTGATCTTCTGTTCCGACAATCGGTGCAATCTCTGTCTCGATATTCGCCCGAATCAGATGGATAGACGGGGCCTTTGAATGTATCTTCACGCCATATTTATTTCCCTGTTTGATAAGCTCCGGCTCCAAAAGTGTAATTTCATCTCTTACCGGACTGACCACCCCATATCCTTTCATTCGAACAGTTGTAAATGCGTCCCGGACTCCTTCATATTCTTCCTTTAATTTCGCAAGTTCCTGAATTGTTGCAACCAGCTCATATTGTCCTGCAATCTTCGTTCCCGTCATCTCGCTTAACATTTCGTAATAATATCTTTCTGGTATAGAAATGTTGATATTCACACAGCCCTGACCCATTCCAATCTGATCCACTTTGCAGGAATCTATGTACTCACTCTCAGAAACATCTATACTTCCAAGAGCATCCCGGATTTTGGTAAGTCGTTCCAGAATCACTCTCACATGTTCAATCAGATCTTGTTTGATCTTGTGGTCTCTTGGAAGCATCTCCACCCATTTCGGAACAAAAAACTGAATTTCAGATATCGGAAACTCAAAAAGGACTTCCGATAAAATCTGGCAGATATCCTCTCTGGTAAGTTTTTCACAGTTGACCGGCAGCGCCCGTACTCCATATTCCTGTTCCAGATTCTTCGCGGTGTTCTGCGCCCGTTCTCCCTGTGGCTCTTTTGAATTCACAAGTACAATGAACGGCTTTCCGATTCCATTTAATTCCTGTATCGTCATTCGCTCCGCTTCTTTGTAATTTTCTCTTGGAATGTCTGTGATGGTACCGTCTGTCGTAATCACAATTCCAATGGTTGAATGATCATGAATTACTTTTCTAGTTCCAATCCCGGCAGCCTTTGCAAATGGGATTTCATAAGCAAACCACGGTGTTTTCACCTGTCTCTGGGAATCCCCGTCCATATAACCGGCAGCACCTTCTACCATATAACCGACGCAGTCAATCAGACGTACCTTCACATCCACGTCATCAGCAAGCCGGATTTTTGCTGCTTCCTTCGGCACGAACTTTGGTTCCGTTGTCATAATCGTGCGTCCCGAAGCAGATTGCGGCAGTTCATCCTGCGTACGCATTCTGGCATGTTCATCTTTCATTTCCGGAAGCACCAGCACATCCATGAATCTTTTAATAAATGTAGACTTTCCCGTCCGGACCGGTCCCACAACACCAATGTAGATTTCTCCATTCGTCCTCGCTTCGATATCTTTGTATACCTGAAATCTATCCATCAAAATACCCCCATGCATGAACTTGTTTTACTGTTAACAGATTATGCAGGAAACATTCCGAGTATGTATAGAATTCTGCTTACCATGTATGAATTTTCTGCTTATGGATTTACGGATCGTAGTGTGTTTTGCTCCATTGCAAGGAACATTCCGATGAGCCTTTTTAAGCAGGAAGGCATGAAACTTACTCTTAAAAATACAGAACACCTGATATGTCAAATAACACGCGCGCCTTATGTACGATGGAAATGAGACTCTGTCAATCTTAACTGCCCTTGCAGATAAGATTGACTGCCTTAGAGGCTCATTGGAATGTTTCGTACATGAAGCAAGTGTATTCGATATACCAGGTGTTCGTCCTATTTTATGTTCTTGTTGTTCGTCCTGTTTTAATATCTTTTACAATTATTTCTCCCACGGAAGTGCTGTATGCTCCGCCTTATTATCTCTGAGCATGAGTTCATTAACTGCTTCTTTCGGGTCTTTTCCATCAAACAATACTTCGCTGACTTTATTGATGATCGGAAGTGATACTCCATATTTTTCGCCAAGTTTTACTGCCGCTTTTGCAGAATACACTCCTTCTACTACCATCTGAACCTCATCCATTGCTTCCTGCATGGATTTGCCCTGCCCCATGAGATAACCTGCTTTGCGGTTACGGCTGTGGACACTGGCACACGTTACAATCAGATCACCAATTCCTGTAAGTCCGGAAAATGTTTCAACTGCGCCGCCCATTTTCACACCTAGTCTTGCAATCTCTGCAATTCCTCTTGTGATGAGTGCCGCCTTTGTATTATCTCCATATCCCATTCCGTCAGCAATACCTGCTGCCAGAGCGATGACATTTTTCAAAGAACCGCCAAGTTCCATGCCAAGCATATCCGGGCTTGTATATACACGGAACACTTCACTTGCGAACATCTGCTGCAGATACTCGGCTGTCTTTTCCGTCTTTGCTCCCACAACAACAGTAGTCGGAAGTCCTCTTCCTACTTCCTCAGCGTGGCTTGGTCCGGACAGGACTGCTACATCAGCCTGTGGAATTTCATCCTCGATCTGCTGAGATAGTGTCATCAGAGTTGCCTCTTCGATTCCTTTCGCAACATCAACAATGATCTGACCTTCCGCTACATATGGGCACATATTTTTCGCTGTTCCTCTTGTAAATGTAGATGGCACTGCCAGTACAAGGAAATCTTTTCCTTCTACAGCTTCCTTAAGATCTGTTGTAAATTTCATTGTATCCGGAAGCTTCACGCCCGGAAGCTTTGATTTGTGCTCACGCTCTTTATCCAGCATCCGGATCTCATCTTCCAGAATTGACCACATAGTCACATCGTGACCGTTTTTACTCAGAAGAAGCGCCAGTGCAGTCCCCCAGCTTCCTGCCCCTATCACACTTACCTTTGCCATAATCTTCCTCCTTATTATTTCTTTCCGATACTGATCTTATTCTCCGTACCGTTCATGAGTCTTACAATATTTGCCTTATGTTTATAAAATGCGGATAACATCAGAAATGCCGCAATTCCATACATTTCATAAAGATACGGCGGTTTTACACCAAATCCGCCCATCTGGCCATACACAACCACTTCGATCAGATAAATGATCACAACTGCCAGGGAGCCAAGAGACACATAGCGTGTCACTGCCACGATTCCGAGAAATGCAAATAAACAGATCAAAACCATCCATACATTTGTCGTACTTAAAATCAGTCCGGCTGTCGCTGCGATTCCTTTTCCACCTTTAAAGTTCAGATAAAATGGATAGTTGTGCCCAAGTACCGCACCCATCCCTGCATACATGGCAAGGAGTGGGAAAATGTCTGCGTAAGTCTTTCCGTAAATCAGGTAAACCGTCACAACTGCAAAGACACATTTAAAGCAGTCTCCAAGAAGTGTGACAAGTCCCGCTTTGATTCCCATCGTGCGAAGAGCGTTAGTGCTTCCTGCATTGCCACTTCCCTCTTTTCGGATATCGACTCCTTTCATCTTACCATAGATGTATCCTGTCTGGATCAGTCCAAATGCATACCCAATCAGTAGACATATAAAACGTTCCATTTTCTAATTATCCCTTTCTTTTCTTTCTCTCACAAAGAATTTTAGTGATGTTCCCTTGAAGCCAAAGGACTCTCTGATCTTATTCTCCAGATATCTCTGATAGGAGAAATGCATCAGTTCTTTATCATTGACAAAAATTACAAATGAAGGCGGCTTTACCGCTACCTGCGTCATGTAATAGATCTTCAGACGCTTTCCTTTGTCTGACGGTGGCTGCTGCATTGCTGTTGCTTCCATCAGAATCTCATTAAGTACCCCTGTTGCAACACGCAGTGTCTGATTCTCAATGACCATATCAATCATATCGAACATTTTTGGAAGACGCTGACCTGTCACTGCAGACACGTACATAATCTCTGCGTATGGCATAAATGAAAGGACACGGCGCACTTCATTCTCGTACTCACGCATGGTCTTATCATTTTTCTCAATAGCATCCCACTTATTTACCACGATGATAACACCTTTTCCACGCTCATGAGCAATTCCTGCCACCTTGGCATCCTGTTCTGTCACACCCTGAGTCGCATCAATTACGACAAGAACCACATCTGCACGCTCCACCGCTGTTACAGTACGGATAATACTGTATCGCTCCAGTTCCTCTTTAATCTTATTCTTTCTGCGAAGCCCTGCTGTATCAATAAAGACATATTCTTTTCCATTGTGCACGATTTCCGTATCAATGGCATCCCTTGTTGTTCCTGCAATGTCACTAACGATCACACGCTGCTCCCCAAGAAGCTTATTAATAATAGAAGACTTACCTACGTTTGGTTTTCCTACGATTGCCACACGCGGACGAGAGTCCTCTTCCTCTTCTCCTGCATGCTCCGGGAAATGTTCAATCACCTTATCAAGCATATCGCCAAGTCCGAGTCTTGATGATGCAGAGATCGGCACCGGATCACCGATTCCAAGATTATAAAACTCATAAGTATCTGCCATATATTTATCAAAATTATCTACTTTGTTTACAACAAGAATGACCGGCTTTCCGCTTCTTCTTAACATATCTGCAACTTTAGAATCGGAATCCACAAGCCCCTGCTTTACATCTGTAATAAAAATAATAACATCTGATGTATCAATAGCAATCTGAGCCTGTTCACGCATCTGCGACAGAATAATGTCCTTGCTCTCCGGTTCAATACCACCGGTGTCGATCAATGTAAAATCTTTATCAAGCCAGCTGACATCTGCGTAGATTCGATCACGGGTAACTCCCGGTGTGTCTTTTACAATTGAAATCTTCTCTCCTGCCAGCGCATTAAAAAGTGTGGACTTACCCACATTCGGTCTACCCACAATCGCTACTACTGGTTTACTCATATATTTATCTCCATTTCTGTAAATATTCGATTTTTCATCTTATCCACTTGATTTTACAATATCTGCTTCAACTTGTAAAGTTTATAAAATAGAAAACATACCATTGACCTTACATAGGTAAAAATGATATAACTGTAATGTGAGTTATGTTAGAACAAAATATCATAAAAAAAAATGAAATATTTATATGTAACAGGAGAGCGTTATGAACAACATTACGATTAACAGTAACAGTAATGATATCAAGGAGATGGAAAAGCTTTTCCCAAGAGCCCCTCTGAAGATCATTGCTATGGAAGGCTGCAAAGAACTGGGGAAGAAAGTGAATGACTATATTGTCAACTTCAGACAGTCCTCTTACCGTGAAGAATTAAAATCACCAATGTATGCAACTTATCTTCAGGACAATTATCTGGTAGATGCACATTGCCCACGTTTTGGAAGCGGTGAAGCAAAAGGTGTCCTGAACGAATCTGTCCGTGGAAAAGACCTGTTTATTATGACAGATGTATGTAATTACAGCCTGACATATTCCGTCAACGGATATGTGAACCACATGTCACCGGACGATCACTATCAGGATCTGAAACGTCTGATTTCCGCTGCTAATGGTAAGGAACACCGCCTTAACATTATTATGCCGTTTTTGTACGAGAGCCGTCAGCACAAACGTACAAAACGAGAGTCTCTGGACTGCGCTTTGGCACTTCAGGAACTGATTGACATGGGCGTAGACAATATCTTCACATTTGATGCCCACGATCCGCGTGTACAGAATGCGATCCCGCTTTACGGATTCGACAGTTTCAACCCGCCATATCAGTTCATGAAAGCACTGCTTCGCGCAGAACCAAACCTTTCTGTTGACCCGGAGCACCTGATGATCATCAGTCCGGATGAAGGTGCAATGTCCCGTGCCGTATACTTCTCCAACGTTATCGGAGTTGACATGGGTATGTTCTACAAGAGACGTGATTATTCAACAGTCATAAATGGAAAGAACCCAATTGTAGCACATGAGTTCTTAGGTTCTGATATCAAAGGAAAATCCGTCATCATTATCGATGATATGATCTCTTCCGGTGAAAGTATGCTGGACGTAGCTAAACAGATGAAAGACCGTGGTGCAAAACAGGTATTTGTATGTACAACATTTGGTCTTTTTACAGATGGATTTGAGAAATTTGACGAATTCCATGAGAAAGGTTATATTGATCGCGTGATCACTACGAACCTGACTTATCTCCCGCCTGCATTCTATGAGAGAGAATACTTCACAGTTGCAGATATGAGTAAATTCATCGCGCTGATCATCGATTCCATGAACCACGATGTATCTATCAGTTCTGTATTAAGTCCGACTGACAGATTACACGCTCTTCTTGAAAGACACAGAAAAGATTTAGCAGAGAAAAATTTATAGGATTTTTCTCATAATCAGATATATGTACATTTTTATAGACCGCCAGTTAATAGCTGGCGGTTCTTTTCATTATGGAAAATAAGGCTATGAACTTTTAAACGTCAAAAAAGGAATAGTAACAAAAATCTATTTCATCACTCTTCCTCTTTATATCAGCCGATATAGCCTCCGGCATTCTTGAATTTAATTATGTTTGATCAACCTGCAATTGTACTACTTAACGAATCACACGTACTCTTAATACATCTTTGACTTTTGTAAGGTCTTCGATAACACTGTCTGTCACATCAGAATCTATGTCAATCATCGTATATGCATACTCACCTTTGCTTTTATTCGTCATATCTGCGATATTCATATTATCATCTGCAAGAATCTTTGTGAATTGTCCGATCATATTCGGTATGTTATGGTGAAGTAATGTAATTCTTGTATTTTCACCTTTGACTCCCATATCGCAGTCCGGATAGTTTACAGAATGCTGGATGTTACCATTTTCCAGATAATTTCTTACTTCTGCAACTGCCATCTTCGCACAGTTATCTTCAGACTCTTCTGTAGAAGCTCCAAGATGTGGTGTAATAATTGCACCTTTCACCCCTGCCACGATCGGTGTTGGGAAGTCTGTCACATAGTTCTTAACATGTCCGGAAACAAGTGCATCTACTACTGCCTCTTCATCAACCAGGACATTTCTTGCATAATTCAGAATAACAACACCATCTTTCATAAGACCAATCGCATTCTTGTCAATCATACCTTTTGTACTATCCATAGCCGGCACATGGATCGTAATATAATCACAATCTTTATAAAGCTCATCAACAGTCTTTGCATGATGAATATTTCTGGACAGTCTCCATGCTGCATCCACAGACAGATATGGATCATATCCGTAAACTTCCATTCCAAGATGTACGGCTGCATTGGCAACAAGAACACCGATGGCTCCAAGTCCAATGACTCCCAGCTTCTTACCTTCGATTTCGCAGCCGGCAAACTGTTTCTTTGCCTTTTCGGCATCTTTTAAGATATTGCCGTCTTCTTCATTCTCCTGAACCCAGTTGATTCCTCCGATGATATCACGGGACGCAAGAAGCATACCTGCGATCACAAGCTCTTTTACACCATTTGCATTTGCTCCCGGTGTGTTGAATACAACGATTCCCTGCTCCGCACATGTATCCAGAGGAATGTTATTAACTCCTGCTCCTGCTCTTCCAATAGCCTTTAAGTTTTTGTCAAACTCCATGTCATGCATAACTGCACTTCTTACGAGAAGAGCATCTGCGCCCTTGTCAGTATCAATCTTTGTATAATCTTCTGTAAAGTTATTCAATCCAATATCTGCGATTGGATTTAAGCAATGATATTTGTACATATTAAGCGTTCTCCTTTTCAAATTTCTTCATGAATTCGACTAATGCTTCCACGCCTTCGATTGGCATCGCGTTGTAAATACTAGCACGCATACCTCCGACAGTACGGTGCCCTTTTAAGTTTACAAATCCGGCTGCATCTGCTTCTTTGACGAATTTAGCCTCCAGATCTTTGTCACCAATTACAAATGGAACATTCATAAGAGAACGGTCTTTTGGTACAACAGTTCCTTTGAACATCTTGCTCTGATCCAGGTAATCATACAGAATCTTTGCTTTCTTCTCATTGTGTTCTTTCATTGCAGCAAGTCCGCCCTGTTTTTTCAACCATTTGAAGACTTTGCCGCAAATATAAATTCCATAACACGGAGGTGTGTTATAAAGAGAACCTTTGTCCGCCTGTGTTTTATATTTTAACATAGTCGGTGTGCCTGGAAGTACGTCATCACGGATCAGATCTTCACGGATAATTGCAATCACAACTCCGGCAGGTCCGATATTTTTCTGTACTCCACCATAGAGAACACCGTATTTTTCTACATCGTGAGGCTCTGACAGGAAACAGGAAGATACATCTGCAACCAGTGTCTTGCCTTTCGTATTCGGAAGTTCTTTGTACTTCGTTCCATAGATTGTATTATTCTCACAGATATATACGTAATCTGCATCGTCATCAATCGGAAGATCGGAACAATCCGGAATATAAGAAAATGTCTTATCTGCGGAAGATGCAATGACATTCACCTTGCCGTATTTTTCTGCCTCTTGTGCTGCTTTTTTCGCCCACTGACCTGTCACAATATAATCTGCGACACCATTTTTCATCAGGTTCATAGGAACTGCAGCGAACTGCTGGGATGCGCCTCCCTGCAAGAACAGTACCTTATAATTGTCCGGAATATTCAGTAAGTCTCTAAGATCTGCTTCTGCCTCATCGATAATATTCTGGAATACCTGAGAGCGGTGACTCATTTCCATCACGGACATTCCTGAACCCTGATAATCCAGCATCTCTGATGCTGCTTCTTTAAGGACCTCCACCGGTAACATTGCCGGACCTGCTGAAAAATTGTACACTCTACTCATAGTATTGCCTCCATTTCCCTTGCTCTTTTTGAGCTGTTAATTTGTTTATTATTTATTCTTCAAATCTGCTTCATCAAACGCTTCACTGATTGCCGCTCCAGGCGCAACCATTGGCCATACCTTATCATCACTGTCAATCTGACAATCGATGACAACTGGTCTTCCAAGATTCATTGCCTTTTCAAAAGCTGATTTAAATTCTTCCTGTGTTGTTGCGCGGATGCCTTCTGCACCCATTGCTTCTGCAAGTTTTACAAAATCTACTGCATCATTCAGTACTGTCGCAGAGTATCTCTGTCCGTAAAACAGATTCTGCCACTGTCGTACCATACCAAGAACGTGGTTGTTGATGACTACCTGAATCACTGGAATATTGTGGCGGACTGCAGTTGCGATCTCATTCATATTCATTCTAAAGCAACCGTCTCCTGCAATATTGACAACCACTTTGTCTTCTCTTCCACTCTTCGCTCCAAGAGCTGCGCCAAGACCATATCCCATGGTTCCAAGTCCTCCTGACGTCAGGAATGTTCTTGGTTTTGTATATTTATAAAACTGTGCTGCCCACATCTGATGCTGTCCGACCTCTGTAGAAATAATAGCCTCGCCCTTTGTCTGGCGATAAATCTCTTCTACTACGAACGGACCACTCAATACATCTTTATGATAAACTAGTGGATATTTTTCTTTGTATTCCTGAATTTTAGTCACCCATTCTGCATGATCCTGCTGTTCTAGGCGCTCATTCAATCTGTCAAGAACGACTTTTATGTCTCCTACAACACCTGCAGAAATCATCACATTTTTGTTCATCTCGGCAACATCTACATCAATCTGGATAATCTTTGCATTCTGTGCAAATTTCTGTGCATTTCCGGTTACACGGTCACTGAATCTTGCTCCGATCACAATCAGAAGATCACACTCACTGACACCGTAATTGGAAGTTTTTGTTCCATGCATTCCAAGCATTCCTGTATATAACGGGTCTGTTCCAGGAAATGCTCCCTTTCCCATAAGAGAATCTGTTACCGGTGCATCCACTTTTTTTGCAAATGTATAAAGTTCTTCGCTGGCTCCGGATAAAATTGCTCCTCCACCAACGAAGATATAAGGCTTCTTTGCGTCCTTTATCATCTCTACTGCTGTGTCAAGCTGTGTTTCACAGATATTCTGTGATGGCTCTACAGCTACAGGCTTTTCTTTTACATACTCTGCCTTATTTGCAGTGACATCTTTTGGAATATCAATCAGAACCGGACCCGGACGACCTTTTTTCGCAATGGCAAATGCCTTACGGATCGTCGCTGCCAGATTATTTACATCCTTTACAATAAAGTTATGCTTTGTAATTGGTAACGTAATTCCTGTAATATCAATCTCCTGAAAACTGTCTTTTCCAAGGAGAGAAACTCCTACATTACATGTGATTGCAACAATCGGAATGGAATCCATATATGCCGTAGCAATCCCTGTTACAAGATTCGTAGCTCCCGGTCCACTCGTTGCAAGACACACACCAACTTTACCTGTTGCTCTCGCATATCCGTCTGCTGCATGCGCTGCTCCCTGTTCGTGGGAAGTCAGGATATGCTTGATTTCATTCCGATGTTTATATAATTCATCGTACACATTTAAAATTGCTCCGCCAGGATACCCAAATACAGTATCCACGCCTTGCTCTTTCAAACATTCAATTACGATTTCTGATCCTGTCAACTGCATACTTTATAACTCCTGTTCTATCATTATTTAGCTTTCGGTACTTCCAGGATCGCTCCCCGGTTTCCGGATGTAACCATAGCTGCATATCTTGCAAGGTATCCGGTTGTAACCTTCGGCTCTCTTGGCTGCCATTTTTCTTTTCTCTTAGCCAGTTCTTCATCAGATACATCTAACTCAAGCTTCATGTTCGGGATATCGATCTTGATGATGTCTCCTTCTTCTACAAGTGCGATTGGTCCGCCAACTGCAGCCTCTGGTGAAACATGTCCAATAGATGCTCCTCTGGAAGCTCCACTGAAACGTCCGTCTGTGATCAGAGCAACGCTGGAACCAAGTCCCATTCCTGCGATTGCAGAAGTCGGGTTCAACATCTCTCTCATACCAGGACCACCCTTTGGTCCTTCATAACGGATAACAACAACATCACCGTGGTTGATCTTGCCGCCTTTGATTGCTGTGATTGCATCTTCCTCACATTCGAAGACTCTTGCCGGTCCTTCATGTACAAGCATTTCATCTACTACTGCAGAACGCTTTACAACACTTCCGTCCGGTGCAAGATTTCCTTTTAATACTGCAAGTCCGCCTGTCTGGCTGTACGGATTGTCGATTGGACGGATAACCTCTGGATCTTTGTTCTGCACTCCTTCAATGTTCTCGCCTACTGTCTTACCTGTAACTGTCATGCAGTCTGTATGAAGCAGTCCTTTTTTGTTCAGCTCAGCCATAACCGCATAGACACCACCTGCCTCATTGAGATCCTCCATATAAGTCGGACCTGCCGGCGCAAGGTGGCAAAGGTTTGGAGTCTTTTCACTGATTCCATTTGCGAAATCAATCTCAAAATCCATACCAATCTCATGTGCGATTGCCGGAAGGTGAAGCATACTGTTTGTAGAACATCCAAGTGCCATATCAACCGTCAGTGCATTCAAGATTGCATCCTCTGTCATAATATCTCTTGGACGGATATTTTTCTCCAATAATTCCATAACCTTCATACCTGCATGTTTTGCAAGACGGATTCTCTCAGAATATACAGCCGGGATTGTTCCGTTTCCACGAAGTCCCATTCCAAGCACTTCAGTCAGACAGTTCATACTGTTGGCTGTATACATACCAGAACAAGATCCGCATGTTGGACATACTTTGTTCTCAAATTCGCACAGATCTTCATCAGAAAGTATTCCTGCTGCATTCGCCCCAACAGCCTCGAACATGCTGGAAAGACTTCTCTTCTGGCCTTTTACATGTCCTGCAAGCATCGGTCCTCCGCTGACAAAGATTGTCGGAATATTAATTCTGGCTGCTGCCATCAGAAGTCCCGGTACGTTCTTATCGCAGTTCGGAACCATAACAAGTGCATCGAACTGATGCGCCATTGCCATAGCCTCTGTAGAGTCTGCAATCAGATCTCTTGTTACAAGAGAATACTTCATTCCAATATGTCCCATCGCAATTCCATCACAGACTGCGATTGCCGGAAATACAACTGGTGTTCCGCCAGCCATTGCAACACCCTGTTTTACTGCATTTACGATCTTATCCAAATTCATATGTCCTGGAACGATTTCATTATATGAACTTACGATACCAACTAATGGTCTGTCCATCTCTTCCTGTGTCATTCCCAGTGCATTAAAAAGGGAACGATGTGGTGCCTGCTGTTTTCCTTTTGTTACTGTATCACTTCTCATGTTTTTGTTCTCCTTTTTGTATTATTCTTTCATACCACACTTTATTCTATATATTTGTTGCGATTTCATCACCCATCCGGGCTGTTCCGATCTGAGTCTTTCCTTCAGACATGATATCAATGGTACGATATCCATCTTTTAATACTTTTGCCACAGATGCCTCAATTGCGTCTGCTTCTTTGTCAAGGTCAAAACTAAATCTTAACATCATTGCTGCAGAAAGAATTGTTGCAATTGGGTTTGCGATTCCCTGTCCTGCAATATCCGGTGCAGATCCGCCGCTTGGCTCATAAAGGCCAAATTTTGTCTCGTTCAGGCTTGCGCTTGCAAGCATTCCGATGGATCCTGTGATCATACTTGCCTCGTCAGAAAGAATATCTCCGAACATGTTCTCTGTCAGGATAACATCGAACTGTTTCGGGTCTTTTACCAACTGCATTGCACTGTTATCTACAAGCATGTGCTCCAAAGTTACTTCCGGGTAATCCTTTGCAACTTCTTCCACTACTTTTCTCCAGAGTCTGGAAGAATCCAGAACATTTGCTTTATCTACACTTGTAACTTTCTTTCTGCGCTTCATTGCAATGTCAAATGCTCTCTTTGCAATTCTGCGGATTTCATTCTCGTTATATGTAAGACTGTCAAATGCAGTCATCACTCCGTCGACTTCTTCTGTCTTTCTCTCTCCAAAGTAAAGTCCACCGGTAAGCTCTCTCATGATCATCAGATCAAATCCGCCTTCTGTGATCTCTTCTTTTAACGGACATGCTCCTTTCAATTCATCGTAAAGAATTGCCGGTCTTAAGTTTGCAAAAAGATTCAACTCTTTACGGATACGGAGAAGTCCTGCCTCCGGTCTTTTAGATGGCTCTAATTTGTACCATGGTGATGTACTTGTGTTTCCACCGATAGATCCCATCAGAACTGCATCGCAGGATTTTGCCTCTGCTACTGTCTCATCGGTAAGAGGAACACCATGCACATCGATGGAAGCTCCCCCCATCAGTAACTGTCTGTACTCTATATTATGACCGTAACGCTTGGCTACTTTATCTAATACTTTCATCGCCTCTGTTACGATTTCCGGGCCAATTCCGTCCCCTTTGATCACGCCAATTTTTAAATTCATATGTATCTTCCTTCCTAGACTAGTGCTGCAAAAAAATCTATGTTTTTTATATTAGCCTATTTTTTAACAGATTTCAATACTTTAATACGCTAAACCTATCAAAAAACTGCTCTGGCACCTAGAAAATAAGCAAATACTCCATCAAAATCACATATCTAATGCAATTTGTATCATATTATCAAATCCCAGTTGCCGCTCCCTGGCAGATAATTTTTCATCTTTGTATAAATGATCGGAAATTGTAAGCATGCAAAGCGCCTTTTTTCCTGCTCTTGCTGCATTCATATAAAGTGCTGCTGCTTCCATCTCCACTGCAAGTACTCCCATCTTGCGCCAACGGTCATTGACTGTCGGATCATCATTATAAAACACATCGGAAGTAAGTACATTTCCGGCACGTACTGTCAGGCCTTTCTCTCTTACCGTGTTTACGGCACTTTCCAGTAATTCATAATCCGCAATCGGTGCAAATGTTCCCGGAAGATTATACTGTGCGGCATAATTCGAATCTGTACAGGCTCCTACAGCAATGACCACATCCCGAAGATCCACATCATCCTGAAGAGCTCCTGCCGAGCCGATGCGGATAATTTCTTCCACTTCATATTCATGGTACAATTCATAAGTATAGATTCCGACCGACGGAACTCCCATACCGCCTCCCATAACAGAAATCTTCTCTCCTTTATAAGTTCCCGTGTATCCGAGCATATTTCTCACAGTATTAAAACATACTGCATCTTTCAAAAAATGTTCCGCAATATATTTTGCACGAAGCGGATCTCCCGGCATCAGAACTCGTTTTGCAATCTCTCCTTTTTCTGCTTCATTGTGTGGTGTTCCCATAGCATTATCTCCTCTCTTTTCTGATCAGTATACGAAGTGCTTCTACTGCTGTACGAATCGGTGCCTCTGTATCATGCACGACTGGATTATCCAATCCTTTCTTTGCCCGCTCCTGGTTCGCCATTGTAAGAAGAACCGTTCCGATCCGTACTTTCCTGTAACTTGCCACAACGAATAGTGCTGCTGATTCCATCTCTGAGGCCAGGCAGCCACACTGAACCCATGCATTCCATTTATTTAACAGTTCATATCCAACAGGCTTCGTCTGTGGTGCATGCTGTCCATAAAATGAATCTTTACATTCCACCACGCCCACATGATAAGGAAATTTCAGATTTTCTGCTGCCTCTACAAGCGCATTCGTGATATGAAAATCCGATACTGCCGGAAACTCAACTGGCGCATATTCTTTGCTTGTTCCTTCCATGCGGACTGCTCCTGTAGCAATGACAAGATCACCACTTTTTACCTCTAACTGCATACCTCCACTTGTTCCCACCCGGATAAATGTATCGGCTCCTACATTTGCCAGTTCTTCCAGTGCGATTGCCGCAGACGGACCTCCAATCCCGGTCGACGTTACACTGACTTTCTCCCCTTCCAGATAGCCGGTATAAGTTGTAAATTCACGACTGTCTGCTACAGGCAGAGCATCTTCAAAATGTTCCGCAATCTTCTGACAGCGCTTTGGATCTCCGGTCAGGATCACATATCTCCCAACATCCCCTTCTTCCAGTTGTACGTGATACTGTCTGTCTTTGTCTTCTGAATAATTAATCATATGACATACCTCCTTCGCATCATTACACATGAAACTTTTTATACATTTCTTCTTTAAATTCTTTTTTTCTAAATAGAAGTAGTCTTATAAAGAATAAAAAGCTTAAGCCCACACAGATAACTGCAAATGCACGGTACAAGATCACACCTGTCGCCATCAGAATCAGAGGCAGTACCATGCTGTAGACCGATGCCATTACATAATAAATCATATATTCTTTTGGCGGATGTGACTGGATCCTTGCAATCAACTCCATCAATATCTCCACGATCAGGCAGACCAGCGGCAATACCAGATCTACCGACCACCTGTGCCACCCCGTGAAAACGTCCCACAAAATACTTCCTATGCTCACAATAAGCAGCTGCCACATCGCATTCTTAAGTAAATTATAACGCTTCAGGTATCCGGTCGCAAATGCAAGCCACATACTAAATCCTCCTGCTACCGCAAATATCCACCAGTGTAAATCTGGTGTCAGGACCAGATTTAACATGATACACAGAACAACTGCTGCTATACAGCAGAAATTAAAAATCTGAAATACTTTCTTCCCTTCATAATTGGGTTTAACCTCTTTTGGGTAATCTGGTTCTACTTTTTTTACGAAGATTCCCTGTTCCTTCAATATGCGATAAAAATTACGCTGAATATTCGTGCTGTCATATCTGGAAGTAAACGCAAATGACAATGTATCTCCAAAAGAGCATACACAAAGCTCTGTACGCATGGTGCTTGTGTAAACTCCGAAACGTTCAATATATTTTGCATATTCCGGCGGCATCTTCACCACACTCATATTGGACAATACTGCTGTCACTTCCCGCTCTGCAAGCTTCGCTCCCATCTTGATACAACGGTTCTTCAGTTCTAGCGGCGCCCATTTTAAAATTTTATGTTTCTCATAGGCTATCAGATTGTTCATACGTTCCGCAATTTTTTCTTTTGACAGATTTTCTTCAAAATACTGCTTTGTTGCTTCCAGCACATCATCAAAAGAATCTTTGCCTTCCCCGAAACGATATCCCGGTTCAATATAACTAAAAAAATTCAGCATAGAATCAGATGGAAAAATTTTTCTCAAATTCACTGGAACCATTAAAATTACAGGTTTCTTTTCCTGAATCTTACTTTGTTCTTCATGAATCGCACAGATCATCGCCGCCGTCAAAAATACAGACATGGATACGCCATGTTTTCTTGATACTTCCAGAAGTTCTTTTACTGAGGCAGTCGTCTCGCCAATCTGAAGTTCTTCATATTCCTTACTCTCCCGGCGAATCTGATAAGCATGATTCTTTTTCTTTCTCGTGCCACGCTCATCTGGATTGTAGTAACGGCCAAAACCATCCTCCTCCTGATCTTTTACTGTCAGATCTTGCTCCGTAAGGATCACATTTTCCAGACCATCCTTTTCATGCATCAGATAAAGATAGTTCTTCACAAGCTCTCGCAAAAATTCAGTTGCTCCCGTCCCATCTGTCAGTGCATGAAACACTTCAAAATTAATCCGGTTCTTATAATAGGTGACTTCAAATAATAATTCTTTTTTATCTCTTATATAAAGATGGCTGCACGGTTCCTTGTACTCTTCCCTTACGACCGGCCGCAGATCACTTTTTTCAAGATAATGCCAGAAAAGTCCTTTTCGCATGACTGACAGAAAGACCGGATACTTCTGGATTGTCTGATCCAATGCCATCTTAAGAACACTTCCGTCAATCTTTTCTTTTAATACGCAGTAAAAGCGAAATACCCTTGTATCCTTCGGGCTGCTGGCAGCGGAAAACATTTTTGCCGCATTGTCCAGATTCCGCCAATATGCTCTTCTTTGCTGGAACACTTTTATTCCCTCCTACTTAAGAACTGATTGATCAGTTCAAAACTTTCCTGCACATGGAAATACCGGATCCCAAGCGCAAAATATCCGTGAAGCGCATCTTTGATTCGATGAACCTCCACGTAATTACCGGCTTCCTTTAGCCGTTTTCCATATTCTTCCCCTTCATCTCGAAGTGGATCGAACTCTGCTGTCAGAATTAATGTATCCGGTTGAGTTCTGTAATCCGTCTCCATCAGTGGTGCAAAATATTTATTCTTCTTATCTTCTTCTCTGGACGCATAAAAATCAATATAATCACGCATCTTTCCCGCTGTCAGAAGATAATCACTTCCACAGTCTTTTACAGACTGGAACCTGGAAGTATCACTGTAGTCATTATTCACTGCAGGATAGATCAAAATCTGTCTTTGGGGCTTAAAAATCCCATCATCTCTTGCTTTCAGCGAAACTGCTGCCGCAAGATTTCCGCCAGCACTGTCACCGATCAATGTAATGCGTTGAGGATTCACATTTAAAATAAACCGATTTGTATAAATGGCTTTGGCCACTGCATAACAGTCCATAAAACCTGTTGGAAATGGATGTTCCGGCGCCAGTCTGTATTCTACCGACACCACAATATGTTCTGTCGCGGATGCCAGTCTTGCACAGATTCTTTCATAATTATCAATACAATCCGTTACCCAGCCGCCACCGTGGAAGAACAAAAAGACCGGAAGATCTTCCGTCACCTTTTCTCTCGGCAGATAAATACGCACCGGCACTTCATAATCTCCGTTATATATCTTGTAATCGATTGTTTTGTGAAAGATTTTCATTGGGTCTATCGCTTTGAGGCTGGCAAGATGTCTGGCTGCCTCCACCTCAATCCCGTCAAACGACAGTGCCTTTAAAATCTTCTTCATAGAATGATTGATCGCCATATAGAAAAAGAAGAATCCCGGTCCCGGGATTCTTCTTCACTCCTCATCTTCCTATTCAGCAGATGCTTTCTCAACCTGTGCGATTGCTGCTTTCTGCATCGGGATTCTACAGTTCTTATTATTACCAAACTCTACGATAAGATCATCATCTGTAATGTCGATGATTACTCCGTAGAAACCGCTTGTTGTAAGTACGGTATCACCGACTTCCATCTCTGCGATCATCTCCTGGATTCTCTTCTGCTCTTTTTTCTGCGGGCGCATGAATAACATATAAAATCCACCGAATATTACTACATATACTAAAATCAGTACTACCCAGTTTGTTCCTGCACTCTGTGCTGCCAATGCGTACATAATATTTCCTCCTAAATTTCATTAAACACTGTTTCTACTATACAGGAATTTAACCTTTTCATCAAGATGTTTTCATCATTTCTACGTAATTTTATAAATATTTTCTATTTTCATGATCATCACCTGAAAATCCTGCCCGTTCCTGTACCAATTCAAGAATGCCTCGGCATTCTTGCTACGATTTTTCTAATCTGCCTGCAATCTACTCGCCCTCTGCCATCCTGCGAAGCTTCTCTTCTTTATATTCTTTGTATCTTCCTGCCTCAATTGCCTCGCGGATCTCTTCCATCATCTTATTATAGAAATATAGATTATGAAGTACACAAAATCTCATACCAAGCATCTCCTTTGCTTTCAGAAGATGTCTTACATAAGCTCTGGAATACGTTCTGCATACCGGGCAGTTACAACCTTCCTCAATTGGTCTTGTATCTAACTCATACTTGGCATTGAACAGATTCATCTTTCCATGATTCGTATACACATGTCCATGGCGTCCGTTTCTGCTTGGATATACACAGTCAAAGAAGTCAACACCACGTTCTACAGCTTCCAGAATATTCGCCGGTGTTCCGACTCCCATCAGATATGTCGGTTTATTCTGTGGCAGATGCGGCACAACTGCATCTAAAATCCGGTACATCTCCTCATGACTCTCTCCAACAGCAAGTCCGCCGACTGCATAGCCATCCAGATTCAGTTCTGAAATCTCCTGTGCATGGCGCACACGGATATCCTCATACACGCCGCCCTGATTGATGCCGAACAACATCTGATGCTTGTTAATTGTATCCGGCAGACTGTTCAGTCTGTCCATCTCTGCTTTACATCTCTTAAGCCATCTGGTCGTACGGTTCACAGAATTTTCCATATAATCCCGGTCTGCAACACTGGACGGACACTCGTCAAATGCCATGGCAATGGTGGAGGCCAGATTGGACTGGATCTGCATACTCTCCTCCGGTCCCATAAAAATCTTTCTTCCATCGATATGAGAGTTAAAGTAAACTCCTTCTTCTTTTATTCTTCTGAGCCCTGCAAGCGAAAACACCTGAAATCCGCCGGAATCAGTAAGAATCGGCTTGTCCCACACCATAAACTTGTGAAGACCTCCAAGGTTCTTT
>ERZ837487.1078-NODE-1078-length-35117-cov-11.480007_pt1 | contig 35117 bp, 23 predicted proteins | sample MGYA00519911_ERZ837487 | MGnify/ENA primary metagenome ERZ837487 (study PRJEB31850, sample SAMEA3708818) | human gut metagenome | biome: human gut; feature: human-associated habitat; material: faeces | place: China | collected 2014 ... | reverse complement strand
ACGAGGATTTTTCCCCGGAGCAGATGGATGTGATCTATTCGGTGGCAGAATCGGGCGGCGAGTTAGAAGAACTGCTGAATCCCGACTTCTCGCCGGAACAGATGCAGCTGATCGCGGATGTGCAGACCCGGACAGATGCCATCCATCGTTCAGCGGCAGATGATGCTGTGAAGCCTCTTACCAGCAAGCCTATGACCCCGGAAGAGGTCAACCATGCACGGCGGCAGCACAACCTTCCGCTGGACAGTGGAGCCGAAACGGAACAGCCTGTACAGCCCAAACAGGAGCCTATGAACTTCCGTATTACGGACGATGATCTCGGCGCAGGAGGAGCCAAGACAAAATTCAAAGCAAACATCGAAGCCATCCGGCTGCTGCAAACGCTGGATGCAGAACAACGGCAGGCAACCGCAGAAGAACAGGAAGTTCTCTCCCGGTATGTCGGCTGGGGCGGCATTCCGCAGGCGTTCGACGAGAAGAATGCGGACTGGGCAAAGGAGTATGCGGAACTGAAATCTCAGCTCCCGGCAGATGAGTACAGCGAAGCGCGGGCATCCACGCTGAATGCTTTCTACACTTCGCCTACGGTAATCAAGGCAATGTATGAAGCCCTTTCCAACATGGGTCTGAGCAAAGGCAATGTACTGGAACCGTCCTGCGGTGTCGGTAACTTCATGGGTCTTGTGCCTGAAAGCATGGAGAACATCAAGATGTATGGTGTGGAGCTGGACAACGTATCAGGACGCATTGCACAGCAGCTTTATCAGAAGAACAAAATTGCAGTGCAGGGCTTTGAAACAATGCAGTTCCCGGACAGTTTCTTTGATTGTGTGGTGGGTAATGTGCCGTTCGGCAATTACAAAGTGCCGGATAAGCGGTATGACCGCCACAACTTCCTCATCCATGATTACTTTATTGCAAAAAGTCTTGACCTTGTTCGTCCGGGCGGCGTGGTGGCGGTAGTCACTTCCAGCGGTACGATGGATAAAAAGGATTCCTCTGTCCGAGAGTATCTTGCCAACCGTGCCGATCTGGTCGGTGCAATTCGCCTGCCAAACAATGCGTTCCAGCGCAATGCGAACACAAGTGTTGTAGCTGACATTTTGTTCCTGCAAAAGCGTGACCGGGCGGCAGTGGAGCGGGCAGAGTGGGTAGACCTTGGCACAACGCCGGAGGGATACCCCATCAACCAGTATTTTGCGCAGCATCCTGAAATGGTGCTGGGTGAGATCACGACTGAAAGTACACAGTACGGCAAACAGGAAACCACGGTCAAGCCCATCGAGGGCGCAGACCTTGCACAACAGTTGAAAGCAGCCGTTGAGAACATCCATGCGGAAATCACTGAGCCGGAAATCACGGACGATGAACTTGACCAGAACGCAGAACCACTTCCGGCAGACCCAAACGTGAAGAATTTCAGTTACACCAATGTGGACGGACAGGTCTATTACCGTGAAAACTCCTATATGAACAAGGTTGACCTGCCTGCGTTCACGGCAGAGCGTGTGCTGGGGATGATTGCCCTGCGGGAAACCACACAGAAATTGCTGGACTGCCAGTTGCACGATGGTACGGATGCCGAAGTGGAACTGCTGCAAGGAAAGCTGAAAGACCAGTATAAGCGGTTCACAGCGCAGTATGGTCTGATCAACAGCACCGCAAACAAACGGGCATTCCGGCAGGACAGCAGCTATTGTCTGCTGGCATCTCTTGAGATTCTGGATGAGGATAAAAACCTCAAGCGGCTGGCAGATATTTTTACCAAGCGCACCATTCGCAAGCCGGAACCTGTGACCTCTGTGGATACGCCGAGTGAAGCCCTGGCACTCTCCATCGGAGAAAAAGCAAAGGTCGATGTGCCGTTTATGGCTGAACTTTGCGGAAAGACAGAGCAGGAAGTGACCGAAGAACTAGCGGGCGTTATCTTTCGCAATCCTGTCACACAGGCGTGGGTGACGGCAGACGAATATCTGTCCGGCAACGTCCGGGAAAAGCTGGAAACGGCAGAAACCTTTGCTGCAAACCACCAGGAGTATCAGGTCAATGTTGAGTATCTCAAGCGGGTACAGCCGAAAGATTTGAATGCTTCGGAGATTGAAGTGCGGCTTGGTGCAAACTGGATCAAGGCAGAGTACATTACGGACTTCATGGAGCGGGTGTTCAAAACGCCGAGTTACTATATCGGAAGTTCCATTAAGGCAACCTATTCGGAGATCAGCGGTGCATGGAATATCAGCGGCAAGTCGCTTGACCGGAGTAATCCCCGTGTGACGAACACCTATGGCACAATGCGTGTCAACGGCTATCGACTGCTGGAAGATGCGCTGAATCTCCGGGATACCAAAATTTACGATACCGTCTATGAGGATGGAAAAGAAAGGAGAGTGCTGAATAAAAAAGAAACCATGCTGGCGCAGCAGGCACAGGAAGCGATTCGGGATGCGTTCAAGCAGTGGATTTTCAAGGATTTAGACCGCAGAGAGGAACTTTGCAAGGTCTACAATGAGCGGTTCAATGCGATTCGTCCCCGTGAATACGATGGCAGTCACATCAAGTTCGTGGGCATGACCCCGGAAATCAGCCTGATGCCGCACCAGAAAAATGCAGTGGCGCATATCCTGTATGGCAATAATACGCTGCTGGCGCATTGTGTGGGTGCTGGCAAGACCTTCCAGATGATCGCTGCCGGCATGGAAAGCCGCCGTCTGGGTCTGGCGCAGAAGAATCTTTATGTTGTGCCGAACCATCTGACGGAACAGTGGGGTGCAGACTTCCTGCGGCTGTATCCGAATGCCAATGTGCTGGTGGCAACGAAAAAGGATTTCGAGCCATCCAACCGAAAGAAGTTCTGTTCCCGGATTGCCGCGGGCGATTATGATGCTATCATTATCGGGCATTCGCAGTTTGAGCGGATTCCGCTTTCCCCGGAACGGCAGAAATCCATGATCGAGCGGCAGATTCAGGACATTACCTTTGCGATTGAAGAAGCAAAGGCAGAGGACGATGGCAAGAGTTTCACGGTCAAGCAGATGGAGAAAACAAAGAAAACCTTGCAGGCAAAACTTCAGAAGCTGAACGACCAGAGCCGCAAGGATGATGTAGTTACATTTGAGCAGCTTGGTGTTGACCGCCTGTTTGTGGACGAGAGCCATTTTTATAAAAATATGTTCCTCTACACAAAAATGCGGAACATCGCTGGTATTGCTCAGACCGATGCACAGAAGTCCTCGGATATGTTTGCAAAATGTCAGTATCTCGATGAAATCACTGGCGGCAAGGGTGTGACCTTTGCAACAGGTACGCCTGTATCGAACAGCATGGTAGAGCTGTATACCATTATGCGCTACTTGCAGTATGACACCTTGCAGAAACTTCATCTTGGACATTTCGATAGCTGGGCGGCTTCGTTTGGCGAAACCGTAACGGCAATCGAATTGTCCCCAGAGGGAACGGGCTACCGTGCAAAGACGCGGTTCGCCCGGTTTTTCAATCTCCCTGAATTGATTTCACTGTTCAAGGAGTCCGCAGACGTACAGACGGCAGATATGCTGAATCTGCCTGTGCCAGAAGCAGAGTACATCAATGAGGTGCTGAAACCCAGCGAAACGCAGCAGGAAATGGTGAGCAGCTTTGCTGACCGTGCAGAGCAGGTGCGAAACGGCAATGTCAATCCCAAAATTGATAATATGCTCAAGATCACGAATGACGGTAGAAAGCTTGCACTGGATCAGCGGCTTATCAATGATCTGCTCCCGGATGAGCCAGAAAGCAAGGTCAACCTCTGCGTGGAGAATGCCTATCAGGTATGGGAAGAATCCACGCCCGATAAATCCACCCAGTTAATTTTCTGTGATTTATCGACCCCGAAAACAGACGGAACATTCAATGTGTACGATGATGTCCGGGAAAAACTGGTGGCAAAGGGAATCCCCCGTGAGGAGATTGCCTTTATCCATGAGGCAAATACCGAAACCAAAAAGGCAGAACTGTTTGCAAAGGTGCGCTCCGGTCAGGTGCGTATCCTGCTTGGTTCGACCCCGAAACTTGGTGCTGGTACAAACATTCAGGACAGACTGATCGCCCTGCATCATCTGGACTGCCCGTGGAAGCCCTCTGATCTGGAACAGCAGGAAGGACGCATTCTTCGTCAGGGAAACCGCAACCAGAAAGTGAAGATTTTCCGTTACGTCACAGAGAATACGTTCGATTCGTATATGTGGCAAATTCTGGAAAATAAACAGAAGTTCATCTCGCAGATCATGACCTCGAAATCTCCTGTTCGTGCCTGCGATGATGTGGACGATACCGCGCTGACCTATGCAGAAATCAAAGCATTGGCAACGGGAAATCCCTACATCAAGGAAAAGATGGATTTGGATATTCAGGTCAGCAAGCTGAAGCTGATGCGGGCCAACCACACCAGCCAGATTTACAGCCTGGAATCGGATATTGCACGGCGGTATCCGGCAGAAATCACGGCAGCGAAAGAGCGCATAGCAGGTCTGAAAGCTGACCTTGCAGTGGCAAAGCCGTTGCTGGAACAGGACAAGGAGAAGTTCTCCATCACGGTGGAGGACAGGGTTTATACCGACCGCAAGGAAGCAGGCTCGGCAATTCTTGCAGCCTGTGCCGCAATGAAGATCGCTAAGACAGAGGGGCAAATCGCAGATTTGGGAGGGTTTGCAATCAGTTCCCGGTTTGATGCGTTCGCTCAGACATTCAAGCTGACCATCAAGCGGCAGAGCAGTTATACGATTGAACTTGGCAGTGACCCGGCTGGCAATATCCAGCGTATTCTCAATGCGCTGGCATCCATCGAAAAGACACTGCCGCAGGTGGAGCGCAGATTGGAAACCTTACAGCAGCAGTTGGCAGAAGCAAAGGAAGAAGTGCAGCGTCCGTTCCCGCAGGAGGCGGAATTAAACGAAAAATCTGCACGGCTTGCAGAATTGAATGTCCTGCTGGATATGGACGAAAAGGGGGATGATGCGGCTCTTGGCATGGATGAGGAAGTAACGGATAGCGAACTTCCTGCGCCGAAACGTGAGATTGAGCGGAGTGCAGACAGCGTAAAACGTCCGTCGATCCTTGCACAGCTTCACGAAAAGCAGGCAGAACGCATGGCAGAGCCGAAACCGCAGAAAAAGAAAAGTCACGATATGGAACTGTAACTGAGAATGCCCCGTCAGATCTCCGAAAGGGAATCTGATGGGGCAGATTTTGTAAAGGAGGGCATGAATGGCAGATAAGCGGGCAGACCAGCTCAAAGAAATCACGGAACGGTTGGAGCAGGGCGTAAAGGACATTTTTACTTCGGAAATGTATACGAAGTACCTGCTCACAATGTCGAAGTTCCACAATTATAGCTTCAATAATACACTGCTGATCGCAATGCAGCGTCCAGATGCTACGTTGGTGGCTGGGTACAATGCCTGGAAAAATAAGTTTAACCGCTATGTGAAAAAGGGTGAAAAGGGCATCCAGATCATCGCGCCTGCCCCGGTAAAGGAACGGGAAGAGAGGGAGAAAATCGACAAGGACACCGGGCTTACGGTGCTGAATGAGAGCGGGGAGCCGGAAATCGAAGTGGTGGAGAGGGTGATTCCCCGGTTCCGGGTAACAACGGTTTTCGATTATGCCCAGACAGACGGAGAACCGCTGCCTACGCTGGAAGTGAATGAACTTACCGCCCGTGTCAAGGATTATACCCTGCTGAAAGAGGCAATCGAACAGGTATCTCCTGTGCCAATTCGTTTTGGAGAGATCGAGGGCAGCGCAAAAGGCTATTACAGCCACATGGACAAAGAAATCTGTGTTCGTGCCGATATGGGTGAGAGCCAGACCATCAAGACGATGATCCATGAGGTTGCTCATGCCATGCTGCATGACAGCGACCAGATGAAACAGCGCGGCGAGGAAAAAGACCAGCTTACCAAAGAAACAGAAGCGGAAAGCATTGCATTTACGGTTTGCTCGGCACTTGGCGTTGATACTTCGGACTACTCGTTCCCGTATGTAGCAAGCTGGGCAAGCGGCAAGGAACTGAAAGAATTGAAAGATTCGATGGATACGATTCGATTGACCGCTGCTGATTTTCTTGAAAAACTGGAAACGGCGGTGGCAGAAAGGAGTGTGGAGCGCATGACGGCGATGGAATATGCTGAAAAGCTGATTGCGGACAAGGAACGGGACAAAACCGTTTTTGACAACAGCCAGCGAAATCTCATTGTGAACTTTGCTTACAAGCTGGATGACCGGGCGGCAACGGAAGAACTTGCCAACAATCTGGCGGCTGCGGTTGCGGCTGAAAACACGGAAGAAATCAATCGCCTGATGTGGGAAGCAGAGGAGAAGATCGAAAGTCTGCCGGATGGCATGATCGGTCTTTCGGAAATGCACGAATATGGGTATCTGAAAGATGATGTTCTGCCGCTGACAAAGGAAGGCGCACGGGAGTGGCATCGGCTGGGCGAACGGATTTACCCGCTGTTTCAGGATGGCACGGCAGGAGATTTCGCCAGTCAGGAAGAGATCGAACAGCATGATGGCATTTTCGGAATCAAGGCTGACGCATGGAGTGCAATTTTGCTGGAAAAGAACGAAGAGTATCTTGAAGATGAGTATTCCCGCCCGGATGCCGCACTGACGGTGATAAGTCGGGAGCAGGCTCTGCGGCTGTTTGATGAGGGCAAGCAGATTTATCTTATCCGTATCAGCCCGTGGCCAGTTCTTGTCACAGGGCGTGAAGAAATCGAACGTGGAAGTGACTATTTCCAGATTGCCAAGGAAGATTTGGAAAAGGACAAGCAGAAAGCAATGGAAGGCAACGAGAAAGCACCCGTTGAAAAGCTGGCGGCAGACCTTGACGATTTCGCCTTTGACTTCGATTTCTACCACTATAAGGACAGCGTGGAGGATCGGGAGCAGGCGGTTGAAGCACTGAAAGAACAGATTCAGGCTGGGGATGTTCAGCCAATCCGGGAATGGCTGCAAGTCGCAGTGGAGGAATCAGAGGGAGAGTCCGCAGAAAAGGCGGTAGAGCTGATAAGCCGGCTGGATGCGCTGGTCAAAGAGCAGAAACTGCTTTCCGGCAATGAAAAGCAGTTTGGCATCTACCAGATCACTGCCGGTGACACGGAACATGACTACCGCTTTATGAATCTGGACTTTGTAAAGCGGCACGGGATGGAAGTAAACCGTGCAGACTATGAACTGGTCTATACCGCGCCTCTTACGGAAAAAGATACGCTGGAAGCTATTTATGAACGCTTCAATATTCAGCGTCCGGCGGATTTTACCGGGCATTCGCTTTCCGTCAGTGATGTTGTGGTGCTGAACGATGGCAAGTCCATCAAAGCCTGTTATGTGGACAGCATCGGCTTTGCAGAGCTGCCGGATTTTTTCAAGGAAAGGAAGATTGATTCGCAGAAAGAAACGATTCTGGATGAACAGTTGCAGGAAATTGAAATCTTTGATAAGCCCGGTCTTTTCAGCAACAGCAGACTGCGGGATGAGGATGTGCCGGATGGATTGTACCGCTATGACCTGCGCGGGTCGGACTATGATCCGGGGCAGCCGATTCTGGTGGAGAAAACGGTGATCGTAAACCATGCGGCATCCGTCCTGATGGCAGAGGAACTTGACCTTGGTGCAGACGGTCGGCTGGAACTGGGCGAAGAAGGTCTGAACTTCACGGGTGGATTGCTGACCGTCCGGGAGTTTATGAAAGAGCAGGAAGAGAAAAACAATGGACTGCTCCACGGCGATTCCGACAATATCACGGTTGAGGGTCACGTTGGCACATGGTATGCGATTGATGAAACGGAGGTCGGCGGCGAGAAGTTCTTCCTGCTGGAGCATGAGGAATACGGGGATGAAGCTGCCTGCGTTGCGGTCAATGAGCATGGGAAACTGGTGGCAGAAGATTTGTGGAACGGCTTTGATGAGGATTTCCAGGATGCCGTAAAGGAATATTTTGCAGAAAAGAATCCGGTGTTATCAAAAGAAGAACAGGCTGTACCTGTGGAAGAGGAAAGCCGCACGGATAATTCAGATGTTCCGGTCTATTACGAATCTTTCAGCTATGCGGCAGAGAATGGTGAGGTGGATTTGTACCGCATTTCCAGACAGCTCAATGAAGAGTGCAGAAACGCCATTGAAGAAGCGATTGCAGACAACTTCGACGGAATGAACCTTGCAGATGATGCTACGAAGTCCGTCGTTGAACAGTTTGGCATGGAGCGCATGGGCTATATTCTGGCGTACACGCTGAATTATAACAACCATGACGGACGCTATTCACACAGTAATAAGGAATGGGCAGACACCACCTGCAAGGGAGAACGGGGCAGCAATATCCGCACCGACTGGATCGTGCGCAGTCACCCGACTGTGCTGAACGGGTTTGTGGATATGTACCGTAAAGAACTTGCGGCTGAACAGCAGCGGGAGCCAGAAAAACCGTTTGTCCAGCAGTTCTATGTTGTGACAGATTTGCAGACCAATCCGATGAAAATTGAGAAGTTCGGGAATCTCGATGATGCAATGTTCTGCTATCAGCAGGTTCCGAATTTTCACCTGAAAGCCCTTGGCGTAGAGAAAACGCCTGATCCACTTCCGGGCAGTCTGGATATTGTGCAGTGCAAGAACGGTATTGATACGATTGTGGAGGATTACAAGAAAGTTCCGGGCTGGGATAATCCGTACATCCAGAACCATGTGGTCGCACTGGTGGCAGAAGCGTTGAAAGTGCAGGATGTGGCGGTAGCCTATGAGATCAACAATGGCTATTTTCACATCCAAACCAGCGAAGATGGCTACGACTATACCTTATATAATAAGGACTTCACGGTAATGGACGGTGGTATCATCGAAGTGGATGGATGCAGACCCGTGCAGGAAGTGATGGAAGAAGTTTTGGCAGAACACGGACACAGCATTTCGGAATGTGGTGTGATTAGTGCTGAGTATCTTCAGGAACAGTCATACCGTGCAGAAACACAGCGGGCAGAAGCAATGAAAGAAAAGCTGGCTACAGAGACGCCTGCACCGGAAGCAACCATCAGTTTTTATGTAGCAGAGTGTGCAGAGTTCCCGGTGATGGGGGAGTTCCATGACAATCTGACATTGGAGCAGGCATTGGAAGTCTACGATAAGATTCCGGCAGAGCGGATGAACGGAATCAAGAGCATTGGCTTTTCCCTTGAGGATGGAAGCATCTATTCGGGAATGTTTGACCTGATGATAGGTGGAGAAGTGCAGGCAGAAATCGTCAACCATATCCAGCATTACCGGGAAAGCCCGCTGGTGCAGAAAGCAATTTCGGATATGAAAACGCTTTTGGAAAAGCGGCAGGCAAGCAAGGAGTTAGAGGAACGCCCCAGCACCCGGCAGTCTGTTCGTGAAGCGTTGAAGAACCGCAAAAAGGCGCAGGAACAGCAGTCCAATCAGGAACAGGAAAAACCGAAGAAGGCAAAGAAGAAAGGAGAAATAGAACTGTGAGCAAGATGAAGTTTAATGCAGATGAGATGATGGTTATGGCAATGTTTGAGCAGCCGACACGGACGGAAACCATGAGATATATCGAGGAAGTTGTTCCGTTTGTGGAGGATGATGCCGAAGTCTTTCCTTTGGTAGCATCTACCATGAAAAAGATGCGCTCTATTTCAGACATGGAATTTTCAGAGCTTGACCTTAAACCGTATCTTCAGGATGTGGTGGCAAAATGAATATCAATCAGTATGCGGTCTATCAGCTGAAAGATAGTGCAGAACTTGCTGCGTATCGGTCACGTTCATATCAGTATTTGACGGAACATCATTTTCAGGTGATCGTACAAAATTATCAGCAGGCGTATTTTACAAAGTTGTTTACATCGGACACACCAGAGATGATTCGGAAACGGTTGGAAGAGCATCGACCGAAGAATTTCCGTGGCCGTCCATTTGGTGTCGGTGATGTGATTGTCATAAACCAACAGGGAGAAATCACGGCGTATTTTGTGGATAAGGACTCCCTTGTTGTGGTTGCTGGCTTTATCCGCAATAGTAGTTCTGGCATTCTGGTTACACTTGACACGAAAAATCTTTTTATAGATGGATGTGCTGGAACGTGGATGGCAACCGAAGAATGCGTGGTAGAAAGCCAGCACTTTTTTCTGATGCAGCATGAAGTCTATAAGGAAAAAGCACCGAACGTGATTGTAGATGCTTCTGGCAAACTGGTTTCCACTGAAATCCGAAAAGGGTTGGATGAGGATGCCAGAAAAAAGATTCTGGATTATCTGCATCCACCGCTGATGGAAAAGCCGATGAACCAGAAGCCGTCACTACACCAGATGGAACATTATCAGAAGTTCTATGAGAACGGGGAATATGTTCGGGCCGTAGAATCAACTACGGAACAGAACTACAATATGATTGATGGCTGTGCCAACAATCTCCCTAAGCCCCGTATAATCAACGGACGGGAATCCGTTCTTGATAAATTGCGAATCCGGCAGATGGCACGGGAAAAGCAAAAGAGTAGCCAAGAGCAGTCGGCTGATATGGAACGGAACAGGAAGTGATCTGTTGTTGCCCGGATGCAGAGGGTTCCCTGCAAACAGGCGTTGGAAGAAATATTTCAGGATCGCTTTGTGGAATTACAAAATGGTTTCTTGAAATACAGGGACGCTTAAAGACTGAAAATAGTGCAAGAGCCACCATAGGCTTACCCAACAAAAGGGTAGCGTATGGTGGCTCTTTTTTGCTTAAAGGGTCTGTTCTGTTCGCTGAGTGTGATCTCGAATGTGGTGCTGCCCCAAGATGTTGTCAACATTGGCGCAGGCTGTTCGTAATTCTTTCTGATAATCTTTATAATAGGTATAGGTGTCGTACTGAGCCGCTTTCAAGACAAGCAACCGTTCTTTTTCAAGCTTCAAATCTTTCATCTTCGGAAGTGAGTCGTCTGGATTTTGTGCTTTCAGAATCTGGACGGCTTTTTCGTGCTTCTCAATTTCATCAGCGTGATCCTTGCGAAATTTTCCTTTGAAGCGAGCTTTCAAAAATTCATTGTAGGTGGATTTTGTGGAAAGATACTGACCCAGATAGTGGATTTGCTCATTCACAGATTTGATTTGTGTTTCGGTGTCCTTTGTCTTTTGCCGTGCATCGTGCATCTGTAATGTGATGCTATCGTAGGTTGTCTGTAAATTTTCTCTGGTATCAAATCCGTTTTCCTGAATGTAAGCTACGGTCTTTGCCATCTGCTGAAGATTGGAAATTTTGACTTTTTGAGCATAAGCTCTGCTCTGTTGAGCCTTAATACAGTTCTGCAAGTCCACAACAAGACGCAGATCAGAGCGAATGAAGAGAATGGCAATCGGGTCTGCATGGTAATCGGGCATGGTCTGTCGTTGCTTTTCTTCTTGCTCAGCAGCAAGTGCATTGGCTTCAAAAAGATTGAGCAAATAATCTTTATCAAAATTTGTGCCTAAAGAGCGACCAGAAATGTACTTCTCTCGCTCTGGATGCAGATAGCTATATCTTCCCCGATTTTCTTTCACATGAATCTTATACTTTTCAAATAACTGGCTTTGAAAATCTTCAAACGAAATTGCGGAGGAAGAAATCTCTGAAACGGCATTCCGAACAAACTGCTTACGAGTCTGAAATGTTGTTTCCATTGGATTCATGCCATCAGCAATGATCTGTTCGTTTATATCTTCCAGCTCTTTCTGCCCTCGCTTTTGCAACCAGTATTCAGCTTCAGTGATTTTACGTTGAGCCGGAGAGAGAAGATCGACCTGATACAGATTTTCACGCTGGCATAGATTCATAAGTTCTTGCTGTAAGTATTTTAGATAATCTTTTGTCAGGTGATGTTTGTATCCTGCTTTGCAGTCAATGCTGCGTGTGGTGTATGACTGTGGCTCTATGTCCAGTTTCCGTAAACTGTTGATTATGATATGAACATGGATGTTGCCACTGCCATTATGTCCATCCGTGTGAGTACAGACCAATGCTTGATGGCCGGGAAGATGATTCTTCACAAATTCAAGTCCCAGGATTTGTGCTTTCTCGCCAGTAAGATGGTGTTCGTCTTTATCGCGCGGATCAAAACTGATGATATAGTGATGGGACTTGACTTCATCGTATCGGTAGTTTTTTCGATACTGGTCATTGAGCATTTCGCACTCAAGATCAAAGGTGTCGGGATTGCAGTTTACTCCATTCATGTGAAATTCGCTGCGGAGCATCATGCTCCCGTTTTCATCAAGGAGCGGTTTTAAGTGTCGTTCATCATGCTGATATTTCAAATAGCAGACTGCCGCACTGTAATCAGCGTTTTTTATTGCGATGTGTTTTAACACGGCCATGATAGGTTCCCCCTAATTTGATTGCTTCCTGCCGAAGCTGCCATAATGCAGTGAGATGGCGGTTGATCTCGTCCTGCATTGACTTGGAATAGAAACCGCCAGAGTGGAAGTATTGGGCAATCTGATTTAGGTTGTTGCCGATGGCAGAATACTCAGCAATCAGTTTTTGAAGTTCGGGAAGTTCTGCAGTGATGTTGTAGTGGACTTCGATGCGTTCGTCCAGCGCACTCTTCCTGACATAAACGGCAACCGGATAGCCTGCCTGTTCAGCAGAAATGGAAATAGAAGCGTACTCGGCATCCGTAAAACGTACCATTACGTTATTTGTTCTTTTTATCTGCTCGCACTTTTTTCTTCTGCCCATAGATAGAAACTCCCTTCAAATTTATTTGCGAAGCAAATCCCGACAAGCCGTAGGCGGTCGGCTGCGACCACTTTAGTGGAAGCCAAATAGCCAAAATCAGAGATTTTGTGCGTACCGAGGGAATGGGGAAGCGGAATCCCCATCAAGATTGCCGGTAACGAAAAATCACGAAAGTGAATTTTGAGTTACTCCAGGCGAATCTTGCCCTACTTACGGTGAAGCCGTTGCCTTACGCATTTTTCGGGTTCTTCTATCTTTAGAATCGGGCAGAGCGTGTTTCGCAAGGTGTTTTTGAAAAAAGACAAAAAATTTTTTGAAATACCTTGCGAAATGGCCTTTCTCCAATTCTATAAGTGAAAGAGGCTGACACACCACCCCAAAAACAGAAAGGAATGAGTGAATGACCGAAACAACTGCACGAACCTATCACACCATGGAAAGCCTGCGCCAGATGGCACAGACCGATCTTCGTAATGTGAACCGCAAGGAACTGGTAGACATCAACGAAGTGGAAATTAGAAAAGACTTGTCGCAGCGGGAGCGGATGGTCGATTTCATTTCGCAGATCAAGAACCCTTATTGCTATCTCGACAAGGGCATGGTAGTGAAGATCAGCTTTGCGGGAGAGAACCGATTAGAGGACACACTGAAAAAATGCGCACGGACACATCGGAGATAAAAAAGAAGAAAGCAGAAGAAAATTTGCACTTTAGCACATTAAAGCGTTGACATAAACCGTGAAATATGAGATAATGGCTTTGGGTCAAAACAGAATATGCTGATAAAGCCGATAATTTCTTGGTTTATTGTCTGAACGACAAATAGATTAGGAGGTTATCGGCTTTTTATGTTTTTTCAGGGAAATGAAAAATACAACTGCGCCACATATCTTCGTTTGTCGCGTTCGGATGGCGACCAGCAGGAGAGCAACAGCATAAAAAATCAGAGAGCGTTGCTGAACGATTACATGGGGAAGCACCCGGAATTGCACAAGTTCGATGAGTATGTAGACGATGGTTACAGCGGCACAAATTTTGAACGCCCGGATTTTAAGCGGATGATGCAGGACATTGAGAAAAGGAACGTCAACTGTATCATCGTCAAGGATTTATCTCGCTTCGGCAGAAACTACATTGAAACGGGCCGTTATCTGGAAAGAATCTTTCCGTTCATGGGTGTGCGCTTTATCGCCATCAACGATCATTATGACAGTGCAGAGGAAAACGATGATAAGGGCCGTATTCTGATTCCGTTCAACAATCTTATCAATGACACCTACTGCCGGGATATTTCACTGCGCGTTCGCAGTCACTTGGATGTGAAACGAAAAGAAGGTCAGTTCATTGGCAGTTTCGCAGGGTATGGGTATCGCAAAGACCCCAAAGACAAAAATCATCTGATTATAGATGAATACGCTGCGGGCATTGTGCAGGAAATATTCAAATCAAAATTGAACGGAATGAGTTCACAGCGCATTGCCAGCCACTTGAATGAACTTGGGGTCCTGCCGCCGAACGAGTATAAGAGAGCCAATGGATTCAACTATACCTGCGGTTTTCAGGCTGGGCTGAATCAAAAGTGGACAGTGGTTTCTGTCAATCGTATTTTGAAAAATGAATCCTATACGGGAACATTGATTCAGGGCAAACGCAGGAAAATCAATTACAAAGTAAAAAAGAGCCATGATGTTGGAAGTGAAAACTGGATTCGGGTGGAAGATGCGCATGATGCCATTATCAGCAAAGGCGAGTTCCAACAAGTACAACAGTTGTTGGAACTGGACACTCGTACCGCACCATCGCAGACAACAGTTTATCCATTATCAGGTTTTCTGCGCTGTGCAGACTGCGGGCAGAATATGATTCGCCGCACGGTGACGAAAAACGGAAAGAAGTATCAATACTATCACTGCTCTACCTATAAGAATGGCGGTGGCTGCACACCGCACATGATAAACAGTGAGAAGCTGACGGAAAGTGTTCTGGCTGCGATCCGGCATCAAGTGACACTTCTTGTAGAAGCGGAAAAGGTACTCTCCAATGCAGAGTTGGCAAGCGGCGAACAGATTGGCATAAAGATTCTGGACAGCCAGATCACTGCACTGGAAGCTGAATTAGAACGGTACAGTAATTTGAAAATCCGTCTGTATCAGGACTTATGCGATGATGTTGTCAGTCGGGAAGAGTACGGAGAAATGAATACTCGCTTTGCGCAAAAGATAAAAGAGGCACAGGATAAGATTCAGGAAATCCGCGAAAAGAAGCAGGAGACATTAAAGCACGACACACTGCTTCCTACTTGGTTGGAAGAATTTAAACAATACGAACATATCAAAACGCTCGAACGTAGGGTTGTGGTGGAACTGATCGACCACATAGATGTTCATAGCAAAACAGAGATTGAAATTCATTTCTGCTTCGAGGATGAACTGCACAGTATCACAGAAAAATTTATGGAATATCAAGCACATCATGGAAATGAGGTGGCAGAGGAATGAAATGGGTCAGTTATACAAGGTCGATTTCCAGCAGGATCGGAGAAGAAAATCCATCCAATACGATTGCGGAACAGAATGAGCGCATTGCACGGTATCTAAAAAAGTGTGGGTGCAGCGTATCCGAAAAATACAGTGACCGCAGGAGAACAGCAGAAGCCACGGAGGGCTTTGACAAATTGGTACAGGATGGGATGGCTCGGAAATTTGATGCAGTTGTTGTGGATTCTATCTTCCGCTGTGGAAGAACCCTTCCGTTTGCCATTGAAGCACTGCAGAGGACGTTCTATCCGCTTGGTATCCAATTTGCAGTTGTGGAAGATGACTTTTGCAGCATAGACAAAACTGCCGAAGAAGTTGCAGAGTATTTCAATGGAAAGACCATTGATAAGATTCGTTCGGAATTTATTACCAATCGCCAGAATCACTTTGAAGAAGGTACATTGACCCATCGACAGGCTAAATATGGTTATGCGCTGTCGGAAGATCGCAGAAGCCTTGTTCTTAATCCTGAAAGCGCACAGGTTGTAAAGCTGATTTTTCAGATGTATCTGGAAGATATGAAAATCCCGGAAATCGCAAGAGCATTGGATGTACAGGGCGTTCAAACACCGCAAGTCCAGATGGCAAAGAAAAAAAGATCAAGAACAAAAAATAAGTGGCAGGATTCAACAATTCGCTCGATTTTGAAAAATCCACTCTATATCGGAAAGTGTACGCTGACACTGGCAAAGGCAAAGCGAGAATTGGAGGTTCCGGCGATTGTTTCAAAGACGGAATTTCAGAAAGCTCAGAAAAAGTTGGAATCTACGAGGTTGCCTTCGAGAAAAAAGGCTCGAAAAAAACCAAATCTGCTCTTCAAAAAAATCTATGACAAGGAAAGTGGAAAAGGTCTGCTGTGCAGAACTTCAGAAGATGAAAGCCAGCAAATCTATTCGTTTGACAAGGGGTATAGATGCTTCTCTGGAAAAGCCCCTTTCATCGAAAGCGAGAAAATCTTTCGAGAGATTCTTTCAGCTTTGGAAAAAGAAAAAATGCAAGCTGCGCATATTGATAGGGTGCTGGACTTGAATCCTGAGAAAGTCAAGCAGTGCATGGATGCTGGACTGTTGCAGTACAGAAAAAGAGCAAATGAGATCGTTGCTCGCTTGATGGCCAAGGACGATGAACGAACAGCGGTTTATCGGGAATACGAGCATGGATCAATTTCGCCAGAACAGGTAGATGAGTATGAACATCAGTATCAGGTAGCAGTCCAGAAGCAGGAAGCGGACTTTAAAAAAGTAATGCTGGCTGTTAACGATATAGAAAAAGCATTTAGCCATGGGAATCCCTGGTTGATGAAGTTCCGAGCGATTTCAATTCCTGAAAAATTGGAGCGCACACATCTTAAAGAATGGCTTGACCATGTATGGATCGTAGATTTTGAACAGGTAGAAGTGATCCTACAAGAAAGTAAGTGGAAGGGATTCTTCCCGGAAGAATGGCTGAACAACGGAGAGGAAGATTGTAATGGCAAGAAAGAGTAGAAAGAATCTGATGCCGCAGGCCGCTGCGCAGGAGGCCGTACAGCAAAACGAAAAAGAACTTCTGCGCACGGCAGCGTATGCGCGGTTGTCGGTTGAGAACGGTGGGCATGAAACAGAAGATTCCCTGCACACACAGATTTTGCAAATTCATAATTATATCAGGGAGAACCCGGAACTGACGCTGACCGATACCTATGCAGACAACGGTTTTACGGGAACACGTTTTGACCGACCAGAATTTGAGCGTATGATGCAGGATATACGGACAGGCAAAATTCAGTGCATCGTAGTGAAGGACTTATCTCGATTTGGTCGTGACTATATCGAAACGGGAAGCTATCTGGAAACTATTTTCCCGATGCTCCATGTTCGCTTTATCGCTATCAACGATGATTTTGACAACATCCGGCAGTCGGATGTGGATAGTCTTGCGGTTCCCATCAAGAACATGGTAAACAGCTTGTACGCTAAGGACATTTCAAAGAAAATCAGCCTTAGTTACCAGATGCGCCGCGAGAAGGGAATCCCTACATCGTGGTGTACACCGTATGGCTATCAGTTGAACCAACAGGGAAATAAGTTTGAAGCGACTGAGGATGCGAAGTGGGTCAAACTGATCTATCAATGGTATCTTGCAGGAGTAAGCACAAACGAAATTGCCCGCAGGTTGGAGTTTTTAGAAGTAGCAAGGCCGAACGAACGGCTGAATCGCAAATTACATGAGGGAGATGACCCTACCTATAATAAATGGCACCCCAGTACGGTTCTTCGTATTTTAAACAGCAGTGCCTATATTGGAGAACTGGTATCGGGAAAAACGCAAACAGCATCATACAAAGGGATTGGCCTCCATCCTGTGGAAAAGAAGGAATGGCATATTGTTGAAAACGCTCATGAAGCAATCATTCTGAAATCGGATTTTGAAAAAGTGCAGGCACGGCGGGAGCAGAATAAGGAAAAACGGGAAAGGGCGATGGCTCGTTCCAAGGCAACCAGAGAAAAGTGTTATAACCATCTATCGGGAATGGTTTACTGTGGCTGCTGCAGGCGCAACATGACGTTTGAACGGCGTGTGCATGGTACGGTGAAAGAAACGCACTATGGAGTGTTCATTTGCAAAAGAAAGAAGAATACGACTCCCTGCGCCTATCATGCGGTGCCGGAGAAAATGCTGATGATGGTGGCGATGGATCAGATTCATCATCTGGTGTCTACCATGTGCGAAGAAGAAAAGCTGGTAAAAGACATGATGCGCGGCAGCAATCTGGATTCAGCTCGTTCCATCAAGATGAAAGAGAAATCTATCCTGTTTCGGATTCATGAAGCCGAAGAACGGCGGTTGCGTTTATATGAGGACTATAAAGCTGAAATTCTGGACGAAGATGAATACAGTCAGCTAAAGGAGCATTACATAGCAGAAAAGCAGCGGTTGGAACATGAACTGCAAAAGCAGCGTCAGCGCGCATTGGAACTGGAAAAGAGAATCAAAATTTGCGATGTGCAGATGGAACGGATGCGCGGGATTCTGAATCAAAGTGAGTTTGATGAAGAACTGGTGCATGAACTTATCAAGAAAATCTATGTGGGAATGGACAATTCTGTGGAGGTCGAATTTAAGTGCAGCGACCCCTATCAGGAAGTGCTTGCAATCATGTCGGAGGTTCAGAATGAATGATAAAATTGCAATCTATCTCCGCTTATCATTGGCAGACGGAGATTTGAAAAAGGGCAGCAAGGATGAAAGTAACAGCATTGAGAACCAACGGATGCTGCTCCACGATTACATTGGGAAGCAGGAAGATTTATTTGGCGAGATTGTAGAATATGTGGATGATGGCTATACTGGAACAAATTTTAATCGTCCGGCTTTTCAGAAAATGATTGTGGATTTGAAGCAGGGCGATATAAAAGTCATCATGGTAAAGGATTTATCCCGCCTTGGTCGTGACTATATCGGTGTTGGCGATTACATTGAACAGATTTTTCCGTTGATGGGAGTTCGGTTTATTGCCGTGAATAATTCCTTTGACAGCATGAAACTGAACAACGGAACGCCGGGAATCGAAGTGGCGGTCAGCAATCTGGTGAATAATATGTATAGCCGGGATATTGCGAAAAAGATTCGGGCTGCTCTGGAAACGAACTGGAAGAACGGGAAAGCCACCTGCACGAATGTTCCTTTTGGATATGTGTGGAACAAGAAAGGTGGGCGGCGGTGGGAGATTGACCCGGAGGCTGCAGTCTGCGTGAAAAAAGTATTTGAATTAGCATTGTCCGGCTGCAATACAACGCAGATCGCCTACGGCATGAACGAATTAAATCTTCCTACGCCGGGATTGTATGCGAAACGAAAGAATCTGCTGATGGGCAGCAATCCTATTATTGCCCCGGACAGTGAAATGTTATGGAACGCAGCAATCGTATGGAGAATCCTTAGACGGTATGAATACACTGGTGCGCTGGTTATGGGGAGAAGAAAGAAAATTGACGTGAATACTACCTCTGTTCGGACGCTCCCGGAGGATAAGTGGATCATCGCAGAAAACGCTCATGCGGCCATCGTGACAAGAGATGAATACTATCAGGCACAGAAAGCGATCCGTAACGTAACTCCAATTCAATATAAGGTGGGCGATGATTTTGCGTTAAAAGGAAAAATCTGCTGCGGAAACTGTAATCGGCAGCTTCGCCACGAAAGGCAATATGGGGAAATAGTTTTCTATTGCGGCTATAAACGGTCAGCCGGAAAGTTCTCTAAATGCTACGGCGGCTATTACAGAGAACATTCGGTGAACGCAAAAGTGGCTCGTGCGATAAAAACAGTATTCTATGCGCTGGATGTGGTAAATCAGGGAATGCAGGAAAAGCAGTCTATCACGGTGCGCTGCATGGACATTGAGGACTTGGAAAAGCAAGCAGAAGCCATTCGGGTAGAACAAATCAAACTATATGAATCGTATGCGGACGGTGTGCTGCGGCGAGATGCGTACATAGAAAAGAAAAAGATCCTTTCGGAAAAACTTGTCGCATTGCAGGATAGCATACGGACAGAAAAGGAAGAACAGGAGTGTGCCGATGAATTGGATGAAGAAATCCGCGCTCTGACAAAGCAGGCCAGCGAGAAAACGTACATCGGTGGGCTGACAAAAGAGTGTGTGGAGGCTTTTGTCAGCATGGTTTATCTGTATGACGACCAAACGATGAAAATAGAGTTCAACTGTGAGGATGTGATTCGGAGAGCGTTGGAAAAGTATGGCGCATAATTGGATGGAAGAAGTGGCATAAGAAAAAGAATACCCGTCTGGGTGAGAGGATTCAGAAAATCTTCTCGACCAGGCGGGTATTTCATTCCGCAGGAATGACTTTGACCGCATAAGCCACAGACAGCACCCCGGTGTAATCCGAAGTGCAGCTGTGTCTTATGCGGGCTTTTTTGTTATATGATTAGCGGGCTACAAAATCAGATTCCCAAACCGTACAGTATGGCTTTCATCTCTCTTACCATCCGAGTGAGAATTTCCTGTTCGATTTCATTGCAGTCCAAGAGAAGACGGTGAATTTCGGAATTTGAGGTTGAAGTCGAGTGCATCAAACTATCTACCAGCAAATCATCAGTCGATACGTCAAGAGCATTGGCAATATCAACCAGTGCATCAAGACTTGGGCGTTTGATAGCGGATTCGATTACGCTAATATGTTTTCGTGTCATGTTAAGCTGCTCTCCAAGGGCCTCTTGCGTGATACCAGCTTGTTTTCGGGCATTTGAAATGCGCTTGCCCAAAGCTTTATAATCAGTAGCCATGTGCTTTTCTCCTTATGATTCCCCGCATAAGGCAGTACAATTATCTCGCATGATGGTAGGCAGAGCAACTCTATATCAAAGGTTCTAAGATCGCAAAGGGACACACTGCTAGCTGCTCTGTGGTCTTAGGCTGTTTTGCTACCTACTGGGTAGCAAAAGGCAACTCATGCTACCTGATGGGTAGCAGTCAAAACGCAACGAATGCTTTATAATAGAGGTAGGAAAAGACTGCAAATAGGAAGGAAAGACGATGGCGGACAAGGTAGAAAAAAGAATTCTTACATTATATAGTGATGTGCAGGCAACTTCTGTTCACTGGTTGTGGTATCCATTCATTGCAGTGGGAAAGATAACATTGCTACAAGGCGATCCCGGCGATGGAAAGTCAACCATGATGATGAATCTGATTGCGGAACTTTCTAAGGGTGGGAAAACACCGGATGGAAAGCCTGTTGGGACGCCGCAGAGGGTTATCTACCAGTGTTCGGAAGATGGAGTATCAGATACCATTAAACCCAGACTGGAAAGATGTGGCGCAGATTGTAGAAAAGTAGCTTTTATCAATGAAGAAACATACAGTGGTCTAACACTGGATGATGAGCGTATCCGTCAGGCAATCATTGAATTTCGCCCACGGCTTGTAGTTATAGACCCGATTCAGGCGTATTTAGGAAGTGATTCTGACCTCCAGATTGCAGGGAGAGCCAGAAAACTGATGCAGCGTCTCGGAATGTGGGCTTCAGTATATGATTGTGCCATTGTGCTGATTGGTCATCTCAATAAGAAAGAGGGAACGAAAGGTTTGTACCGAAGCCTTGGCAGCATAGATGTGGTTGCTGCTGCGCGAAGTGTTTTGCAGGTGGAGCGTGACCAGAAAGATACAGATATTCGTATTGTTCGGCAGATAAAAAACAGTTTGGCTCCGTCTGATGGAGAAATTCGGTTTTCTATAACAGCGGAGATGGGTTTTCAATGGTTGGAGTGCAAGAGCACATTCGTTTCATCGGAACAACCGAAAGTGCCGGAATTTGAGTCAAAAACAGAAAAGGCAGCATATCTGATAAAAAAGTTGCTTTCTGATGGCGATATGAGAGCAAGAGAAATCTATATGCGGATGAAAGATGAAGGAATCAGCCGCAGAACCGCAGAAAATACGAAGAAAGAACTCGGTATCCGAAGTTATCGGAAGATGCGACAGTGGTATTGGAGCATCCATACGGGAGAATGAGGAAAAGCACATGATTACCGGTGAAGTAGAAGCAGTAGACCGTAAGCAAAAAATCAGAGACCGCTATAAGGGCGTAGATATATCGGAATTGGAAGTCATTCCCGCCAAAATCATAGAGGATTTGGAAACAAGTTCTGTGATTCGGCGTGTGGCAGCATATATCCGTGTTTCCACGGATAATGATGAACAGACTTCTTCGTATGAACTTCAGAAAAACTATTATACGGATTATATTCAGGCACAGCCGGGATGGGTATTTGTTGGAATCTATGCGGATGAGGGCATCAGCGGCACATCTCTGGAACACCGAAAAGGGATGCAGCAGTTGATTGAGGACTGCAAGGCAGGCAAGATTGACCTTGTTCTTACAAAATCCATTGCCCGTTTTGCTCGAAATATCGTTGACTGCCTTTCTGTGATTGAACTTCTGAAAAATCTGAATCCGCCTGTGGGTGTGAAATTTGAAGCAGATAATATCTATACGCTGGACAGCAATGGACGCATGATTCTGACGATTCTGGCATCTGTGGCAGAGGAAGAATCGCATTCCAAATCTATCATTATGAACTGGTCGATTGATCGGCGGTTCAGCCGTGGCCTGTTCCTGACCCCTGCATTGCTTGGATACGATAAAGACGAGGAAGGCAACCTTGTAATTAACCCGGAGGAAGCACAGACGGTAAAGGTGATTTACTACCTGTACCTGAATGGATATTCGCTTACGGAGATTGCAACTCTTTTGATGGAGTATAGCCGTAAGACGAAGTTGGGACGTGTGGAGTGGAATCCCGGTACACTTGCAGGTGTTCTGGCAAATGAGCGCCATTGTGGTGATGTACTGGCAAGAAAGACCTTTACACCGAACTTTTTGACGCATAAATCAAAGAAAAACAACAATGATCGGACACAGTACAGGCAGAAGAATCACCATGAAGCCATTGTTTCCAGAGAAGTTTTTAATGCAGCCAATCATCTGCGGGCATCCCGCAATTATTCAAAGAAAAACAGACCCTTGCCCGTGTTGAGCGTGGTTGAAGATGGGATTTTGCGAGGATATGTGCCTTTTGATAAGGATTGGACAGGTTTTTCGGCAGAAGAATACAGGGAAGCCTCTGAAAGCGTGATGAAAGAACCGGATGTCACTGTTACTGCGGATGTGAAAAAGCGTCTTGATCTGACGGGCTATGAAATAGTCAGGGTACAGTATTTTTCTACTATGCAGAATCCGGCTATGACGATTTCTAATGGACGATTGCGCTTTAACACCGCTTGCTTGAAAAAGTTTGAAAATGTTGAATATGTGGAGCTGCTGCTAAATTCTGTTGAACGCTGCATTGCCATTCGCCCCTGTGACAAGAATAATCCAAACGCGATCCGTTGGGGCAGACTGAAAGAGGGACGTTGGTGTGCAAGCACTTTGGGCTGTCGTGGACTTGCAAAGACTTTATTTGACATTATGGAATGGGATGAGGATTTGCGTTATCGGTTCCGTGGCCAGTTTTTGGAGCAGGGCGATAACAAAATGATGCTGTTCGCATTTGATGAGCCTGAAATGATTAAGGTGGAAGAAATCGTTCTGCCTCCAAAGGAAAACACCGAAGAAGATGAGGGCGAAACGGTCAAAAAGAAGATTTACATTTTTCCACCAGAGTGGGCTGGAACATTTGGACAGCCGATTACAAGTATAGCACAGGTGGGTATCTTACGGCAGGAGCATTATGCCGGAAACTGGGATGTATTTCGTCCTGCGACGGAGATAGAGGAAATGAACATATTTACGGCAGAAAGTCTAAATGAGTTGCTCCGTGAAGCGGAGAAGATAATGGAAGGATGGACTGATTATAGATGAATGAAGAAAACACAACAATCATGCCGCCAGAGAAGCAGATTGTGCAGGATGATAGAGACGCACGGGCGGAAGAACTGGAAAGTGCCTTTTCGTATGATGGCTACCAGGTCGTGCGAAAGGAATTGTTTGCCCATCTGCGTGACCCGGCAATCGTGATTCGTAAAGATAGTATCACATTCAATACAGCCTGTATCACAGGGCTGGAGGATGTGGTCTATGTTCATGTCATGTTCAACAATGATTTGAAGCGTATCGTTGTTCGTGGGTGTGATGAAAATGACAAGGACGCTCTGCGTTGGTGCGTGGCAAAACCGGATAAGCGCAAAAGCCGGAAGATGTCCTGCAAGCCATTTGCAACTTTAGTTTATCAGAAAATGGGATGGGACAGCGAGTGCCGATATAAAATGCTGGGGTACAGGATTACCTTTGAGGGTGAAACTCTGTATGTTTTTGATCTGCTTGTGCCAGAAATTTTTCATGAAGGACAGAGAAAAAAGAACGCAGTCGATTCGCAGGATAATGCTGCGTCAACAAAACCTGTGAACAGCCGAAAGGGATTTTACCTGGATGATATTGTGGGAACTTTTGGTGTGCCTGTGAAAGAACACCGGAAAGAATCTGAAGTCAAGCAAATGGATGGGTATGTGTCAATGGGGATTCTGACAGGAAAGATTGCTCCTGAAGCTGGAAAGGACTAATTGACAGGTTGTACAAGGGGAGGGTCTGTCCATTTGTGGGAGGTGAGCAATATGCAAAAAACAGAACAGAAAACGGAGCAACAGGCAGGACTTGGCATGAGTTTCTGCGAGGAAGAGGGACGAATCACGGTCTTCAGAAAAACGCTGGAAGCGTTAGAATGGCCGTCACACTATCGGTTTCTGTATAATCGTAAAATGAAACAGATAGCTGTACAGGCGTGTGGAGCAGAAGAATCAGGAGCGCATCGTGTGGGAAAACCAGACGAATCTAATAGCGGCGAAATCAAGTGTATGGCATTGGTTCGCATGATTTACGGGGATTCTGGGTGGGACAAGAAAATGTCCTATCGGCTGATCGGAAGAGCTTTTCCACAGCAGCGACTTGTTTCGTTTAAGATAACGGATGCGATGCAGATAGAAAACGGGAGAGTACTGACTGAAATGTGAATCTCACATTAGTGGGTTCTGAAATAATTAGTTGCCTATGATATAACAGTGGCGAAGAATGCAATAATATGGACAACTCCGTGCAAGGAAAGTTTACAGTTGGTTGCTTGATATGGGCGGTGAATTATGGTAAGATGGAAGTACGATAGGAGAGTTTACGCTCTTGTTGAATCTACTGCGAGGAAGTGAATGCCGATGGAAAAACAAGGCACGGTGGAAAATCAGCTTGCCCACACGATAGATCAGACAGAGTATGATTCGAGGTATGACAGAACAGCGAAAAAGCTGTTGGCAAACAAACAGATTCTGGCACAGATCATGAAAGGCTGTGTGAATGAATACAGCGATTGCACCGTAGATGATATTGTTGAGAAATACATCGAGGGAACCCCGGAGGTTGGCTCTGTTGGTGTTCATGTCGATGATACGAACAGACCCAAAAAGTCAACAGATGTAATCAAGGGTAGTAACAACGAGGACTCTACGCTGACCGAGGGAACATTGTTCTACGATGTTCGCTTTGACGCAATCGCACCGAAATCTGCGGACAGTGCAGAACAGGAAGAAGTCATTCGTCTGATTATCAATGTGGAAGCACAGACAAAATTCAAGCCGGGATACCCATTGACGAAACGGGCAATCTATTATTGTAGCAGAATGATTTCTGCACAGCACGGTCCGATTTTTACAAAATCTGAATATGGGAAGATTCGTAAGGTCTACTCCATCTGGATTTGTACTCAGCCGTCAGATGGTTTTGAAAATACGCTTACCCGGTACTCCATCAAACCCGAACAGTTGATTGGAGAAGCGCAGGAAGAAACCGAAAACTACGATTTGATGAGTGTCGTAATGATTTGTTTAGGCAAGCCAGGGACGGAGAATCATAAGGGAATCCTGAAATTTATGGAAGTGCTGTTATCTTCCACAAGATCAGGTTCGGAGAAAAAGAAGATTCTGGAAGAAGAGTTTGGCGTTGCAATGAGCGAAGAACTGGAAAGAGAGGTGCTTGAAGTGTGCAATCTTAGTCAAGGCGTAAGAGCCGAAGGCCGTGAAGAAGGCCGTCAGGAAGGCAGAATCGAAGGCATCGGAATTGGCGAGATTCGGATGCTGGTTCAGCTTGTTCGAGAGGGTGATTTACCGCTGGAGCGTGCTGCGGCAAAAGCAAAGATGACAGTTGAGCAGTTTAAGGAAACAATGGAGAACACCCCATTACAGGCAGTGTGAAAATAAAATAGCATAAGATAACGGATAGCCCTACAAGGCCCTGATGATTCAAAGAATTGTCAGAAAAGCCTTGTGGGGCTTATTTTTTTGCTTTTTTTGAGAATTTTTTTGTCCCTATCTTGACATCAGGGGGACTTGCTGCAGTCAGCTCCTCCGCATTTGCGGCACTTTATAGTGCATTTGGAAAATACGATGTGGTGCACATCCACGCCGAAGGACCGGCGTTCTTTGCATGGCTGCCGAAGATGTTTGGGAAAAGAGTTGTTGTTACCGTCCATGGCATTGATTGGCAGCGCGAGAAATGGCAATCAGGACTTGGTTCTAAGTTTATCCACCAAGGCGAAAAAAATGCTGCGAAATATGCGGACGAGGTCATTGTTCTGAGCAAAGGAGTGCAGGACTATTTTAAGGAAACTTATGGAAGAGAAACGCACTTTATCCCTAATGGCGTGAATGGATGAAATCAAATAAAGCTAGCCTTATAGCTTATTTTAGGATGTATGAGATGTACTGTGGAAAAGTACATTTAAATTGGAGCATTGAGATGCTACAGCTGCTTTTAAGGCTCGGTACATTCCAACTGTCGGATCTGTTCTATAACACAGTCGGCGGAGTACTTGGCGGTTTGATGTACTACACGGTGATGAAGGTAAGAAGGCATCTGTAAAAATTTAAATTTTGTGTAATATACTGGGAGCGATAGCTCCCTACGCTGCTCGAAACTTTGCGCACCTCTCCGAGGTGAGTAGCAGGCAACGCAGTATGTAGAATACTGTGGCTAAGAATGCAAAGTAATAATTGAGAAATCAATTAAAGAGAGGAGTACTTAAAATGCGTTATCGTAGCAGTTTCCGCGCCTTGACATCGGGCGGCGGCTACTGCTTGTCGAAAGACACCAAGCAGCTGCTGGCTAACTATAAGATTCACAATTTTCCCTTTACAAATCCGGCCAGAATCATTACAATCAAATCAAACGTTTTTGAAATGCATCTCCCGGGCCGGATTTCTCTGCCCGGTCGGATCTGTTCAGGAGGTCGTACCTATGAAGATCACTCGCCGTGCCGTTCTTCGCATTACCGGAGCCGCTGCTGCGTCGCTGGCGCTTTCCAGCTGCAGCGCAGGCGGCAGCGCCATGATAGACAATGGCTTTTCTTCCTGGCTTCAGAAAACATTGGGCCTGAGCGGAGCTGCGTCCGGCTCTGCTGCATCCTCGGAAGCTGCTGCCCCGTCTGCTGCGTCGGAGGCGGCTGTCGCTTCTCCGTTGCCGGAAGGCGAACAGCTGGACCCCGGTTTTGGTGTGCTGCCGGACTACGACGCCGACCCGCTGACCGGCGAAGCCCGGCGGAGCAATGGCCGCATCGTGGGTGTCATGGTCAACAATATCTCCAACACCGCCCGCCAGAATGCCCGCCCTCAGCGCGGCCTTGGCTCGGCGGACCTGCTTATCGAGAGCAAGGTGGAGGGTGGCATCACCCGGTTCTGCGCCGTGTATCACGATGCGGATTCCATCCCGGAAGTCGGCCCGCTGCGCTCCGGCCGTGACCAGTTCCTGCAGCTGCTGATGCCCTATCAGGCGCTGTACTACCACGATGGCGAGAGTGCAGCCTGCACCAAGTTCATCAGCGTTTACAATTACTCCGGGCTGAACATCGGAGGCAAAAAATACTTCAACACGCCCACCCATCCCCATGTGGCGCACCGCGACAGCCGCGGCCGGAATGTAGCTTACGAGCACACCGAGTTCACCTCCGGCAAAGAGATCAGACAGGCCGCCGCCAACGCCGGCATCAGCCTGAAATATACCTGTGAAACCACCTTCTTCAAGTTTGCGGATTACCGCACCGGCGCGGAGAACAGCATGAAGAATGCCGCTTCCGGCAAATCGGTCAGTATCACCCACTCGGACAACTACAGGACCAGCTTCAGCTACAACTGGCTGGACCGCACCTATAAAATGCAGATGTACAGCCGCATCTCCGGGAAATTCGAGAACACTGTGGACGAGCTGACGGGCAAGCAGCTGAGCTTTGACAACCTCGCCATCTGCTTTGCACCCATCGAGCGCTACCCCGGCGACTCCGGCGATGTGCAGCAGGTCAGCTACATTTCCGGCGGCGAGGTCTACTTCTTCAGCCGGGGCGGCGTGGAGCGCGGCGTCTGGCAGAAGGCATCGCCCGAGCACCCGCTGCGCATCCTGAACCAGAACGGCGAAGAGATCACCTTCAACCGCGGCAAGACCTATCTTGCCATTGTGGACGACGATGAGTGGTCCAAGTTCAACTATCGATAAAGAGGAAACGCTATGAAACGCATCTGGACCCGGGCGGCAGCGGCCGCCGCGCTCTGCGCTGTTCTGCTGGGCGGCTGTGCTTTTGCCGGCGAAATCGCTTCGGACCGTGCACCGGCCGACCCGCTGACCGGGCAGGAACTGCAGTACCCGGGCCAGCGCACGGCAGCAGCCGTCATTGATAATACAGGAACTGTGCAGTGGGGCATTGGCAGTGCATCGGTGGTGCTGGAAGCACAGACCGAGGTGGATGCTCCCACAAGCCTGAGTCTGGTCTACCCGGCGGTGGACGCCATGCCGAGGGTCGGCCCGGTGACGCTGGGGCAGGACCTTTACTGGCGGCTGCTCAGCGGCCAGCAGGTCATCCCGGTCCAGCGTGGCGGCGGGCAGTTTGACCGCAGCTATCTGGACTATTACAATATCCGGGCGGTGGATGCGCTGGAAGTGGGGCGCAATGCTTTTTACTGTGACAGCAGCTGGAGCAATGCCCCGCTCTGGTGCACCAGCGGAGCGGATGTGCAAGGCGTACTGAACAGCCTGAACATTTCCAGCAGTCTGGATGAACTGGCCGCGGCGTCATCCGGCGCGGCTTCGGAGGATGCCGATTCCGGCACGGTCACGGCGGCGTTGCCGCCGCTGCTGCCCCAGCGGGCAGAACCACATCTGCCGGAACCGCAGTCGGAGGAAGCTGCACGGGTGCAGGTGCATTTCGGCACCCGGAGCGCCACCGGCTTTGCCTATGATGAGACATCTGGCACCTACGGGATGCTCCGCGCAGATGGTACGCCGCAGACAGACGCCAACACCGGCACACAGGCGCAGTTCGACAATCTGCTTATCCTGTTCAGCGGTTCCTCCCTGCGGGACGACCAGCGCACACTGGATTATGACCTGACCCTTGGCGGCGGGTTCTGGCTCCACGGCGGAAACCTGTGGAGCATCACATGGACGCAGGGCACCGACTCTACGCTCGCGTTCTACGACGCCGACGGCAGACCGCTCACACTCTGCAACGGGCGCAGCTATCTTGCGCTGGTGTCCAGCGTGACCGGCGAGGAAGTCGGCATCCAGAACGCCGCAGGCGAAGAACTGCTGGCGCACTGAGCCATAACAAAAAATAAACGGCGCAGCCGCACGGTTTTCTGTGCAGCTGCGCCGTTTTTGCGTCTTATCATTTCTTCTTTTTGCCGGGAAAAGCGGGCTTTGCAGGCCGCTGACGGGCAGCCGACTGCCCGGCAACGATGCCGCTGCCGAACGCCCAGTGCAGGTTGAACCCGCCGCAGCTTCCGGTGCAGTCCAGCGTTTCGCCCACAAAGTATAGCCCCGGGCAGCCCTTGAACTGAAAGTGCTCGTCCACCTCCTGCAGGGCAAGGCCGCCGCCCGTCACCTGTGCCTGCCGCCAGCCGCAGGGGGTCAGCCCTTCGAAGCGCCAGTGCTTGGCGGTGTGCGCCAATGCCTGCCACTGTACGGCAGAGAGAAGGTGCGGCGCGGCTTTGGAAAGCCCGGCGGCGGCCCAGAGCGCCTGCCCGAGTTTTGCATTCAGAAGCCCCACCCAGAACCCGGCGGGCTGGTCTGCGGCCGTCTGTGCGGCGTGGGTGCGCAGCAGCGCGGCAAGGGTGTCCGCATCCAATGCGGGGAAAAGATCCAGCTCTACGGCGGGCTTCTTCGGTCCGCGCCCCGGCACCAGAAATCCGGACAGCTGCATGATGCAGATGCCGGACAGGCCGTAATCGGTGAACTGTACTTCGCCTGTCTCCTGGGCCAGCACGCGGCTGCCGTCCAGCAGGGTGGCCGTGGCCTTGGCGCGGATACCTGCCAGAGATTTGTCCGGCTTTGCGCATTGCAGAGCCGTCAGGCAGGGGTACAGCGGCTCCACCCTGCCGCCGCACTGGGCGGCAAACCGGGTGCCGAAACCGTCGGTGCCGAACTGCGGCCCCGCTTCGCCGCCCATAGCGCAGACGACGGCATCCGCCCGCAGCGTTTCGGTGCCGCCCTCGGCCGTTTCAAACTGCACGGCATAGCCGCCCCGGCTCTGGCTCAGGGTGCGCACGGCGCAGCCGGTGCGCAGCTGCACATGGCGGCGCAGCAGGTGCAGCTCCAACAGCGACAGTACATCCGCAGCCTGATTGGAATAGGGATACACCCGTCCGGCTTCGTCGGTGCGGGTGTACAGGCCGTGAGCCTGCATCCAGCCCAGCGGGTCGGCGGCGTTCACCGCGTCCAGCAAAGGCCGCAGCGCGGCGGGGTCGGCAGTGAAGTACTTTTCCGGCGCAATGCCGGTGTTGTCCAGATTGCAGCGGCCGTTGCCGGTGGCGAGAAGTTTTTTGCCCACCTTGGGGTTGCGTTCCAGCACCGTGACACGGGCAGCGGGCGCGGCCTGTGCAGCCGCCAGCGCAGCGGCCAGTCCGGCGGCACCGCCGCCCAGAATAAGGATGTGTGCCATGCGGACACCTGCTTTCTTTGGGTTTATTCCTATTTATTGTAGCAGAACCCCGCCCGGAACGCAATGCGGCGGGCAAAGCAAAAAATGCGCTGCCGGTATAATTTGCCGCCGCTGACAGATACTACATACAAAGGAAACCGCAAGGAGGGCAAAATAATGAAAGCAACCGGTATCGTGCGCCGCATCGACGAGCTTGGCAGGGTGGTGATCCCCAAGGAGATCCGCCGCACCCAGCGCATCCGGCGGGGAGACCCGCTGGAGATCTTTACTACCGGCGATGGGGAAGTGATCTTTAAAAAGTACTCGCCCATGGGCGAGATGAATACCCTTGCCGCCCAGCTGGCAGAGGTGCTCAGCCGCCAGTTTGCGCTTACCGCCTTTGTATGCGACAGGGATCGTATTCTGGCGGTCAGCGGCAGCGGGCGGCGGGAGCTTGCCGACCGCAGCATCAGTCAGCCGCTGGAAAAGCTGATGGAAGCCCGCAAGCCCTACCAAAGCCCGGGCAACCCGGAAAAGACTCTGCTGCCCTGCGAGGGCGCACCCCGGGTGCTGCTGTGCGCTGCGCCGGTGCTGACAGGCGGGGACGTGACCGGCGCGGTAGGTCTGCTGACCGAGGACCGCACCGCCGCCCCGGACGATGCCCAGACCAAGGCCGTAAGTGTGGCAGCGGCCTTTCTGGCAAAGCAGATGGAGGAGTGAAAACACCGCCGCCCGGCCTGTGGAAGCAAGCCGGGCGGCGGTGTACATGAAAGGATGAATGTGAGGATGATTATTTGATGGTCACGGGCACTTTTTTCAGGCTGTTCCATGCGCGGATGATGCGTGCATTGGTCACCTTGGTGTCCGGGCCAAAGGTTTCGCCGTGGTCGGAGAGCAGACCCTGCTCTGCGCACCAGCGGGCGGCTTTCTGCTGCTCGATAGCGTCAGCGGGGATATCGGTGTACAGGGCGGTGCTTACGGGGTCGGGCTTACCGGCAGTCGTCCACAGGACGGTGGCCAGCTCCTGTCGGGTGGAGGGGATAAAGCCGTCCGGCAAAACATAGTGCAGGTACAGGGAAGAACCGCAGACATAGGTGGCATAACCCAGACCCGCAGTGCCCAGCACGATGCCGAGCGCGGCTGCGCCGGAGGAGAACTCCGGGTCAAGCTCGCCGCCGGGTTCGCCCGGTGTGGGCGGTGTGGGCGGCGCGGGCTCCTCGGTCACCAGCACGATCTTTTCATAGCCCCGCACAGGGATCCTGTAAGTGTTGCCGCCTTCGCGGACTACGGAGCTCATAATGGATACATCGGCATCGGCATCGGCTGCACGGCAGTCGAGCAGTGCGGTATCGGTCTTTACGGTAATGGTGTTGGGCTGCTCAGACGATCCGCTGGGCACATAAAGTTCGTTGTAACCGTTTTCAGACCAGTCATCATTTACAGGCACTTGGAAGTTTCCGCCATTCTGATCGCTCACAGAGGTAAAGGCAATGTCGCTGCCTTGCGGCAGAGCAGGCTTGTTCACAAAGTAGCCGCCGGTGATGCTGAGCGTGCCGGAGTAATCTTCTGCGGCAGAAACCTTTCCGTCAAACAGGCCGTCGGTGATGGTGGGGTAGTACGCATTGAGCTCTATACCCTTTTTAAAGGTTCCACCCTCAATTTTGGCCCCTTCGTTGGACTCGTTCATCTCGACAACTTCCTCAAAGGTGCCGCCGGAGATGGTTCGGTAGTTGTACACAGGCTTTTGGAAGGTGCCGCCGGAGATGGTTTTGTAGTTGTTCACAGGCTTTTGGAAGGTGCCGCCGGAGATGGTTTGGTAGTTGCCCACAGACCCTTGGAAGGTACCGTTGGAGATGATGCCGTAGTTGTACACCTCCCCTTGGAAGGTACCGTTGGAGATGTTGCCGTGGTTGTACACCTCCCCTTGGAAGATGCCGTCGGAGACGGTGCCGTCGTTGTTCAGAATCCTTTGGAAGGTACCGTTGGAGATGGTGCCGAAGTTGTTCACACCCCCTTGGAAGGTGCCGCCGGAGATGGTGCCGGTGTTGAACACATCCCCTTGGAAGGTGCCGCCGGAGATGATGCCGTAATTGTTGGCTTTACAGCCGACGGTGCCGCGGACTAGCTCGGCTTTATCTCCAATGCGGAAAAGGCGTGCCTTCAATGCGCTTTCTGCCTCGGGCTCCGAGGAGGGCTGCAGGGCAAAAACGCCAGTGTCCAGCTGGCAGCCGGAGGCAGCGCTGTAGTACCAATGTTCACCGTCACCATAGCCTGCGGGCGTGCCATCGGCGTTCAGCTGGATGGTAAAACTATCGGCGGTGCCGTTCTCCGCGTCCAGATCACGGCTGCTGCGGGTGGCGGCTTCCTCCTCGGTGCTGCGGGAGGCGTCGGCCTCCTGTACAAGGGGTGCAGCCTTTTTGGCCGTGGTCTGGGCGGGTGCATCGAACACCGGGGCAGCTGCCAGTGCCGACACCGGCAGCAGGGACAGCAGCATACTGCCGGTAAGCAGGATGCTCAGGATACGGTTTGCTTTCATTGTTTTCGCTCCTTTCGTGTGTTTTTACGGGGGTATCGTTATTATAAATATACCAAAAACCGGGCAAAAAGAAAAGAAATTCTGCACGAATGGGGGTCAAAACTGCGCGAATGGCTGAAAAATGGGGAAAGTAGTACCTATTAGGATAAAGCTCCCCCCTCGGGGGAGCTGGCACGCCGTCAGGCGTGACTGAGAGGGTTCAGCCCCGCCCCGCCTGAGAGGGCGCACACCCCCTTTATGACAGAATTATGAATCTTTCAAAACATTTTTGCAAAGCCCTTGACAGCACCGGAAAATTGGCTATAATGGTCTTAGCACTCAGGAACAAGGAGTGCTAAACAAACAAAGCGAACGCAAAAAGGAGGCAGGCGCTATGACGATGGATGCACGCAAGCAGCGAGTCTTGCAGGCGATCGTGGCGCTGTATGGTCTCGAAGGCGAGCCCGTTGGCAGCAGCGTGCTGGCAAACTACTTTGACATGGCAGTTTCCAGCGCAACGCTTCGCAATGAGATGGCGGCGCTGACAAAGCTGGGTCTGCTGGAGCAGCCCCACACCAGCGCGGGCCGTGTGCCCAGTGCCAAGGGCTACCGGTATTACCTTGATAATCTGCTGACGGACGATCAGCCGCTGGACCGCGTGATCCGCGCCCGGGTAGATGCCGTGTTCGCCAGCCTCGACCATGAGCCGGATAAGCTGGCACAGGGCGCGGCAAGGGCGCTGGCAGAGATCAGCGGCTGCACCGCTGCCGTCAGCACTCCCTGCGCCGAAGACCTGTGCATCGCCCACTACGAGGTCGTTCAGGTGGGCCGCAGCGCAGCGGCTGTGCTGGCCGTTACCACAGCCGGTTACGTCCGTACCCGCGTAGCGCGGGTGCGCAGCGGTCTCTCCCGCGAGAATGCCGCTGCACTGGCCGCTCTGCTCAACCGCAACCTGACCTTCGTGGCACCGGTGGATCTGTCCACCCGGCTGCTGGCAGAGCTGTGCAGCCAGATCGACTCCGAGCTGGTGCCCGTCATCAGCGCGGCGGCGGCCATCCTGCAGGATTCGGCAAAGCCCCATGTTTATCTGGGCGGCGAGCAGCACCTGCTGGACTGGCCTCAGCTGGACGGCAAGGTGGGCGACATCCTCACGCTGCTGAATGATGAGGAGCAGGCCGCAGAGATCATTGCTCCCCCTGCAGACCGCAGTGAGAGCGTGCTGCTGGGCGAAGATCTGGAACCCCAGATCCCGGGCTTGTGCATCGTCAGCGACCGGTATCTGGTGGGCGGCGGCCTGTGGGGTTCCATCGCCCTGATCGGCCCCACCCGGATGCCCTTCCAGAAGCTGATGCCGCTGCTGCATTACTTTGCAGACCAGCTGGGCGAGGGCATGAGCGGCAAACGAAAAGACACACCGCAGGCTGCCGTACCCCGGCGGACTGTGATCTATAAGGAGGATCTGGAATGAGCGAAGAAGCAAAAAAGACGGCTCCGGCTCAGGAGACTGAGCAGCCCGCCGCTGCTCCCGAGGAAAAGGCTGAACAGGCTGCCGCTCCCGAAGCAGAGAGCGCAGCCGAAGAAAAGGCCGACCCGAAGGACGACAAGAAAAAGGACGGTGGCTGGTTCAACAAGAAGGCCCGCGAGATGGAAGCCGTCAAGGCCAAGCTGGACGCTGCCGAGCAGAACGCTGCACAGGCAAAGGATCAGCTGCTGCGTATGGCAGCCGAGTACGAGAACTACCGCAAGCGTTCCACCCGCGAAGCCGACCAGAAGTTCAACGACGGCGTGTCCTTTGCAGTGAACCAGATCATCCCCATTCTGGATACGCTGGAAATGGCGGCCAACGCCCCCACCACCGACGAGAACTACAAAAAGGGCGTGACCATGACGCTGG